>Ga0308165_1001022_pt1 | contig 42679 bp, 41 predicted proteins | sample PhyWR2_FD_201032 | JGI IMG/M metagenome (GOLD analysis project Ga0308165, IMG submission 201032) | Phyllosphere microbial communities from UC Gill Tract Community Farm, Albany, California, United States - DLSLW.R2 | ecosystem: Host-associated > Plants > Phyllosphere > Unclassified | place: USA...
CAATCTCTATCCGTTTGAAGAAGTTCGCTTCAAGGGCGGCGACTACGACACCACCGTCGAAAACATCGACATTGGTGGCCCAGCCATGATCCGCGCTTCGGCAAAGAACCATGCCTATGTCGCAACGGTTGTCGATCCCGCTGATTATGCAGACGTTGTAGCCGAGCTCGAAAAGAACGAAGGCTCGCTGCCTATTTCTTTCCGCAAAAAGCTCGCAGCCAAGGCGTTCTCGCGCACAGCGGCTTATGATGCAGCCATTTCCAACTGGTTCGCAGAAGCGATCAACGACGAAACCCCGACCTATCGCTCCGTTGCAGGCAAGCTGCACTCTGTCATGCGCTATGGCGAAAACCCGCATCAGACCGCAGGCTTTTATCTGACTGGGGAACAGCGTCCGGGCGTTGCAACCGCAACACAGCTTCAGGGCAAGCAGCTTTCCTATAACAACATCAATGACACGGATGCGGCATTTGAACTCGTAGCCGAGTTTGACCCTACCCGCACCGCAGCCGTTGCCATCATCAAACACGCCAATCCTTGCGGTGTCGCCGAAGCAGCCACCATCACCGAAGCCTATCTCAAGGCACTGGCCTGCGATCCTGTTTCGGCTTTCGGCGGTATCGTTGCGCTGAACAGAACGCTTGATGAAGCGGCCGCTGAAGAAATCGTCAAGATTTTCACCGAAGTTATCATCGCACCAGATGCAACAGAAGGCGCACAGGCTATCGTTGCCGCCAAGAAGAACTTGCGTCTGCTGGTAACGGGCGGTCTGCCTGATCCACGCGCCAAGGGCATTGCAGCGAAAACTGTTGCTGGCGGTGTTCTGGTTCAGTCACGCGATAACGGCAATGTCGATGACCTTGACCTGAAAGTCGTTACCAAGCGCGCACCAAGCGAAGCTGAACTCAACGACATGAAGTTCGCGTTCCGCGTTGGTAAGCATGTGAAGTCCAATGCAATCGTCTACGTCAAGGACGGCGCAACGGTTGGCATCGGCGCAGGCCAGATGAGCCGCGTGGATTCAGCCCGTATCGCAGCGCGTAAGGCAGAAGACGCAGCAGAGGCAGCTGGTCTTGCTGAGCCGTTGACCAAGGGCTGTGTTGTTGCTTCCGACGCATTCTTCCCATTTGCTGACGGTCTGCTTTCTGCTGTTCAGGCAGGTGCAACTGCTGTCATCCAGCCGGGCGGCTCAATGCGTGACGATGAAGTCATTGCTGCGGCTGACGAGCATGGCATTGCCATGGTCATGACCGGCATGCGCCACTTCCGCCACTAATCTCCATAACTGGTGATCGACTTAATAGCCCCCGCAACTTCGGTGTTGCGGGGGCTATTTCTTTGTATTCATATCATTTTCGTTTAAGTTCGGTTTGTGCTGTAATGAGACGTGGAGGAGCATATTTGATGACGAAATTTATTGGTTCTATCGATCAGGGAACCACCAGTTCGCGTTTTATTATTTTTGATAGAAACGGCGATATTGTCGCCATGGATCAGCGCGAACACGAGCAGATCTATCCGAAAGCTGGCTGGGTTGAGCACAATGCCAATGAAATCTGGCGCAACACGCAGCATGTCATCGGCGAAACACTGAAAAAAGCGAAGCTCAAGGCTTCCGATATTGCATCCGTCGGCATTACCAATCAGCGCGAAACAACACTGCTGTGGGACAGGAAAACAGGTGCGCCGCTTTACAACGCCATCGTCTGGATGGATACGCGCACAGACGAGCTGGTCGATCATTTTGTCAAAGATGGCGGTGCAGATCGCCTGCGCGATAAGACGGGACTGCCGATTTCGACTTACTTCTCGGGCCTTAAACTGCGCTGGATACTCGATAATGTTCCCGGTGCGCGCGCGAAAGCTGAAAGCGGCGATGCGCTGTTCGGCACGATGGATAGCTGGCTTGTCTGGAATCTCACCGGTGGCGCAAAAGGCGGCATTCACATCACCGATGTAACCAATGCGTCACGCACGCAGTTGATGGACTTGTCTGCGCTCAAATGGGACGAGGAAAACATGCAGCTGTTCGGTATTCCCGCCACTTGCCTGCCGGAAATTCGTTCTTCCAGTGAAGTCTATGGCGAGATTACCCTGTCCGCGCTTGAAGGAGTCAAGCTGGCAGGCATTCTGGGCGACCAGCAAGCAGCGCTATTCGGTCAGGCCTGTCTTGAGCCGGGCGAAGCCAAGAACACCTATGGCACCGGCTGCTTCATGCTGATGAATACCGGCGAGAAGCTGGTTCCGTCCACCTATGGACTTCTAACAACAGTTGCCTATCAGCTTGGTGACCAAAAGCCGATCTATGCGCTGGAAGGCTCCATCGCGATCACCGGCGCACTGGTGCAATGGCTGCGCGATAATCTTGGCATCATCAAAACCAGCGCTGACATTGAAACACTGGCGCGTACGGTCGAAGACAATGGCGATGTCTATTTCGTCCCTGCTTTCTCCGGCCTTTACGCACCGCATTGGGAAGATTCAGCACGCGGCGTCATTGCTGGTCTGACGCGCTTTGCCAATAAGGGCCATATTGCACGTGCAGCCTTGGAAGCAAGTGCCTATCAGGTGCGCGAAGTGCTGGAAGCCATGGCCAAAGATTCAGGCGTGGAGATTACTGAACTGCGCGCCGATGGCGGCATGACAGTTAACGAACTCCTCATGCAGTTCCAGTCAGATATTCTCAACGTACCTGTGGTGCGCCCAAAGATTATCGAAACCACAGCGCTTGGTGCAGCCTATGCGGCTGGTCTTGCAGTTGGTTACTGGAAATCAACCAACGACATCATTGAAAACTGGCAGGTCGGTCAGCGCTGGCATCCAAAGATGACATCCAAAGAACGTGCTGGCCTTTTCAACTCATGGGAAAAGGCTGTGCAACGCTCACTCAACTGGGTCGACTAAAACGTGTTTATTATTGCTTTTAGATAAAACGGCGCAGCGTCATCGCTGCGCCCTATTTTCAAACACGTTCAGCCGGATAAGGTGTCGCTTTGGCCAGCAGAAACCCTGCACCAAACAATACAACCAGCACCGACATACCGAGCGCTGCCGATCCGCTGATTGCTGTAACAGTTGCGACCAGAAATGGCCCAATAAAACTGGTGGCTCGTCCGGCAAGGGCATAAATCCCAAAATAACGACCTGACTCTTCTGGTTTAATGCTACGCGCAAACCATGACCGCGATGATGCCTGTACTGGCCCGAAAGCTGCACCGATCATTAATCCGTAAATCAGATAAGCATGTTCGGCGGGTGTTGCGAACAATCCTTTGACATCCGTCGGTGCGAAAGAAATTAAGCCAAACATCGTATAGTCATGGCCAGTCGATACAATCCCAAGAGTCGCGATGAAAAGCAGGACTATTGATCCAAGGACAACCGCCTTTGATCCCACCCGCGTATCTAGCTTGCTTGCAAGCAAGCAACTGAAAATCGCCATGACATTGAGGATCATGCCGAACAGACCAATTTCGGTGATCGACCAGCTGAATAGCACCGCCGCATAGCCAGCTCCAAGCGCCAGCAAAGCATTAACGCCATCCTGATAAACCATACGCGCAATCAGAAAGCGAACAATCCCCGGACGTTTGCGAACTTCCCCAAGCGTCTTTTTCAGCTCGCTCAAACCTGAGCGCAAAGCTGGTGCAAGTTTCTCACCCTTTGCCACATCAGGCGTGAAGAAAAACATCGGCAGAATAAATACAAAATACCAGAGGGCAGAAATCGGTCCGGCTATGCGTCCGTCTTCGCCTTTTGCTGGATCAATCCCAAACAGCGGATCAATTCCGATGATTGTTTTTCCTGTTTCTGGTGAAGCCGCCAGACAAAACACGATGAAAATCAATACCGTCATGCCACCAAGATAGCCAAGTCCCCAGGCAATATTCGAAACCCGGCCAATATCTTTTTGCGGGACAAGTCGCGGCATCATGGAATCATTGAAGACAATGGAAAACTCTGCGGCAATCATCGCCAGCGCAAAGGCAAACAGCACCCAATAGATATTGGCGCCCGGAACAGCGAACCACAGCGTGCAAAGTGCCGTAATTTTGATAATTGCAAAGAACGCTATCCAGGGCTTTCGTGGACCTGTTCTGTCCGACACTGCACCGAGAATTGGCGAGAGGATCGCTACGGCAAGTCCCGCAGCTGCAAAACCATAGCCCCATGCAATTTGCCCAGCCTCGGGGCTCTCTGCCATGCGGGAGATAAAATAGGGCCCGAAAATAAACGTCGTCACGACTGTAAAAAACGGCTGAGCAGCCCAGTCAAAAAATATCCAGCCCCACACACCCCGGCGTGAAGAATAGCTGTCTTTCGGCATTGCATTTTCGGTCATATGTCGCGCCCATCCCCCGTGAAGCGCCCCGAACTTACACTGCTCGCTTTCACACCACAACAAAGCAAAAAGGGCAGCCTAAGCTGCCCTTTTCAATAGCGGCTAATCGTATCTTATTGCGTCAAGTCTGACATCAGTCCGGCTGCAACAGCGAGACGCGAGACGGTGAGATCACCGCCCTCAGTCAATGCGACCATACGATTTCGCACCTGATCAATACGGGCTGCATCTTCTGCGAACCATGCCGCTGCTGCGTCATTGTCCTTGCCATACTTCTTGAGTGCCGCAATCGTGATACCACGAGCTGCTTGCGTGATTGTATCGCTCGCACGCGACAGCGCCAATCCGTCATAATAGTCGGTAACAGGAATGGTGCGTGCTGCTTCTTCGATACGGCCAATACGGAACGCTTCCGATACACCGAAATAGGCCTTGGCCGTTGCCACCAGATCAGCATTGGCCAGATGTGCAATCAGCGCAATATCCGGCATGATGCCTGCAAGCTGGAGATTGGCCAGACGCTGTGCAAGCTTCTCTGGCGCACCCTTCTCAACAAAGGCTGCCTTGTCAGACTGAACGGCCTCAATGAGGTAATCCGGCATAAGACCATCAAAACGTGGCTCAAGCGCTGCACGAGCAGTGGTGATCGTGTTCACCAGTTCCGTTAGGTTTGCTCGCGTTGTGTCGTTGCGCAGTACCCACGCTGTCGTTGCCAGCAGCATTTCGCCAACCAGATGATAGAACTGGTTCTGCACATCGCCAGCAACTTTGTTATCGAGCGCATCAATCGCATCATAGATCGCATCGATCTCAAAGCCATCACGCACCGCGACATAGGCGCGGACGATATCGGCAGGCGACTTGCCGGTCGTGTCGGCCAGACGGCTGATAAAGGTGATACCGCCGCGATTAATGATATCGTTAGCCAGCAAAGTAGCCACAATTTCGCGCTTCAGACGATGGTTTGAAATTTCCTCCGCATAGGTTTTGACCATGCGCTTCGGGAAATAACCAAACAGCAACTGCTCGAAATATGGCTCATCAGGCAGTTTACTTGCAACCAGATCGTCGGACAGCGACAGCTTGGCATAAGCGAGCAGAACGGCGAGTTCTGGGCGCGTCAGCGGCTGGCCAGACTTCTGACGATCATTGAGCACCGCATCCGAAGGCAGATATTCGACCTTACGGTCCAACAACTTACGAGCTTCGAGCTCGGCCATGAAGCGTGCCTGATAAGGCAGCTCGGTAAGACCATGGAGTTCGCTCAAAGACAATGCGAGCGGCTGGAGATAGTTGTTGCGCAGTACCAGTTCTGACACATCGTCAGTCATACTAACCAGCAGTTTGTCGCGTGCAGGACGCTTCAATTTACCGGAACGCATGGCAGCAGCCAGTGCAATCTTGATGTTAACCTCAACGTCGGAGCAATTCACACCCGCCGAGTTGTCGATAGCATCCGTATTGTTGCGACCGCCGGTCAGCGCATATTCGATACGTCCGCGCTGAGTCAGCCCAAGATTTGCACCTTCGCCGATGACCCGTGCGCGCACTTCTGAACCCGTGATACGGATCGCATCATTGGCACGATCACCCACCTGCGCATCAGTCTCAGCACTTGAGCGAATATAAGTGCCGATACCACCAAACCACAAAAGATCAACCTGCGCTTTCAGGATCGTCGTCATGATTTCTTGCGGTGAAGCGGTGGTCTTACCAAGGCCGATGGCCTTCGCTGCTTCTGCTGAAAGTGTGATCGTCTTCTGGCTACGGCTATAGACGCCGCCACCTTCCGACAGCTTCGAGCGATCATAATCCTGCCAGCTCGAACGCGGCAGGTCGAACAGACGCTTACGCTCTGCAAAGCCGTCAGCAGGAACCGGATTTGGATCGATGAAGATGTCGCGATGATCGAATGCTGCAACCAGCCTGATCTGCTCAGACAACAGCATACCATTGCCGAACACGTCGCCCGACATGTCACCGACACCAGCAACCGTGAACGGCTCCGTCTGAATGTCTGTGTCGAACTCACGGAAATGCCGCTTCACGGCTTCCCATGCGCCGCGCGCTGTGATGGCCATGCCCTTGTGATCGTAGCCAGCAGAACCGCCCGATGCGAAAGCATCATCGAGCCAGAAGTCATGCGCCTGACTTATCGCATTCGCTGTATCGGAGAATGTCGCTGTGCCCTTGTCAGCAGCAACCACGAAATACGGATCATCCTTATCGTGACGAACAACATCGACAGGCGGCACAACATCATTGTCATGAATGTTGTCAGTGACGGAAAGAAGCGTCGAGATGAACACCTTATAGGCATCACGACCGGCTTCAAACACCGCATTGCGATCACCGCCAACCGGCAGACGCTTCGGATAGAAGCCACCCTTGGCACCAACCGGCACGATCACTGCATTCTTAACCTGCTGAGCCTTCACCAGACCCAGGACTTCCGTGCGGTAATCCTGTGCACGATCCGACCAGCGCAGACCGCCACGTGCAACAGCGCCAAAGCGTAAGTGCACGCCTTCCACTTCCGGGCCATAGACGAAGATTTCGCGATATGGGCGCGGATCAGGCAGACCCTCTACAAGCCGCGGATTGAGCTTGAACGCGAATGTTACGCGTGGATTGCCGTCTGCATCAGGCTGATAGGCGTTGGTGCGCAGCGTTGCTTCGATCAGGTTGCGGAAGCGACGCAGAATCTGATCATCGTCAATGCTTGGTACGCCGAGAAGTGCGGTTTCAATTGCATCAACAAGTTTTGTTTCAGCAGCATCGCGACGCTTAGCCGATGGGTTGAAGCGCAGATCAAACAACGAATAGAGATCGTTAGCGATTTCTGGATAGCGATTTAATGCTGCTGCGATAAAGCCCTGCGAATAAGCAATACCCGCTTGTTGCAGATAACGACCATAGGCACGCAGGATCATGATCTGACGTGCGCTCAAACGTGCAGTCTGCACCAGCGCGTTATACGCATCATTGTCAGCGAGAGCATCCCACACAGTGCGGAATACATCTTCCAGCATCTCGCCATCGTCGGACAAATCGACCGGCGCGCCATAAGCGTTTACGAGCTGCATGTCATGTACGTAAACAGCAGCGCCGTCTTTTCCGGCTAATGGAAGATCAATCGTCTGCTCGCTAACCACACGGAAGCCCATGTTTTCGAGAAGCGGCACACGCTGCGACAGCACAACCGGCGCACCGTGATGATAGATTTTCAGCGAAACAGCATCTGGCCCATCGGTGCGATAGCGATAGAAGTCCACAAACAGCGGCGCTTGCTCACTCAGACCAGCAATACGCTGCGCATCGATAAGCGCTTCCGGAGCTGTGAAGATTTCACGATAGGATTGCGGGAAGCTTGAAGCGAGTGCGACAGTCTTCGCATCAGCGCTATCCGCGCTTTCTCGCACGGCATCGTCCCATGTACGAACGATCGAACGCACTTCTTCTTCCAGTGCATCGCGATCCACATGCGGCGTTGAACGCTCATGACGACGGATGACGAACTGCACACGCGTCAAGCCGTTCTGCAAGAACACCGGATGGAATTCAAAGCTGTCGCCGCTGTAAATATCGACGAGATAGCGACCGATCTTTTCACGCACAACAGAATCGTAACGGTCGCGCGGAATGTAAACGAGTACGGTGGCAAAACGGCCAAAGCGATCCAGACGTGGAACAGCGCGCACACGCGGACGTTCGCCCAATGCCAGAATAAGTTCCGCATTGGCTGTCAGGCTTTCCGTATCAATCTGGAAAAGCTCATCGCGCGGATATTCTTCCAGCACGTTGATAAGCGCCTTACCCGAATGGTCTTCGCGGTTAAAGCCAAGATGCTTGATGACTGCATCAGCCTTTGAACGGATGAATGGGATACCAGCAACAGAGCTTGTATAGGCCACCGAAGTAAACAGACCAACGACACGAAGCTCACCAATGGCTTCGCCATTTGGCCCAAAAATCTTCACACCAACATAATCGAGATAGGACCGGCGATGTATGAGCGAAAGCGAGTTCGCCTTGGTTACGATCAGCGGTTCACTGCCGTCGAGGAAGTCTGTGATTTCGCGAGGCGTCGCCTTGTCATCATCGTCCTTACGCAGAACGCGGACTTCGCCGTCATTGAGAATGCCAAGCGTTTCTTTATTCGGAACAAGATCACGCTTATCGCCCTTACCCTTGAAGGTCAGTTCGCGCATTCCAAGGAAGATGAAGCGGTTATCACGCAGCCATTCAAGAAAAGCTATTGCTTCCGGCATGGCCGGATCAAGTGTGAGTTTCTGAACGCGTTTGTAATCATCAATCGCCACATCGAGGCGCTTGATCATCGGCTTCCAGTCGCTGACGGCTGAACGAACCTGTCCAAGCACACGCTTAAGCGCAGCAGTAAGATCGGCCTTGGCCTGCTTATCGAGTAGCGGCAGATGGATCTGCACAAGGCTGACGCGCTCGACGCCCTTAGCAGGTGCGAGCTGTGATGCTTCGCCCAAAATAGTCAGGCTGTCCTTTTCCCGCTCAATATCGAGAACCGGATGAACAACCATGAAAATCTGGCTGACATGATCGTTCAGCTCACCCATGATCGAGTCGAGCAGGAACGGCATATTGTCATTGACGATGGTAATGACGCTGACAGGGCGGCCATGGCGTTCGATACTGTTATCAACGCTGATAATGCTCTTACCTTTGCGATAGGACTCAAGCGCTTCATAGCCATACTGGGCAGATGTTTCGAGCGCTGCGGCATCATATGCCGCGAGATCTTCGGGCGGTGCCCATTCGAAGAGAAGCTGCGAAAAGGCGGTTAGCGTCTTCGACTTTCCTCCCTTCTTTTCCTCCTTGGCTGCCTTAGAACCCTTAACTTTGCTCGACCGATCCTGCTTTGCAGTCACGTCGGATACTCCTGTCATGATGGCAATGCGCGCCAAACTAGCAGATTGCCCGCTCGTTTCGATGACAAATCGTTGAAAACAACCAAATATTTCCGTGAAAGTCAGAAAATTCGCATCTAATCCATTTAAATTGGAACAAAACTTCGGAAAGCTTTTGAAAAATTTCAGAATGTGCCGTCGAGGCTGTACGGAAATGACACAGCTTCTTTACGTAAGCGTCATAAAAGCTAAATTTCGCCACAAATCATGGCCGAATCTGGTGCTGCTAATCATGCTTAAAGCTCGATCAAATGGTCATCCAACTCGTTGATATTATGCGCGCCTGCCGGGAAATGTTTCTCCAGCAAATTGCCTGCCTGACCAATTGCCAGCACAAAGCCTTCGGCCACTTCCGAGCGCGACGCATGATGTGTCAGCGTGGCAACGATGCTGTTCCATTCGTCCTGCTCAACCCGCGCATGAATACCCGCGTCGGCAATCACTTCTGCATAATGTTCAGCCATCGATACAAACAGCAGGATGCCAGTGCGATGTTCGGTGATATGGACATTGCGCGCCAGAAACTGCTGCAAAGCATTGAGATGCGCGCGCTTGTAGCGAATGCGACGTGGCACCAGCAGCATTCGCACTGTCGGCACAAACCAGAGCAGCGCCATCGCTGTGGCAAACGCCGCAAGTATGGCAAGCCCAAACATCGGCAGGCTGATGTCAAACCAATACCAATGTGCGAGGAAAGCCATGATAACCGAAGCAATCAGAATGCCGCAGGTAGCAACAAAACCCGCTGCAAAGAAATAGTCATCACTGGTGCGCGCCAGCACCGCATAGATTTCTCCGCTCGTATTTGCTTCCGCCGCACGGATAGCCACTGCAATGCGCTCATGATCCTGTTCGCTGATAAGGTTTTTATCACTCATAAAACTTTTCCCTACCAGCTTCCTGAGGCACCGCCGCCACCTGATGAACCTCCGCCGCCGGAGAACCCGCCACCACCGCTGCTACCGCCAGATGACCAGCCCCCACCCGAAGACCGACCACCGCCTGAGCCGCCTCTTGAGTTGAAATCCATCACCATACCGAGCCAGCGATATTTGCCAGGTCCGATCTTTTGTCCAAAAATCGGTGTCAGGATCGCCATGCCAAAGCCGCCAAAAAAGATCACGGCCCAGAAAATGATGAAGATCACAAAGATCCAGTCTATGTCATCGGAACCAGAACTGGTCTGAACATTCCGCTTGGCACGCGCTTCGAGTTCCGCGCCATCGCCTGATAACACCGACAAAATGCCATCGACGCCCTGCACGATTCCTTCGGAAAAGTTACCGCTACGGAATTCCGGAATGATCGTACCATTGATGATAACGCTCGAAAGCGCATCGGTCATCGTACCTTCAAGCCCGTAGCCGACCTCGATACGCACCTTACGATCATTGGGTGCCACAACCAGCAGGATACCGTTATTTTCCTGCTTTTGACCCAATGCCCACGCCCGGAACAGACGATTGGAATAGCTTTCAATGTCTTCGCCATTGAGACTCGGCACCGTTACCACAACAACCTGATCGGACGACTTTGCTTCAAAGTCTGCGAGCTTCTGCGCGAGTTGCTGTAATTGAGCGGGATCGATAATCCCGGCCGCATCGACCACACGACCTGTCAGTGCTTGCGCTGGCTTTGCCGCATCCTGCGCATTGGCGCCGACTGCAACAAAACTTGCAAACAGGAAAAGCAGAAACGCTGCAAGCAATCGTGGTCCATTCAGACCACGAACCACCGCATCACGCATGGGGAGCAAAGCTGCCACGGGTCGCCCGATCCGTTGTTAAAATTTGACCTGTGGTGCGCTCTGGCTTGACGCATCGGCACTAAATGTCTGCATGGGGGCGGCATCGCGATACCAGATCCATGTCCAGATCATCGTCGGCATAGTACGGATCGATGTATTATAGACGCGGACCGCTTCAATATAATCGCGTCGTGCGACAGCAATTCGGTTTTCAGTACCTTCCAGCTGCGATTGCAGCGCTAGGAAGTTCTGATTGGCCTTGAGATCAGGATAACGCTCCACAACAACCATCAAACGCGAAAGCGCGCTGGTGAGGTTTGCCTGATTATCCTGAAACTGCTTGAAGAGTTCAGGATTGTTGAGCGTTTCCGGCGTGATCTGCACCTGCGTTGCCTTAGCGCGTGCTTCGATCACGGCTTCCAGCGTTTCCTTTTCGTGTGCGGCATAGCCTTTCACGGTTTCAACCAGATTGGGCACCAGATCAGCGCGGCGCTGGTACTGGTTCTGCACTTCGCTCCATGCAGCTTTCGCCTTCTCATCATTGGTGGGAATTGTGTTGAAACCGCACGCTGAAAGCAGCGGTACCAAAACCGCCAAACCCAGGGCAATGAAAATGCGACGGAATGAAAACGCACGAATAGCCGTTACAGCCGACATGGTATTCTCCTGAACAGGGCGCTTTTTCAGCGCTGTAAAACTCTATGCTCGCATATGCAATTTCACGAAAATGCGAGCCGTCAAATCAATAGGATAGACGAAAACTGCGCGTTTTCCAGTCGTTTAATTTCAGGGCAGAATAGAAACAAAAAAGGCAGCGGATTGCTCAGCTGCCTTTCCATTCGCAATATGCGAAAAATTATTCGCTTGCAGCTTCTTCAGCTGGTGCAGCTGCTGCGGCAGCAGCGGCTTCTGCTTCAGCCGCAGCCTTTGCAGCTGCATCTTCTTCAGCCTGCTTAGCCATAGCAAGACGTTCCTGAGCCTTCTTGCCTGGCAGACCCTTGGTCAGGTTGCTGCGTTCTTCACGCTTTGCAATACCTGCCTGATCGAGGAAGCGAAGAACGCGATCTGTTGGCTGTGCGCCCTGTGCAATCCAATGCTGAATGCGGTCAGCGTCTAGCTTTACGCGTTCTGCGTCTTTCGCAAGCATTGGGTTCCATGCACCAACGGTTTCGATGAAACGACCGTCGCGTGGGCTGCGAGCGTCAGCAACAACAACGTGGTAGTAAGGACGCTTCTTGGAACCAGCGCGTGCGAGACGAATCTTAAGAGCCATTTTTTCTTTCCTTTAGTCAAATATCCTGCCCTGTCGGGCAATTTGTTAAAACAGTTCGGTTGTTCAGTTTCCGCTGTGATTGGCAGCGGCATGCTCATGGTGCCGAATGACTTCCTTCACGATGAAGTTCAGGAATTTTTCGGCAAAATCTGGATCGAGATGGGCATCAACAGCCAGCGCGCGCAGACGCTCAACCTGACGCTTCTCACGGGCCGGGTCAGCAGCAGCAAGGCCGCGCTCGGCTTTCAATACACCCACAGCTTTTGTGCAGCGAAAACGCTCAGCAAGCATATGGATGAGCGCCGCATCGATATTATCGATGGAAGCACGCAAAGAGAGAAGTTCAGCGGGTACAGTGTTCTGTTCGTCAGCCATCTTACTCACTTCTTCTTCGGCAGGCCGGGAAGACCGCCACCAAAGCCCGGAAGCTTAGGACCACCTAAACCCGGCAGGCCTCCACCGGGAAGGCCAGGCATTCCGCCGCCTTTGGTCAAACCAGCGGCCTCTGCCTGTTTGGCAAGCGCCTCAAGCTGCTTGGGGTCCATCTTGGACAGATCAGGCATACCGCCCATTCCGCCCATGCCACCACCAAGACCGCCAAGGCCCATCTTGCCAGCAAGACCGCCCATCATCTGCTTCATCATTCCGCCCTTGCCCTTGCCCATGACTTTCATCATGTCGGCCATCTGGCGATGCATTTTGAGAAGCTTATTGATATCGGCAGAACTGGTACCGGAACCCTTGGCAATGCGCTGTTTGCGGCTGTGCTTGAGCAAATCAGGATTGGCGCGCTCGGCTTTGGTCATAGAACCAATGATAGCGATCTGACGATCAAAAACCTTATCATCAAGACCGGCAGCTGCTGCCTTGTCCTTCATGCCACCCATGCCGGGCATCATACCCATGATACTGCCCATACCGCCGAGCTTCTTCATCTGGCCCAGCTGATCGGCAAGATCATTCAGATCGAACTTCCCCGACTGCATCTTCTTGGCCATCGCTGCGGCTTTTTCCGCATCGATGTTTTCCGCAGCCTTTTCGACGAGCGAAACAATGTCGCCCATGCCCAAGATTCGATCAGCAATACGCTTAGGATAAAACTCCTCAAGCGCATCCATCTTTTCGCCAGTGGCGATCAGCTTGATCGGCTTGCCGGTGATCGCGCGCATCGAAAGCGCTGCACCGCCACGGCCATCGCCGTCCATACGGGTCAGCACAATACCAGTAATACCAACGCGCTCATCGAAGTTGCGCGCGAGATTGACCGCATCCTGACCAGTCAGACTGTCGGCAACGAGCAGAATTTCATGCGGATTGGCGGCTTTGCGGATATCCGCCATTTCCACCATCAGCGGCTCGTCGATATGCGTACGACCAGCGGTATCAAGGATCACCACATCATGACCGCCGAGCTTTGCAGCCTGAACGGCGCGCTTGGCGATTTCAACTGGCGTCTGTCCTGCGATGATCGGCAATGTATCGACAGAAGTCTGTATGCCGAGCTGACGAAGCTGTTCCTGCGCTGCCGGACGACGCGTATCAAGCGACGCCATCAGCACCTTTTTGCGTTGACGCTCGGTCAGGCGCTTGGAAAGCTTGCCCGTCGTTGTTGTCTTACCCGAGCCCTGCAAACCAACCATCATAATGACGACAGGCGCTGGTGCGTTCAGATCAACTGTAACGCCTTCGGTACCGAGCATTTCGATAAGTTCGTCATGGACGATCTTAACGACCATCTGGCCGGGCTTGATGCTTTTGAGAATTTCAGCGCCGACAGCCTTCTCACGAACACGGTCGGTGAAAGAACGAACCACTTCCAGCGAAACGTCGGCTTCAATGAGCGCACGACGCACTTCGCGCAGCGCAGCCGCCACGTCGCTTTCAGAGAGAGCGCCGCGTCCGGTCAGGCCGTTCAGAATGGAGCCAAGACGCTCCTGAAGTGATTCAAACATCTAATTTCCTTTTAATCCGCGAGGAGGCTCAGTGCTTCACCGGGATAGATCGTTCTTTGATCAAACCAGTTCAAGAACCAACCAAAGCGATACATCACCCGAGGGCGCATCGCGCTGTCGGATGTGGACCTCCGGGATCGTTTTATACCAAATGGGTCCCGGTCGGTGGCTCGCGTTCTGAAGATCGCGGATAGATTGGTTGAGGCTTTAAGGTGGAGAGCCCGTAATGTCAAGCAAAAGCCCGAAAACGGGAGTCCAGAACGCGTCATCTTTGCCTATAAAACACAGTTATGGCGATTGGATTTACCAAAACTTGAACAATGCGTGAGACAAGGACTATAAGCGCGGCGCCGCTTTGAAGGCTTTCAGCCTCATTGCGACATGACATTCGGTGTAAAGAATGGCAAATTCGCGCCGAGGTAGAATCAACTCCAAAGGAGATACGAATGGCATTGTTTGCCAAGGGCCGGACATGGACGGCAGCAGCAGTTCTTGCAGTAAGCATGATGGCTGGTACAAGCATCGTCGAAGCAGCCCAATGTGGCAACAATGGCGCTGGCTATAATGCCTGGCTCCAGCAGACAGTCAAGGAAGCGCAGTCGCGCGGCATTGGCAATCGCGCCATCAACGCTCTGAAGAACACCAAATATGCGCAGGCTACCATCAATGCCGACCGCAATCAGAAGAGCTTCAAGCTGACGTTTGAACAGTTCATGCAGAAGCGCGGCGCAAACACCATCATTCAGCGCGGCAAGTCGATCAAGAAGCAAAATGCAGCGCTCTTCGCAGCAATCGAAAAGCGTTATGGCGTTCCTGCTGGCCCACTGATCGCGATCTGGGGCATGGAAACAGGCTTCGGCGCGTATCTCGGCAAGCAGCACACGCTTTCGGCAGTTGCCACGCTGGCCTATGACTGCCGCCGCAGCGATTTCTTCACCAACCAGCTTTATTCGGCGCTCAAGCTAATCGACAACGAAGATCTCGATCCAAATGCCGTTGGCGCAATGCACGGCGAAATTGGCCAGACCCAGTTCCTGCCAGCTAACGTTCTGAAATACGGCGTTGATGGTGATGGCAGCGGTCATATCGATATGGCACGTTCAAAGGCTGACGCACTTTACTCGACAGCAAACTTCCTTGTCGGCCACGGCTGGAAACGCGGTGCTGGCTACCAGCCGGGTGAACCAAACTACGGCGCGATCCAGGGTTGGAATGCTGCGCAGGTTTACCAGCGCGCTATTGCTGTTATGGGCAAAGCAATCGACGAATAATCATAGATACGGCGAAGCAAGCATTCTGCTTCGCCATATTAAGAATAAAGAAAAGCCCCGATTTTCGGGGCTTTTTTGTTTTATGCGGTTGGCTCAGTAGTGTTTGCGACAGCAACATCTGGCCGCTTAAAGTCGCCTGTCTGCTGGTCCATCACCCACAGTTCTCCGGTCGAAATATCGAACCATGCGCCATAAAGGGTAAGCTTGCCCTTCTTCTCAAGAATATCGACACATGGGAATGTGCGGAGATTGTTGAGCGAATAACGGATCGAAATGCGTTCCAGCGCTGTCTGACGCTCTGTCGGCGTCATCAACTCATTGCCGCTGATCGTTTCCGCAGCCGGTGCAATCAAGCTCATCCATTTGCCAATGAAATCGCTTGGCGAAAGCGGTGCAAATTGAGTATCAAGCGCTGCCTTGATACCGCCGCATCGGCCATGGCCCATGACAACAATATTCTTCACCTTGAGGCTCTGCACAGCAAACTCAAGTGCAGCCGAAGCCGCATGGAATTCGCCATCAGGCTCATAAGGTGGAATAAGATTGGCAACATTGCGCAGCACGAACATTTCGCCCGGCGCAGAGTTGAAGATTGTTTCTGGAGCGGCGCGGGAATCGCAGCAGGCAATGACCAGTGTTTCTGGTGCCTGACCTTTTTCAGCGAGTTCCTTATAACGTGCCGTTTCAGACGCGAAATGCTCGCTCATGAAGGTTTGGTAACCGGCGAGGAGTGAATCTGGAATATCAGCCATGACTTTCCATTATCCCTATCGAAAACGCAGAGCAATCAAAAAACATCAGGTCATAATCCTTGCGACCCGTTGCCGCTTACAAGAGTTCTATGCACGCAAGCCTTTGGTCGGATGAACCAGCCGCCTCGTCTGCACCATCGCCATTGGCGTGGCCAAACTGGATGCATCAGCTTCCAGCATCAGCTCATCAGCTCCGCGCTTTGCTGAACGCGCCATGATTTCAAATACGGCTGCCGTGGTGCTTTGGAGGGATTTTTCCTCCGAGAAGCCAGCAAGCCTGCGTGCCAGAAACACGGCAGAGGTAAGATCGCCAAGACCATTGGTTGGCCCATCAACACAACGATGTTCCGCCATAAGTGCTGAGGTCGGCGTCAGCAAGATGTTACCGATGCTACCCGTCATCAGCGGAAACGCTGATGTTACCAGCATCGTTGCCGGTCCGGTATCAAGGGCTGCTTCCATCAATGCCTTGTTGTCTTCAAGCTCAACACCTGTCAGCCAAGAAAGCTCAAAACGATTGGGCGTTGCAATATCCGCAAGCGGCATCAGATGGTCACGAATACCAATTGCTGTCGCTTCCGGTACATAAAGCCCCTTCTGATCGCCAATCACCGGATCACAAAGATAAAGCGCTTTGGGATTGCGTTCTTTGACCTTTTTAACCAGCCCGGCAACGGCCTGAGCTTGTTCAGGATTGCCAAGATAGCCGGTCAGGATCGCGCCCACTTCTCCAAGCCAAGGTGCGCGCTCAAGATCCTGCATCAGCGTTGCAAACTCTTGTGGAGGTGGCACGATGCGTCCCGCAGGACCATGGCCAGGATGCCACGGCAGTACCACTGTCGGCACAGCCCAAACGGGGAAACCGAGCGTTTCGAGTGCGAATACGGCGGCGCGATTTCCAACGGAACCACGCACGACATGGCTTGAAATGACAATAACGGTTGTCGCGTCCGCAGGCGCTTTAGCTGTCATGTTAAACTTGGCTTTGCATGAGATAGGAAATGAGCCAGACGATAATCGCCAGCGTGATGATGAGGCCAAGCCACCGCCCGACGCGCGTGGCCCAAAGTTCGATAGGGTCGTTTTCAGGAGCATCAACGGCAGAGAGATGTTTGCTGGTACGAGAAAGCCCACGCCGAACAATGGCTTGCGGGCCTGTTTGCTCACGCGCAAGCCGCTCCAGAATACGCTCAGCTTCATCCTGACGCTCGCGTCCCGGATTTCCGCCCTCGCCTATGCCCGCCTGATGGCGTTCTCCCATATTCTGCCTGCCTTCAACAAAGACTCGTGCCCCGGATTAGATGATATAGCATCATGCCCGGAAGGCAGTTCTGCAAGCAGAATATTGTCTGCTTATGTCAGTTTCACGATGAGCTTACCGAAATTACCGCCTTCGAGCATCGAAATGAAAGCCTTTGGCGCGTTTTCAAGCCCTTCAACAATGTCTTCACGGTAGCGGACATGACCGTCAGCAATCCACTTCGCCATATCATGATAAAAGGCTGGACGCTGATCAGAAAAATCACGCTGGATGAAACCGCGAATGGTCAGGCTTTTGGTTAGAATATCGCGCATCAGCAGCGGCATGCGGTCAGGTCCGTCAAACGCGCCTTTCTGATTATATTGCGCAATCAGACCGCAAACCGGAATACGTGCAAACGGATTGAGAAGCGGCAGAACCGCATCAAAAACCTTACCGCCAACATTCTCGAAATAAACATCAATGCCCTTCGGGCAAGCCAACGCCAGTTCCTGTGCGAAATTCTCACTGCGATGATCAAGTGCTTCATCAAAGCCAAATTCATCAATCAGTGCTTTGCATTTGTCAGGCCCACCAGCAATGCCGACGGCACGGGCACCTTTAAGCTTGGCGATCTGACCGACAGCAGAGCCAACTGGTCCGGTTGCTGCCGCAACCACAACAGTTTCACCCTCTTTGGGCTGACCGATTGTCAGAAGTCCTGAATAGGCGGTGAAGCCCGGCATCCCCATGACGCCAAGCGCAGTTGTGACCGAAACCTGCTTTGGATCGAGTTTGCGCAAGGTTGATGCATCGGCAACCGCATAGCTCTGCCAGCCCGAATGCGAGAGAACAAAATCGCCGGGCAGAAAACCTGCGCTGTTGCTTTTTACAACTTCGCCGACTGTGCCGCCCTCCATTGCAGCACCGATCTCAACCGGAGCAGCATAGGATTTGGCCGCACTCATACGCCCGCGCATGTAAGGATCAAGCGACAGATAGCGGATTTTAAGCAGAACCTCGCCTTCGCCCGGCTCGGGCATTGCGGCTTCATCAAGACGGAAATTGTCGGCACTTGGCTTTCCATCCGGGCGCGATGCAAGGACGATCCGCTGATTGATTCTTCCGCTCATAAATCCGTCTCCTGATATTCTCAATAAGACGTAATCTAGTGCGCGGCGAGCAAAAGTGCACCTGATTCATTGCAAAGATCGATAAAGAAAACCTCGCCCATGGCGGGGGACCATGGGCGAGGTTTCTCACTTGAAGGAAGGCTAACTGGTTAGTCCATCGTCGGGTTAACGAACTCTGCACCATCCTTAACGCCATGCCGTGCACCCGCAGCGAAGCGAGGACGCACAACATGAAAAAAGTCTGGTGTTACTTCATCGTTGGGATGACGAACTCCGCGCCATCCTTAACGCCAGACGGCCAGCGCGAGGTAACAGTCTTGGTCTTGGTGTAGAAGCGGAATGCATCCGGACCGTGCTGGTTGAGATCACCGAAGCCCGAAGCTTTCCAACCGCCGAAGGTGTAGTAAGCAATTGGAACCGGGATCGGCACATTGATACCAACCATGCCAACCTGAACACGGCTTGCGAAATCGCGTGCTGCATCGCCATCACGAGTGAAGATAGCAACGCCATTGCCGTATTCATGTTCGTTTGGCAGAGCGAGCGCTTCTTCGTAAGTCTTGGCGCGAACGACCGAGAGAACGGGGCCAAAGATTTCTTCCTTATAGATGCGCATGTCGGACGTGACGTTATCGAACAGACAGCCGCCCATGTAGAAGCCGTCTTCATAGCCCTGCATCTTGAAGCCACGGCCATCGACAACGAGCTTCGCGCCTTCTTCAACGCCAAGATCAACATAACCGCGAACGCGATCAAGGGCTGCTTTTGAGACCAACGGACCATAATCAGCGGAGTTGTCCGTCGAGGTGCCAATCTTCAGCGCTTCAACGCGTGGAATGAGCTTTTCCATCAAACGGTTTGCGGTGTCTTCACCAACAGGAACAGCAACCGAAATCGCCATGCAGCGTTCACCAGCCGAACCGTAACCAGCACCAATCAACGCATCAACCGTCTGATCCATATCGGCATCCGGCATGATCAGCATGTGGTTCTTGGCACCACCGAAGCACTGAACGCGCTTGCCGTTCGAGCAACCACGACCATAAATATACTGCGCGATTGGCGTTGAGCCAACGAAGCCAATGGCCTGAACGTCTGGATCGTCGAGCAGCGCATCGACCGCATCCTTGTCACCATTGACGACGTTGAAAATGCCCGCTGGAAGACCGGCTTCCATGAACAGTTCAGCGAGACGCATCGGTACGCCCGGATCACGCTCTGAAGGCTTAAGGATAAAGGCGTTACCGCAAGCAATTGCTGGACCGGCTTTCCAAAGCGGGATCATGGCTGGGAAGTTGAACGGCGTGATACCGGCCACAACACCAAGCGCCTGACGCATCGAATAAGTGTCGATACCTGTGCCTGCATTGTCGGTGAACTCGCCCTTCAGCATATGCGCCGAGCCTAGGCAGACTTCGACAACTTCAAGACCGCGCTGAATGTCACCCTTGGCGTCAGCAATCGTCTTGCCATGTTCGCGAGCAAGCAGCTCTGCAAGGCTGTCATATTCTGCTTCAACCAGCTCAAGGAACTTGCGCAGAATACGCACGCGGCGCTGCGGATTGGTCGCAGCCCAAGCTGGCTGTGCAGCCTTGGCGTTTTCGACAGCCGCACGAACTTCATCTTTCGTGGCGAGCGCAACGGTGCCCTGCACCGAACCGTCCAGCGGCTGATAAATATCTGTGGTGCGTCCGCTTTTTCCGGCAACATGCTTGCCGCCGATGAAATGTCCTACAGTGCGCATCGAAATGCCTCCCAGCTGTTATGTTCCATAAGGCGACATTAAGAGTCACCCTCTTGAGGTACATCTTGACTCTGCAAAATCATGATTGCAAGTCGCTGAAAAGCGTATCCGTTGTGCATTTTTTATAGTACGATTTGGAAAGACCTTGCTCAAACAGAGAATGCCATGAACTGGGATGATATTCGAATATTTCTGGCTGTTGCACGGTCGGGACAGATTCTCGGAGCTGCGAAGCGACTTGGCATCAACCACACCACTGTTGCGCGCCGTCTGACTGCGCTTGAAGCGGCTTTGTCCACCACGCTTTTGACACGCCGCACCAATGGTTCGACGCTCACCCATGCGGGCGAAGAATTTCTGCTCGCAGCTGAACGTATGGAAGCGGAAATGCTCTCCGCACGTTCACACATCGGCAATGCCGATGTCGCCGTTTCTGGCACCGTTCGCATCGGCGCACCTGATGGTTTTGGTGTGAATTTTCTCGCTCCACGATTGGCACGGCTCACACAGCAATATCCTGACCTGACCATACAGCTGGTTCCCGTGCCGCGATCATTTTCGCTTTCACGACGCGAGGCTGATATTGCAATTACCGTGGAACGGCCCGAACAGGGACGGCTGATTGCCCGCAGACTCGTGGATTATACACTCGGCCTATATGCGCATCGGAGCTATCTTGAAGAACACGGCACACCGCAAAACACGGAAGAGCTTAGCAATCACAGGCTGATTGGTTACGTTGAAGATCTTGTGGTCAACCCATCATTGGCCTATGCCCCTGAAATCAGTCGCGACTGGAAGCCGGATTTTGAAGTTTCCAGTGCGCTCGGTCAGGTGGAAGCGGTTCGCGCCGGTGCTGGCATCGGCATTCTTCACGCATTTATTGCCCGCGCTGACCCCGATCTCGTACCACTGTTCCCAGATCGCACGATCCGCCGTGCATACTGGCTGACGTATCACGAATCCGCACGCACGTTGCGGCGTGTCACAGCAGTTTCAGCGCTGATTTCAGAACTGGTCGAAAACGAGAAATCGCTGTTTGGTTAACCAATACGCCAATAAACCGTCATGACGACAGCGATCATAATGACCGGAATATAGAGCGCATCCAGTCCGATAAAATAATGCCCCAAGCCGCCGCAAACCGCGCCGACCATCAGTGAAAGCCAGACGGAAAAATGTTGCAACCAGCGCCAGCGCGGAACCTCTCCGCGTATATATCCAGCAAGGTCGGCTGCTGAATTAAACAGTGTGCCCGTTACATACGTAACGCCCAAGCGCGCCGAACCAATCGGCTGCACGGCAGCATTTTGCGCGCCCATCGCGGCAGCAAGCATCAACACCGGATGGATCAACTCCAGCCCAAAGCGACGCAAGATACACACGAGAACAAGTATCAGCGCAACAATCGCCATGACTGCGATGCTACCGTTTCGGCCATAAGCACGCACGGCAAGCGTGCCAAGAAAGGCTCCGGCAAAGAACAAACCAATCAGCGCGACAGGAAGCCAGACGATGACACGCCCCATAATATCGGGCTGTCTAGCGATGGCGAGGCCAAGCTGTGTCGTGTTGCCACTCATAAACGAGGCAAAAAAGCCGCCCAATTCCAGAAAGGCTATTCCATCAACAAAACCAGCGGCAGCCGTTAAAGCCAAACCAAGCGACAGCTTTGAATTCGGTGTCATTTTTCCAAGCTTTGAAAAAAAGTCGCCCGGTTGTGACAACCGGGCAAAAATTTCGTCAGACGCGTTTGACGATCCGCAGAATAATCAAAAGGATTGCAGCACCAATAAACGCATTGATGATCGCAGCGATAATGCCACCGCCAACCGAAAAGCCAAGACGCGGTAACAGCCAACCTGCAAAAAAAGCACCGATCACACCAACGATGATATTACCGATGAGGCCAAAGCCACCGCCTTGGACGACTTTGCCAGCCAGCCAGCCAGCAATCAGACCAACGAATAGAAATACAAGAAGACTCATACCATCCATAAGCATTTCTCCCACTCAAAACGCGCCCGCGACGCATCATGACCAAGTTGACAATGAGTCGGCTTAGCACACAAGAGGGCTTATGAATTATGGTGCGAGATGCCGGAAAGCGCTGACGACCTCTTCATAGACCTTGCGCTTGAAAGGCACGATCAGCTCAGGCAATTCCTGCATCGGCTTCCATGCCCATTCCTCAAACTCTGCCGTGTGTCCACCGGGCGGCGGGTTAATGGCAATTTCGCTCTCATCGCCTTCAAAGCGGTAAGCAAACCATTTTTGCGTCTGGCCGCGATATTTTCCCTTAAGCGCCTGACCAACAAGATGCGGCGGCAAATCGTAATTGATCCAGTTTGGTGCTTCTTCAAGCAAAGTGACCGACTTCATGCCGGTTTCTTCATAAAGCTCGCGCAACGAGGCAACCACCGGATCTTCGCCCTTATCGATACCGCCCTGCGGCATCTGCCAAAGCTGTGTTGCGCCATCCATTTCATCACCCGGAATGACGATGCGGCGACCCGCCCAGACGAGGCCAGCCTTATTGAGTACCATCAACCCAACGCAGGGGCGATAAGGTAGGCTTTCAGGGTCGACAAGGCCTTTATGCTTCGACATGGTATCTCCGTATGCGGGTGTTTGAATAAGTCTTATGCGCCAGTTTATAGTGTTTCAATGTTATTGACGTGCGACAAAAAGAAAACGCGGAAGCTCGAACTCCCGCGTTTATATTTATCATATCTAAGACCAGTTAGTTCAACACGGCCTTCTTAGGGTCTGGTGGGAATGACGCATTGGCGACTTCACCACGCAGGAGCTTCAATGCTTCATTGAGCTGCACGTCATCCTTGGCTTCGAGCGGCACATAAGCTGCCGATCCCGATCCCTGATCGTCTTCAGCATTGCCCTTGATGTGACCCTTAAGCTCGGACTCACCACGCACAACATCCTGACCCAGCATTTCTGGCGGCAACGGCTGATCAACCTTGATGTCTGGCGTGATGCCTTTACCTTGAATCGACTTGCCCGACGGCGTGTAATAGAGCGCGGTCGTCAGACGCAGCGATCCATTTTCGCCAAGCGGGATAATCGTCTGAACCGAGCCTTTGCCGAAGGACTGCGTGCCAAGCACCGTTGCACGGCGATGATCCTGCAATGCACCGGCAACGATTTCCGAAGCACTGGCCGAACCACCATTGATCAGCACGATCACTGGCTTGCCATCAACAAGATCGCCCTTGCGTGCATCAAAGCGCGTTACATCCTGTGGATCGCGGCCACGCGTCGATACAATTTCACCCTTGTCGAGGAAAGTGTCTGAAACAGCGACCGCCTGATCAAGCAGACCACCCGGATTAAGACGAAGATCAAGCACATAGCCCTTGAGCTTATCGCCCGGAAGCTTTTCCTGAATATCTTTGATTGCCTTACGCAGATCATCCGATGTCTGTTCCGTGAAGGAAATCACACGCAGATAGCCGACGTCATTTTCAACACGCGAGCGAACAGCCTTCACCTTGATCACAGCGCGATCAATCTTCAGCGTGATTGGCTTCTCCGCGCCTTCGCGAATAAGGGTCAGTTCAATCGGCGATCCGACTTCACCGCGCATCTTTTCAACTGCGTCGCTGAGGCTCAGACCACGAACTTCTGTGCCGTCAATCTTGCTGATCAAATCGCCCGCGAGCACACCAGCTTTCGAAGCAGGTGTGTCATCGATCGGGGCAATGACCTTTACAAGATCGTTGTCCATCGTGACTTCAATGCCAAGACCGCCAAACTCACCCTTGGTCTGCACGCGCATGTCCTGCGCTGCTTCCGGGTTGAGGTAAGACGAGTGCGGATCAAGCGAGGTCAACATGCCGTTGATCGCACTTTCCGTCAGCTTCTTATCATCGGGCGGCGTCACATATTGCTGGCGCACGCGCTCAAAAATATCACCGAAAAGAGCCAGGTCCTTATAGACATCGCTGTCTTTTCCCGCTGCTGCAAACGCAGTGGAGGCAGGCGCGCCCTGAACCATCACCATGGCTGACGCGCCCAACAGGGCTCCGGCGAACAGCAGCGACAGTTTACGTATCATTTTGTGTCCTTCCAGAAAGCCGCTCGGACCACCATGGGGCCGGATCTACGGGTTTTCCATCTTTTCGAAACTCAATGTAGAGCAATGGAGCGCCATTGCCCACCTCAATTGGTGCAACACTTGCGAGAAGTTTTTCTCCCATCGCGCCCACAGGCTCACCCGCCAAAACGAACTGACCCTGAGCAACGTCGATTCGACCCATGCCAGCCATGACAATATGATATCCATTGCCAGCATCGAGGATCAAGAGCTGTCCATAAGATCTGAATGTTCCTGCATATAACACAACGCCATCGGAAGGTGACGTAATCGTGGCAGCAGGCAAGGTTTCAACCACCTGCCCCATCATGTTGCCGCCGACACCATCCTTCTCCGCAAAATGCCGGATCGTCTTTCCAGCGGCAGGCAGCGCCAGCCTTCCCTGTAACGATGCAAAATCAATCTGCGCATGAAGACGGTTCTCGTCAGGTGTTGATTCTCCGGCCTTTTCCTGCGCTTTTGCAAGGCGTTCGGCCTCGGCCTTGCGCGCTGCATCCGCAGCATCGCGCACGCCTGCCATTTGCTTATCAAGCCCGTCAATCAGCTCTTTCAGGCTGCCCGCACGATCCGCAAGCTCTTCAGAACGTTTGCGCTGGGCTTCAATTTCCTGCTCAGATTGCGACTGCAACTTCTTCTTTTCTTCAAGAAGAAGTGATTGACGCTTTTGCTCTTCCGCCTGTTGCGTGCGCGTTTCTTTGAGCCTCTCCTGCTCCTGCGCTATGGAGGCAGTCACACGCTGCATATCGTCAAGATCACCCGTCAGCTCTTCGACCTGACCGCGCATTTCCGGCACAACAGCCCCAAGCAACACAGCGCTTCGCACCGATGCGAGCGCATCGTCTGGGCGCACAAGGATCGCAGGTGGCGGGTTCAACCCCATACGCTGCAATGCAGCCAAAACTTCTGCCAGCACACTGCGACGTGCGCGCAAAGACGTGCGGATGCCGTCTTCCTGCTCGCGCAGAGATTCAAGCTTATCGGCACTGTCGGCAATATCCTGCTGCAATTTCTTATCCGTCTTTGCAGACTGAATAAGTGCAGCCGTAATCGTTGTCTGATCCTTTTTGAGGTTTGCCACCTCGCCTTCAAGCTGTTTGAGCTTGTCACCCGTCACTGACAATTCGGTGCTGAGCTGCTCGTATTCACTTGCTGCCTGATCGCGCTGCTGCTGAATAGCCTGTTGCGCGTAAACATGTGAGGCACATGCGAAAAGCACAGTCGCAGCAAAGCCAGCCCGCAAGAAAGCAGGCAGATTAAGCTTTTTTGAAAGGCTAAAAGGACTCATGAACCGCTATATCAGAAAGAAACAAGGCTAAAACTAGCCGGAGAGCATTAAGGAATTGTTAGCTATAAACGCACTGTCAGCATTTTCAGCAAGACACTGGATATATTTCAGACCTCACTCTATTAAACACTCTGCAACGGGGGCAATCACAATGACATCAGAGCTTTGCGCAGAGGCCTCTGACTGGCGTCAGGGACGCAGCTATGTTCACACCTATATTTGTGAAAAGATCATCGCCTATGCAGTCCTTGATCACAAGTCTATTGTAACGGCAATTGAAGAGCTGGGACTTAAGGTCATTGAGCAGGTTCAAACCGGCGTGAGTGTTCTAAACCCACAAACCGGCAATCGTTTCACCCTCAGGGGTGCGATGTATCAGCCGGACTGGGTTTACCCGGCGAATTAAGCCCGATTTCAGGGTGCCAAATCGGGATAGCTCTGCGCATATTCATGCATCTCACGACGATAACGCCAAACTGCGCGGGCGCGATGCTTCCAGAGATCGCGACGTGGTCGCTTCCATGGCTTTTCCGGCCCATGAAAATGGACAATGATCTCAGGGCTAACTCTGCTTTCCTCAGCATCGCCGCCAAGTCGCGCAATATGCCGCCGCTGCCGCGCCGTCTGGCTCCAGGACGAATTATAGGCCGGGTTAAGCAAATACACCCGACCACGAAAAACATTGTTGAGATGGTCCTGATCACCCAAAGAACAGGCCGAGGCGCGAGCCAGATCATGCATGGCCTGATGCAGTTCAAGTTCCGCACGAATGGCATCGGTATCCAACAAAAGAACACCTGAATTGAAATAGCGCGAGATATCGCTTTGCTGCATCAATGTCTGTAACTCGCGCACACGTGGCATCGACTTTTCGCGCACCTTAAGACTGCGCGCCGACCATTTGGCCACAACACAATCGCGCACGGCACCAATCGGACAACCGTTGAGATCAAGCGCGAAAAGAGGTGAGACGTCGCCTACGACTTGCGTGTCGCCATCAATGTAGAGAACGCGGCCTGAAATACGCGACGGTATATGAAGCCGCCCCATCGACGCCGCCGAAATATAGGCGGTTGGTCCTTTGGCGCCTTCCAGATCATCAGCAGTCAAACGCAAGCAATTGAGTGTCACAGCCGGATTTGTGGCTGCCACACGGTGTACCGCTTCCCAATCCCGCTCTTCAAGACCGTCGCCCCAAAAATGCACAATACCGGGCTGCGTCAAGTGACGCAGAACACCCCACATCGCGACAAGCGTGGGTTTGAGAAAGCCGCGATCGGTTACAAATGCGATCTGCGGCAGAGTTTTGTTCGTCGATGAAAGCGACATGTAATTCTTCAATGATGCACAAGGCAGTTGCGAGGCCAGACCCGCTGCATCAGTTATGAGAAGAACATGAAAGAATTAGGATCGGTGATACGGATGCCCTGCAAGAATTGTTGCGGCACGATATAATTGCTCAGCAACCAAAATGCGGGCGATCTGATGCGGCCACGTTAAAGCGCCCAGAGCCAAGACCAGATCAGCACGCGAGCGCAAGGCGGGATCGTGTCCATCCGGGCCACCGATGGCGACAATCAACTGCCGCTTGCCATCATCACGCATACGACCAATACGTTCGGCAAAATCTTCCGAGCCAAGCGCCTTGCCGCGCTCGTCGAGCAAAATTAACGCCGCACCATTATCCAGTGCCTCATTGATGCGTTGTGCTTCTTCGGCTTTGCGTAATTCTGCCGTCTGTCCACGACTCTCAGGGATTTCGCTCACACCGGCGAATTCAAGACCAAGTGGCGGTCCAGACTTGGAAAAACGGTCAAAATAACGCTCGACCAACTCCCGCTCGGGGCCGGCTTTCATCCGGCCCACGGCAAACACACTCACACGCATAGCGCCCTCACTCAGACCAGATTAGTGCACGGTTCCCGATGCACGTTTGTCTTCGAGGTCATTGTCGATCCAGATCTTTTCCAGATTGTAGAAATCACGGACTTCCGGACGGAAAATATGGACGACAATATCGCCTGTATCGATAAGAACCCAATCACCGGCTTCGAGCCCTTCGACCCGAATGTCCCTACATCCCATCTCGCGCAATGCCTGCAAAAGATGGTCAGCGACAGCCGAAACATGGCGATGCGAACGACCAGATGCGATGATCATAAAATCACCGATCGAAGATCGTCTGCGAATGTCGATAGGGATGATGGATTCTGCTTTGGAGTTTTCGAGACTGGCCAAAGCCGCATCGAAGGCCTGGGACACGAAATCTGTTTCGTTCATCCCGACCGGTGAAGGCGCATGGTGAGCCTTCTTCTCAATTGCTGTTCTCAGTGTATTTCCTTTCAGCAAGAACAACGCAATACGGCAGTTATAAGCACCGTACATACGTAAGATAGGCAGAGTCCCTGCATTCTTTCAAGAGTTTTGGCTTGTTAAGCCCATTCACTTTTTCGATTTCTGCTTGCGAAGCGCACTTGAAGACAATGTCGAGCGCGGCCCGTGGATAAAGGTCCATGCCGGAGGCGCGCGACGTGCAAGCAATGGAGCATTGTGTTCATCGACGCGGCTGGACGAGAAAGTCTGTGCCATCCTTGAGGACAAATAAGCAAGCGTTGAGCCGGGGCGATCAATCACAGCAATTGGGAAATTCTTTGCAATTTCACGCCAGCGCTGCCAGCGATGAAACGATGCAAGATTGTCCGCGCCCATCACCCAAACAAAATGCACACCGGGATTGGCTTTCTGGATCAGCGCCAAAGTGTCGGCAGTGTAGCGCGTATGGAAAGCCGCTTCGAGCCCTGTCACCTTGATGCGTGGATCAGTTGATACGTTTTCGCTCAGCTTCAGCCGTTCTGAGAGTGGTGCCAGTTCGCGGGTATCTTTCAGTGGATTGCCGGGCGTCACCATCCACCAGAGCTGGTCGAGCTTTAGCCGCCGGATAGCGATTTCAGCGACCAGCGCATGGCCTAAATGCGGCGGATTAAACGAGCCGCCAAACAAGCCAACCGTCATGCCCTTTTCAACATAAGGCATGCGCAGATAATGCGCATCAACATCTGGATAAGTGGCTTTTAACGCGGACAGCCCGAAGCCGAATTTCATCAGTCTCGAACCTGACCATTGCCACGAACACGATATTTAAATGAGGTTAGCTGTTCGACACCCACCGGACCACGCGCATGCATTTTTCCGGTAGCAATGCCGATCTCCGCACCCATGCCGAACTCACCACCATCCGCAAATTGCGTCGAGGCGTTGTGCAAAAGAATGGCCGAGTCAATCTCATTGAAGAAACGCGCCACAACTTCTGCGTCCTCAGCAATAACCGCTTCGGTATGATGCGATGAATATTGCCCAATATGCGCAATCGCATCTGAGACGCCATCAACCAGTTTTACTGAAATAATCGCATCAAGATATTCAGTCGACCAGTCTTGTTCTGTTGCAGGCGTAGCATCGGGATAAAGTGCCAACACCTCTTCGCTGCCGCGAATTTCACAGCCCTTGGCAGTCAAATCTTGCAAAATTGGCACAAGATGGGTGCCGGCCACCGCACGGTCCACCAGCAGCGTTTCCGCCGAACCACAAATGCCCGTGCGGCGCATCTTGGAATTCAGCGCAATCGCGCGCGCCATATCAAGATCAGCAGACTTATCGATATAGAGATGGCAAATGCCTTCGAGATGGGCGAACACCGGCACACGCGCTTCCGATTGCACCCGCGCAACAAGGCTTTTTCCGCCGCGTGGTACGATCACATCAATCGCACCATTCAGTCCCTTTAGCATTTCGCCAACTGCTGCACGATCTGTCACAGGCACGATCTGGATCGCATCCGCAGGCAGATTGCCAGCTTCCAACCCCACCACCAGCGCCTTGTGAATGGCTGCCGAGGAATGTGCAGAATCTGAACCGCCACGTAAAATTACCGCGTTACCAGCCTTAAGACACAGCGCGCCCGCGTCCGCTGTTACATTCGGGCGGCTTTCATAGATCACGCCAATCACACCAAGCGGCGTGCGTACGCGCTCAATGTGCAGACCATTCGGACGGTCCCACTCGGCAATCACTTCGCCAACGGGATCAGGCAAAGCAGCAATCGCACGAATACCATCGGCGATAGCCTGAATACGACTTTCATCGAGTGTCAAGCGATCCACAAACGAGGAAGCCATGCCGCTTTGCGCAGCATTTGCGAGGTCGAGCTTATTGGCTTCAAGTATCGCATCTGTGCTTGCCAGAACGGCATCAGCAGCAGCAAGCAAGGCTTTGTTTTTCTGTTGAGGAGAAGCAATGGAAAGCGGAGCCGCTGCCTGCATGGCTTTACGACCAACCTCAGCCATAATGGCCGCGATATCAGTTCCGGCATCCGCTTTGTTCAACATCTCTTCCCCCTACACAACTTCCGCATTACTTGCAGCACGTGTCACCAGATCATTGCGATGGATCATCGCAGCTCGCGCATCATAACCAAGAATATCACTGATCTCATCGCTTTTATGGCCGGCAATTTTGCGCGCATCATCAGCGTCATATGCAATGAGGCCGCGTGCAATTTCACGACCATCTTCGTTGAGAACAGCAACAGTGTCTCCACGCTCGAACTGACCTTCGATGTCCTTCACACCGGCAGGCAACAGCGATTTGCCAGATTTCAGCGCTTTGGCTGCACCCGCATCAACAGTCAAACGACCAGCGGGTTCCAGATTGCCGGAAATCCACGTCTTCCAAGCGTTGACTGGCGCGTTAGACGGCTCAAACAAAGTCGCACGCTCTCCACGATCAATCGCTGATAGTGGTGCCATGCGCGTACCAGAGGTGATGATCATGGCCGTACCGGCAGCATTGGCAATTTTGCCTGCATCAAGCTTGGTTTTCATACCGCCACGCGAAAGCTCAGATGCAGCAGCACCCGCCATAGCTTCAATCTGCGGAGTTATAGATGCCACAAGCGGAATAAACTGTGCGTTCGGGTCTTTGTGCGGCGGTGCCGTGTAAAGACCGTCAATGTCCGACAATAGAATGAGAAGATCAGCGCCCATCATAGTGGCTACGCGCGCTGCCAGACGATCATTATCGCCATAGCGGATTTCCGTTGTCGCCACCGTATCATTCTCATTGATGATCGGCACTGCACCGAGTTTCAACAATGTCTCAATGGTTGCCCGTGCATTGAGATAACGGCGGCGCTCTTCCGTATCGTCGAGCGTTAGCAAAATCTGGCCCGACTTAACGCCATGACCGCCAAGCACATCGGCATAGGCTTTGGCCAATGCGATCTGACCGGCAGCCGCCGCAGCCTGACTTTCCTCAAGCTTTAGCGATTTCTTTGGCAGACCAAGTACCGTGCGTCCCAATGCGATAGCACCGGAGGAAACAACCAGCACTTCAACACCTCCACGCGAAAGGTTGGCGATGTCTTGTCCAAGGCTTTCAAGCCAGCTCTGCTTGAGGCCAGTTGCACGATCCACGAGAAGCGCAGACCCAATTTTGATAACAATGCGGCGATAGTCTTTGAGTTGTTTCAGCATGTCTTCAGTTCCTGCGCCGCATCTTCAACTGTTATTCTTCTTCGACAGCGCCTGCTTCGGCTGCACGGCTCTTATCGATCACGCTGGCAAGCTGGCGCAGAACATCGTTCAAACCTTCATGGCTGACAGCTGAAAGAAGCATCGGATCGCGTCCACATGCCTTTTTAAGCGCCTTGATCTTTTCCTTACGGGTCTCAGGATCAATCGTATCAATCTGCGACAGGGCCACGATTTCCGTCTTTTCAGACAGACCGTGTTCATAGGCTTCAAGCTCACCACGAATAACCGTGTAAGCCTTCGCCACATCTTCTTCCTGCGCGGAAACCAGATGCAACAGCACGCGCGTGCGCTCGACATGGCCGAGGAAGCGATCACCAAGACCCACGCCCTCGCTCGCACCTTCAATCAGACCCGGAATATCCGCAATCACGAACTCACGGCCATCGACGCGCGAAACACCAAGGTTTGGATGCAGCGTGGTGAAAGGGTAATCGGCAATCTTTGGCTTTGCAGCTGTTACACTTGCAAGGAATGTGGATTTACCCGCATTTGGCAATCCAACCAGACCCGCATCTGCAATCAGTTTCAGGCGTAGCCATAGCGTGCGCTCAATGCCATCCTGACCGGGATTAGCATGACGCGGCGCACGGTTTCGCGACGTCGTGAAGTGGAGATTACCAAAACCACCATTGCCGCCCTTAGCCAGACGATAACGCTGGCCAAGCTCTGTAATGTCACAGATTACTGTTTCATTATCTTCTTCGAAAATCTGTGTTCCAACCGGCACTTTAAGAATAACATCATTGCCCTTGCCGCCTGTCATATTGCGGCCCATGCCGTGCATGCCGGTCTGTGCCTTGAAATGCTGCTGATAGCGATAATCGATCAGTGTGTTGAGACCATCGACAGCTTCAACCCAAACATCACCGCCGCGACCGCCATCGCCGCCATCAGGACCACCAAATTCAAGAAATTTCTCGCGCCGGAACGAAACAGCGCCTGCACCGCCCGCGCCGGAGCGAATGTAAATCTTGGCCTGATCGAGAAATTTCATTGAACTTACCTCTTGTGACGCACCGTTTTTGTCTCGGAACACGTCTTAAACTTTGGGATTGCGCACTGTCCCGCGCAATCCGATTTGCAATTACAGCAAAACCCGCGTCCTGCAAACAGCAGAACTCATAGGTTTTTAGCTTAAATTCAGTTTCCAAGCTGGATCACTGAAATCGATATAGAGCAGTTCCTGATCCAGATACTGCCCCTGCACATAAAGTGACTTGCGCTCAAGGCCATAGGATTTGAAGCCAAGCTCGTCATAAAGGCGCTTGGCGGGCTCATTCGTTGCCACAACCTTCGCGTCCAGTATCACGACATGCTGTGCTGCATGTTCGATAACACGCTGAACCAGCGCCTTACCAAGATGCAAACCACGCGCTTCGGGTGCAACATAGACACTCACCAAAGTGCCACGGTGCCGCTCCGACTTGCGCTCATGCCGAAACATCCCGGCGATGCCCATCAGGTTCTCACCATGAAAAGCACCGAAGATGACATTACCATTCACCTGTTCCAAACGACGTGCGAAAACGCTCTCTGAATAGGCATTTTCTTCTTCAAAGGTCGAACCAAAAGCTTGCGGCGCAAGCTGTAAAGCCGAAAGACGTATCGCGCGAAAGCGGTGCAGGTCGCCCTTATCCAGCGCCCGAACCTCCACCCTTTCGCGGGTGATTGCGTATATATCGTTCATATTATTCCCCGGTGATTATCGGCCCTGCGCTCTAACTTTTTGTTTTAACGCGCATCTTATCCGAAAACCGTTTCACACTTTTCGGGATGCGCTCTAAACGCAAGGCCATTCTTTATGATTATGACTGCCAGCTTCTCAGGCCGATCCATGTACGCCGATCGAGAACATAACGCTCCACAGGAACATTTCCGGCAGCAAGTGAATCCGCCATGCCCATGCTGCTGAACTGGAAGCCGCATTTATGGATCACCTTACGTGAGCCACCATTGCTGGCGTGGCATGAAACATGCAGCCGCTCGATTGGCGTGGCACGGAAGGCAAGATCGATCAAAGCATGCGAAGCTTCGGTAGCAAAGCCATGCCCCCAATAGGGTTCGCCCAGCCAATAGCCGATCTCCAGACCTTTGCCATGGCTGTGCGGATGAATGCCACAACAACCCATAAAGATGCCGGTTTCAGCTTGGGTAATTGCGTAAATGCAATTGCCCATCTCGCCTTTTCGCACACGTTCGACAAAGTCCACGGCATTTTCGCGGGTGTATGGATGAGGCATACGGGCGAGCATAGTGGAGACGCGGGCGTTATTAGCAAGATAGGAAATTGCATCCACGTCTTCGACATGCGGCGGGCGAAGCACCAGCCTTTCAGTCACGAGGACGGGGCAATCTAACTCGTGCTCTAATCCCGGCGAGAGATCAGCAGAGCTGGCCTCCCGCTCGCTACAGCTCTCGTAATAATCTTCTTCTAAAACTTCGATAACCATTGTTGCGTCCTCCAGACGAAAAAAAGGGAAGATGGTTGTCCCATCTTCCCTTTGATCTTCTGGCGGATGCCATATGTACCGGGTCCATGGGACGCCGGTACTTTATAGAGGTCCGGCTTACTCTGCTGCTTCCGCGATCGGGGTAACCGACACGTAAGTACGACCGTTGGCTTTCGTGCGGAAAGCAACGGAACCATTGGTGGTAGCAAAAATGGTGTGGTCTTTGCCGAGGCCAACATTGGAACCCGGATGCCACTTTGTGCCGCGCTGACGCACGATGATGTTGCCAGAAACAACAGCTTCGCCACCAAACTTCTTCACGCCAAGGCGCTTCGACTCTGAATCGCGACCGTTACGCGACGAACCACCAGCTTTTTTGTGTGCCATTGGATTTCTCCTTTATTTCTTCTACTTACTCAGCCGAATCGGCCTTGGCTGCAGCCTTCTTAGGCGCTGCCTTCTTTGGCTTTGCGACTTCGCCTTCAGCGGCGTCTGCCTTTGGAGCCTTCTTCTCAGCGGCCTTCTTGGAAGGCTTCGCGCCGTCGGTGAGGATCTCCGAGATACGGATTGTCGTCAGTTCCTGACGATGACCGCGGGTGCGCTTCGAGTTCTGACGACGACGCTTCTTGAACGCGATAACCTTGCGAGCGCGGCCCTGTTCAACGACTTCTGCCGTTACCAGAGCGCCTGCAACAACTGGCGCGCCAATGGTCGAACCAACCATCAGAACTTCTACGAATTCTACGATGTCGCCAGCTTCGCCAGCAACCTTTTCAACCTTGATCAGGTCGTTTGCGGCAACGCGGTACTGCTTGCCACCAGTCTTAATGACTGCGAACATTTGTTTTCCTTTCGGGTCGTTCGGTCCAGCTCTCATACCCTTTAACGCAAGCGCCCTGGGTACGGGCCGTCTTTTTATCAGTCGTTGATTTTGAAAGCTTTCAGCCTTCTGATCAGAGCCCGGAAAACCAGAAATCCCCAATCAAAACAATAGACGCAGACACAGCTGCGCTTAAAGTCTGGTGCTTATAGGTGTGAGACTGCGGAAAAGTCAAGAATTTTCGTGCTGTTATGCAAATTAGGTCTTGTCTAATTGCATTTGGCCCGTTATTGAGCCGCTACACACTTAGCATTCGCTTTAGATGCTTACAAACGGCGCGGTTTTTATAGATCGTTTTACCGTAGTGCACCATGCGGAGAGGTGGCTGAGTGGTCGAAAGTACCGCACTCGAAATGCGGCGTGGGGGTAACTCCACCGTGGGTTCGAATCCCACCCTCTCCGCCATTTTATTTACTAAAGCGAACACATATACGCGCGTGTCGCTCAAACTTCGTGATTTGAGATAAATTCAAAATTACAAACCAACAGGCAGTCCTTAATACGACGCTTGTTGAACCGTTCGCTTTGTGCCCTATAGTGATCTTGAAGTGTTGCATAAGGGGGCGCTGAAATGTCAACAACTACGCGCTCCCGGCTAAAGTGGGCCGCCAGCATTCTCGCTATATGGCTCGCGTTTATTGCACTTTATCTGGCGCTTTCGATCAACAATTCTCTGAAAAATGAAGCAAGTGAGTTAAACGAAGCCGGCTTTCTTTTACATCGCATGATTTCGCAGCGCGTCGCGCAGCATGACGCGCATATGACGACGCTTGCTTCGCTAATTCTCGCAGATGAGAGTAAAAAGCCACAGCTTGTCGCGCAGGTCAGCGACAGCATCATGCGATTTTATCCTCGTATCAAAGCTATTCAGGAAATTGAAATAACGTGGCGGGAACCTTCAGCCACCGCTGATGTGCTGCAACTCCTATCGGTGCCTGCTGATGCCGCACTCCCGGATTACCGCACACTGGGCGGAGAAATTTTCGTCCAGAAAGCGGGAGAAGTGAGGAGCTATATCAGTCCCTCTTTCGAGCAGGGATATCTGCTGGCCAAGAAGCTGAAAGATACCAATCCAGCTCTTGCACTCGTCATGCAAATTGATGCCAAGAAGCTCATTGATCAGGACGAGCTTCCTGCATGGGCGAACATCAGGCTCATACTTGATGGCTCCATCGTAATGGAACAAAAAGCCGTACAGCAAGCTTCCGGATGGCTCGCTTCACCGTGGTTCAGTCGAGTGATTGATAGCGGATCACAGCCACTTCTTCTGACGATGGATTATCCCATCGCGCTAACTGATCTTGTTAATGGCCTTTCATTAACCATGGTCGCAATCATCAGCCTGATTGTACTTTCGCTTCTCGGATATAGTTTGCAGCACAGGCGCGAAGTGCGTCGTCTCAAAGCTTCCGCAGAAATCGCTGAGCAACGCAGCATAACGCTCGCACGTGAGACACGTCTGGCGCATGCGGAGAGAGTTAATTCCATGGGAGAACTGGCTTCCGGCATTGCACATGAACTGGCACAGCCTCTGACAGCACTAATGAGCCAGAGCCGCGCCGCTGAACGGCTGGTCGAGCAGTCAGGCATAGACAACGCCCTGCTAAAAAAAGCTATGGCCGCCAATGTGCGCGAAGCCAGACGCGCTGGCGACATGCTTAAGCGGATGCGTGATTATATCAGCAATCGCCCACCAAAGCCTGTGCCCGTCGAAATCAATAGCATCATTCATGACACGGCTGAGCTTCTGCATACCGAGCTCAAACAACGCAACATAGCGCTACATTTCACACTCGAACCCAACCTACCCGCTATAATGGCTGACCCGGTTGAACTTGAGCAGGTCTTCAACAATCTGATCCGTAATGCCTCAGATAGTCTCAATGAAGCCGGTCTTTCGGAAGGGCAGATCAGTGTCACAACGAAGCGCGAAGGCGAACATATCTGCATCAGTATATGCGACAATGGGCCGGGGATTCCCGCAGACCTGCAACCGCGCCTGTTTGAACCTTTTTTCACGACAAAGAAAGACGGAATGGGTCTTGGCCTCACTCTGTGTTCAACACTGATTGAACGCGTTGGCGGGCACATCGAAGCAGAGAACAATGATGATGGCGGAGCCTGTTTCATGGTCAGGCTACCGATTCAGAATAATGGAGTCAGCACGTGAGCCAAACGATGATCTATCTGGTTGACGATGACGAAGCGGTCCGTGATGGGCTTTCAATGCTTCTGTCCACATATGGCATGGCTGTCGAAACCTTTGCCGATCCCACGACCTTCCTCGCCCATATCGATGAACATCGCCCCGGAATATTATTGCTCGATTTACGAATGCCGCTGATCAGCGGGTTGCAGGTGCAGCAAAAACTAACGGAGCGCGGAAACAATTGGCCGATCATCATGATCACAGGTCATGGCGATGTGAACGCATGCCGCCGCGCATTCAAGGCAGGTATCAGCGACTTCCTCAGTAAACCCATTGATGAAGATGTGTTGCTGGATGCGATCCACTCAGCGCAAGCGCTCTTGCAAACGAGACTGGAAAAACAGGAGGCAATTGATCTTTTGGCAAGCCTCACAAGCAGGGAACGGGAAGTGCTTAACCTTGTCTGCGAAGGTTTCGCAAGCAAGGACATCGCCGGAGCACTCGATATTTCTGCGCGCACCATTGATGCGCACCGCGCCAATATCGCCGAGAAGCTCAAAACAAGCTCAGTCGCCGAGTTCGTCCGCCTCACCATAGCGGCATCTCAGTAGAACTACCTAGCAGACTTCGTGTTGTCGCGGATTCCGTGAAAAGCCACCTTCGCGTAAAACTGTCATCAGAAAGTAAGACTTTCGAGGAATAGTTCCAAAGGAGATACGACTATGAAACGCATTTTTCTAGCCGCTACTGTCGCTGCCCTCATGACTTCGGCTGCGTCCGCACAGATCCTTGAAGAAAAGAATATGCCAATGGAATTGGCAAGCACGATTGCTCGTGAAGCCGTCGCAGCATGTTCCGCTGAAGGCTACAATGTTGCCGCAGCAGTCGTTGATCGTGCCGGTGTCCTTCGTGCGCTTCTGCGGGCTGATAATGCTGGTTCGCATACACCTGAAGCAGCACGCCAGAAGGCTTACACCTCATCATCTTCGCGTATGCCAACCAGTGCCATGGCTGAGAACATCACCAAGAACCCTGCAGCTGCTGAACTGGCATCCATTGACGGCTTCCTTGTTCTGGCTGGCGGCGTTCCGGTCAAGGTCGGTGATGTAACAATCGGCGCAGTAGGCGTCGGCGGTGCACCTGGCGGCCAGTTTGACGAAGCATGTGCGATTGCCGCAATCAACAAGGTGCAGGATCAGCTCAAGTAATCAGTGCTTTTAAAAACAAAATCGCCGTGCAACCAGTCACTGGATGCGCGGCGATTTTTAGATCATTTGAAACCGTTTAATCAGAGATTTTTCTGAGCAAAGCGGTCGAATGCCTTGAGGAAATCTCCAAGGAACTTGGCCGTATCAGGCACCAGTTTGCCACTCTCATCAACCATTTTATCAACATGCGCGAGATAAGCCTCTGGCTGCTGCAAGGTCGGCATATCCAGAAAAACCAGCGACTGACGCAGGTGATGATTGGCGCCAAATGCTGAAATATTGCCGGGTGATCCGCTGATAATTGCAGCAGGCTTTCCGCCCCAAATGCTTTTACCATAAGGGCGTGAGCCGACGTCGAGCGCGTTTTTGAGAGCCGCTGGAACGGACCGGTTATATTCAGGCGTCACGAATACAACTGCATTGGCTTTTGCTAATTCAGACCGGAACCGCGTCCATGCCTCGGGTGGGGTGTCTGTATCAAGATCAGGGTTATAAAGTGGCAGATCACCAATTTCGACAAGTGTTAGCGCCATATCGTCAGGCGTTATGGCGTTCAAGCCCTCTGCAACCCTGCGATTGAACGACTCTTTTCGCAGGCTTCCAACCAGAACAGCCACATTCAATTTCGGCATCAGCTATCTCCCTATTGATTTAGTTATAAGCAATTTCGGAGTATCGAAGCTTAAAGCTAATACAGTATGACAAAATAGAAAGGCCGCGCGTCAGTTTAATCACTAGTTCGCCTGCTAAGAGCGTTTTTCCATATCCATCTGATGAAAGCGGAACATGCCTTTTCCGCAAGCTTTTGCGGAATACAAAGCCGCGTCTGCATTTGCGAAAACATCTGATGCTGAACTGCCTGATATGGCAGCAACTCCGACAGATGCGCCGAGCTTCAAATTGACACCATTATAAGAAATGGGGTCACACAAACTGTCGATAATGGCTTTGGCAAGCTGATTAACCTGTTCTAGCTTACGAAGCTGAGATGTGATGATTGCAAACTCATCTCCACCAATTCGGAAAATGCTGACCCCCGACAAGTCTGTCTTACCAAGGCGTTTACCAATTTCCCGGATACACTCATCACCCGCAAGATGGCCAAACTCGTCGTTTATTTTTTTGAAACCATCAAGGTCGATTAGCAAAAGATAATCGGATTCATTGTCGATTGAAGCGCCTTCGAGCGCCAAAGACAACTTCATATGGAACTGGCTTTTATTAGCCAAACCAGTCATTTGATCATATTCAGCAAGATACATGATGCGATCAAACTGAGCTTTCTGATCGGTAATATCCTGCTTCATCCCAAAGATACGAACGGGTACATCGTCCTGACACTCAACGGAAGCGGTGATACGTATCCAGCGTTTATTGCCCTGAAACGTCATTATTTCAGCTTCAAACGTAAAACCACTGCGACTGGCAATTGCATCCGACCGGCGCTTTTGCAGCTCTTGCCGCGAGGCCTCGGTGTAACAAGCCAGCGTATGCCCACGCTCAAGGGACGCCCCACGCGGCAGCTCGAAAATATCATACACATAGTCTGACCAGGTCAGTTCCTCATCGGGCAAAGTACATTCCCAAATGCCGATCTGCGCGACGATTGAAGACTGGCCATAAATTTTTTTAAAATGCAGAAGCGCTTGCGCCTGCTCATTGATGAGCTTTTCTTTTTCAGCCAATTCCAGCCGCAAGCGGGTGACTTCTTCTTCCAGCTGATTAAGCACTGCGTTATCCATGATGGGCATTGATAGTATCTGCAAAAATAAGGATCAATTTATCAAGTCCCAAAAGCTCTGCTTCTTGCCATGCTGTCTGCGAAGGTTGGCTACATATATATCGTGATTAACTAATATTCCGTAGTCTACAATATTGCGATGGAGCGTCTTACATTCAAGCAGATGCTGAGCCGCATATTTGTATCGAGCTGAGCGGCTATGTCCGAGTGTGAAATCGATCATGCTCCGAAGAACAAGCACTGCAGCGAGCGGATATTTATCAGCCAACCTTTCTGCTGCTTGTGACATCAATTCATACTGATCACCGCCCAACTCGGAAGCGCGCTTTTGAATAAGTTTCGCAGCTTCACTAAGAGACGGATAGCGAAGGAAAAATGACAATGCCCTGTTTGCATCGGGATAATCAGCCACAAATGCGAAAGCTTTTTCTTCCGCTTCCATATCATCGAAATCTGGCAATCGGCGCACAAACTCCCGCAAGAGCTCTTCATTGAGCGATCGCTCAAAGCTCTGCCAGCGAAATTGCTGCGCTTCATCCTGACGTCCAAGCGATTCAAGCGCATTTGCTCGAGTGGCTTGCCAATCAAAATGAGCGTCTCTTCGCCCTTCAAATTTGGCCTTATCAAGCACCACCAGAGCTTCTTCAGCACGGCCTGCATTGAGTAGCCTACGCGCAATTTCCGTAGAAACCCGCGGAACGATATGCGTATTAAGTGGATACTGGGCGATATAAAGATCAACGTCTCCAAGTGCATCCGCTATCTGCTGAAGTGCGGCTCGAGTAGCAATTGATTTGCTGCTCGTGTGTGTAAGATCGCGACCAGCACTGCTCAAGTTTTCAAAGCACTTTTGCAACTTTCTTAGACCTGGTTCGTCGAGTACCGGAAGCATAGAAACAATCAAATTATCATATTGAGCATGGTTGTTGCCCTGCAGGGCATTGAAGACTTTTTCAACCAGCCTGTCAGACGAGATTTTCGCTTGTTTCGCGATTTGAGCCACATCCTCATTTGCAGCATGAAAACTGCTGATAATTGTGCCATTGCCATCGTCAGATCGTTCAAAAACTGAATCTGCAAGCGATAAAAACTGCCAGATAAGATCAAAAGCTTCATCAGCATCGGCCGGCGCAATCTTCTCTACGATCATCTTACGCTGACTTTCGAGATCAGCCTTAAAGGCTTTGATTTTCCTCCACCCAATCCAGCTTTGCGCACGCGAAATACTGTTCAGGCGTTTTCGCACCTCATGAGCCAACTCAGAACCGCTGGAATTACCGGCAAGTTCCATACGAAGACGGCGCTTGTGATTAGCATTGCCAGTACTGATCTCGACAAGCAATTCGGCCAAACGCTCTGCACCAAGTGCCTCTAGATTTTTCGCATTCAGAGTGGTCTTCGATGCCATAAATAGTCACTGTCCATCTGCGCAATTATATTGAAAAGTGGGGCACGCATAAAAAGCTTTAAAGCGCCCGGCACTTCTCGGAAAGAGTTAAACTGTGCTAGATGCGCTCTATGAGTGAGCTGATATCCGATTTTCCAATTTATAATCCACCACTGGAGCCTTATGTGTCGATCATTCATCAGGATGCCGACATTCTGGTGCTGGATAAACCAAGTGGATTGTTGTCCGTTCCTGGACGACACCCCGCCTTGTCTGACAGCCTCGCCACTCGCGTTCAAAAACAGTTTCCCAAAGCGCTAATGATCAATCGTCTCGACAAGGATACATCTGGTCTGGTGTTGATGTCGCTTAATCGCAAAGCGCACGCCATGATTGCTGCACAGTTTGAAGCGCGGACAACGCTGAAATGCTATATTGCCGAGGTATGGGGCAAACTGGACAAAGATGAAGGGTTCATCGACCTTCCCCTTGCGATTGATCCTGATAACAAACCCCGCCATCGTGTTGACCTCGAAAATGGCAAGCCCGCACAAACGCGCTGGGAAATTTTAGAGCGGGGCGAAAACACCACCCGGCTGCAACTGTCTCCATTAACTGGGCGTACACATCAGCTCCGCGTTCATATGAGGGCGATTGGTCATGTTATACTCGGTGATGAATTTTATGCAGAAGGTGCAGCACTTGCTGCAGCCGACAGACTAATGCTGCATGCACAGGATATTGGCTTCAAACATCCCGATGGAAACGATGTGCATTTCTCCGCACCCTGCCCTTTCTGAGAATAATCATGTCCCAAAAAGCAGAAGCATCCGAGCTTGTTGTTGATTTTGTCGGCGGCGCTGTCGGCCACCGTTTTCGCTCCGGCGAGGGGCGCGGTCAGGCTCTGGCCAAAGCCGCTGGCCTTACAAAAGGCGTAACGCCCGACATTATTGATGCAACAGCCGGACTTGGACGCGATGCATTTCTGCTAGCCTCGCTTGGGGCAAATGTCACCCTGATCGAGCGTTCAGAGCGCATGCATGCTCTTCTAGCCGATGGGCTTGCAAAGGCTGCAGCCGAGGGTGGGCAATTTGCAGAAACCGTGGCGCGCATGACTTTGCTGCATGGAGATTCAAGCGAGCTATTGCGAGAATTAAAACCGCAGGTCGTGCTGGTCGATCCTATGCATCCGCCTCGCGGAAATTCGGCACTCGTCAAAAAGGAAATGCGCCAGATCCGCGAGATTGTCGGCACCGATCCGGATTCCGAGAAGCTGATGCTCGTGGCTCTTGAATATGCACGAAATCGCGTTGTGCTTAAATGGCCTCTGCGTGCGGAGCCTATGGCAGGTATACGCAAACCATCGCATCAGATACTCGGCAAAAGCACCCGCTATGACGTTTTTGTCAAAGCAAAGATCGAGGCATGTTAATTATTTCGAAAGCCCAGTTAAGTGCTATCCACGTATCGGCCTGCT
>Ga0308165_1001023_pt1 | contig 42657 bp, 42 predicted proteins | sample PhyWR2_FD_201032 | JGI IMG/M metagenome (GOLD analysis project Ga0308165, IMG submission 201032) | Phyllosphere microbial communities from UC Gill Tract Community Farm, Albany, California, United States - DLSLW.R2 | ecosystem: Host-associated > Plants > Phyllosphere > Unclassified | place: USA...
TTCCAGAAAAATTAAAAATTGCCTTAAAGCAACGTGGAGTCGATGTACCAAACGAATACTTGACTGAAGAAAGGATGGTGGATTGGTTATGGACATCCGTTTTGAACAAGTAGATTTTACCTACCAACCTAACACACCCTTCGAACAGCGAGTATTATTCGATTTAAATTTAACAATAGAAGACGGTTCTTATACTGCAATCGTAGGGCATACTGGTAGTGGAAAATCAACCTTACTACAGCATTTAAATGCCTTGGTAAAACCGACAAAAGGGACTGTGACGATCGGTGATCGAACGATTGTACCTGAGACAAATAATAAAAATTTAAAACCGATACGTAAAAAAGTCGGTATTGTTTTTCAGTTTCCAGAAGCTCAATTATTCGAAGAAACAGTGGCGAAAGATATCGCTTTTGGGCCTAAGAATTTTGGTGTGGCAGGAGAAGAAGCTGCAAGATTAGCGGCTGAAATGCTTGATTTAGTTGGACTGGACGCTAGTTTTTTAGACCGTTCTCCTTTTGAACTTTCTGGTGGTCAGATGCGACGTGTGGCAATTGCTGGTGTTTTAGCGATGGAGCCAGAAGTACTCGTTTTGGATGAACCGACAGCTGGACTTGATCCGCAAGGACGTAAAGAAATGATGGAGATGTTTCAGCGTTTGCATGAAGAACGTGGCATGACAATCGTTTTAGTGACGCATTTAATGGATGATGTAGCTAACTACGCAGACCATGTCTTAGTATTAGAAAAAGGCAGAATCGTGAAGGCAGGTGCACCTCAAGAGGTCTTTCAAGATATCGACTGGTTGAAAGAAAAACAATTAGGCGTACCAACAGCTGCAACTTTTGCAGAGAAATTAATTGCCAAAGGGCTCTCTTTTGAAGACTTACCTCTGACGGCAGAAACACTGGCTGATGATTTATTAAAGGGCATGAAAAAGGCTGGTGAAGACGGATGATGAATAAATTGATTTTTGGTCGCTATATTCCAGGAGATTCTTTTATTCATAGGATGGACCCACGCGCAAAATTGATTGCTAGCTTTTATTTTATTGGGATCATCTTTTTGGCGAACAATTGGCAGACATACGGTATTTTAGCTATTTTTACATTATTTGCAATTTTTCTATCCAAAGTGAATATCCGTTTCTTTATTCGAGGAATCAAACCGCTGATTTGGTTGATTCTGTTCACGGTTGCGTTACAGATGTTGTTTACCCAAGGCGGAGAAGTTTACTTTAAGTGGGGAATTTTTACAATCACTGAATTTGGTGTGACCAACGGATTATTTATTTTCTGTCGGTTTGTGTTGATTATCTTTATGTCTACATTACTTACATTGACAACACCGCCTCTGGACCTCTCAGATGCAATCGAATATTTATTGCGTCCATTAAAGGTAGTTCGTTTTCCTGTGCATGAAGTGTCATTGATGTTATCGATCGCGTTGCGTTTTGTGCCAACTTTGATGGATGAAACAGAGAAGATCATGAATGCACAACGGGCTCGTGGAGTGGATTTTGGCGAAGGGAACCTGATTCAAAAAATGAAAGCTGTGGTACCGCTGTTGATTCCGTTATTTGTGAGTAGTTTTAATCGAGCAGAAGATTTAGCAACTGCGATGGAAGCACGTGGCTACCAAGGTGGGGACGGCCGGACAAAATATCGGATTCTTCATTGGCAGGTAACAGATACAGCTGTTATGTTGGTATTTGCAGTCTTAACTGTAATGCTGATTTTTATGAGAAGTTAGAAGTAAAGGTGGAAAAGAAATGCCACGCTATAAAGCAATAATTGCGTATGACGGAACAAATTTTAATGGTTTTCAAGCTCAACCAAATGGACGTACTGTCCAAGAAGAGCTTGAAAAGACATTGAGAAAAATGAATAACGGCAAAACGATCACGATTTTTGGTTCTGGTCGGACAGATGCAGGGGTTCACGCCGCTGGACAAGTGATTCATTTTGATTATCCACAGACGAGAGATTTGGAAAAAATGCGTTATGCTCTAGATACTCAAACACCTGAAGATATCGCTGTTAAAAGTGTAGAAATCGTACCAGATGATTTCCATGCTCGTTATCATGTTGTTGAGAAGATCTATCAATTTCGGGTAGATATCGGGAAACCAAGAAGTCCGTTTAAACGATTCTACGCTAGCTACTTTCCTTATGAAGTGGATATTAAAAAGATTCGAAGAGCATTGACTGATTTAGTTGGAACGCATGATTTTACGTCATTTTGTGCTTCTGGTACCGAGATTGAGGACAAAGTTCGAACGATTCATGAAGCAAGACTTGAGATCAATGAAGCGGGAGACGAACTGGTTTTTACATTTCGTGGAGATGGTTTTTTGTATAAGATGATCCGAATATTGGTAGGAACACTTCTTAAAATGGGAAATGGTCGAATGGATGAAACAAGAATTCCTGAAATCATTGCCGCTAAAGATCGGAATTTAGCTGGACCAACTGCACATCCAGAAGGGCTGTATTTGGTTGAAGTGAAATATGAATGAATAAGTTTTTTATGAGTAAAATAACCAAACGTTTTATAAAAAAGTAGAGTAGCTATAACTCAAGAAGTTGTAGCAACTCTACTTTTTTATTTTATATTAATTCTTAAAAAAATTTAAAAACGTGAAAAATATTTGTATATTTCAGTATACAGGAGTAAGATATAATTCATAAAATCGATTGGGAATGAATGATCGATGGAGCAGAATAATTCCCTTTTTTTAGGGCTAAATGCTTGTGTACCAAGCTAGTTTAATTTTTGTAGAATATAATAAATCGTTATAAAGTTATTTTTAAGTCAGCAAATTTAGTTGGGGTTTATCGGAAAATTACTCATTTTGATAGATTACTCATTTCAAAGCTTCCATAAAACAATCTTTTATACGTATATTGTATAGAAATAGTATATAAATTAATAAATAACGTATTTGAATGAAGATAGGAGGATAAAAATGCTTGGTGTTATTTTATTGTATGTAGGAATGGTGTTAATAAGCAATGGTCTTTACCGATTACAAGGAACACAAGATAAATCAGTCGTGGTGATGAATCTATTTACAGGTGGGTTAAGTTTACTTTTAAACCTGGTAGCTCTTTCTTACGGGATAGTAGCGAATAAAGATTCATCGTGGTTTTATGCCAGTGCGACTGGTTTATTATTTGCGTTTACGTATCTCTATACAGCAATTAATTCAATGTTTGATTTAGATCAGAAGCTTTATGGCTGGTTCAGTTTATTTGTAGCAATCAACGCGATTCCAGCAGGAATATTATGTTTTTATGGGTATGGCGGAAATACGTTATACGGAATAATTTGGTTTCTCTGGGGAATTCTTTGGTTTACAGGATTTCTTGAAAATACACTCGGAAAAAATCTGGGGAAATTTGTGGGTTATCTATCGGTAGGGGAAGGAATCATTACTGCTTGGATTCCTGGATTCTTAATGCTACTTGATTTATGGCCAAAATAAAATGAGAAGGGAGCATTTATTATGCAATTAACAACAAGAGAACAAGAAAAAATGATGATCAGCTTGGCAGCAATGATTGCCCAACGCAGAAAAGACAAAAAAATAAAGTTGAATCATCCAGAAAGTGTCGCTTTGATTACGGATTTGATTTTAGAAGGCGCACGTGAAGGAAAAACAGTTTCTGAATTAATGAACGAGGGTAGAAATCTTTTAACAAAAGAAGATGTCATGGAAGGTATTTCAGAAATGATTCCAATGATTCAAGTAGAAGCAACATTTCCAGATGGAACAAAGTTAGTTACCGTTCATGATCCAATCCAATAAATTCATTTTAATGATTCGATGAAGGAGGAAAAGTTATGATTCCAGGAGAATATAAGTTAGCAAAAGAGCCAGTTGTATGTAATGAAGGGTATGATGCCATCACTTTAGAGGTGAAAAATGTTGGTGATCGAGCTGTTCAGGTGGGGTCACATTTTCACTTCTATGAAGCAAACGAAGAAGGCTTGAAATTTGATCGTGAAAAAGCAAGAGGCAAACGTCTAGATATACCTGCAGGTACTGCAATCCGCTTTGAACCAGGTGAAACCCGTAAAGTGAATTTGATTGACGTAGGTGGAAAACGCCGTATTTATGGTTTCAATGATAAAATAAATGGTTTTTTAGATGATGACCGCACAAAATAGCTGAAAAGAGGGAAAAATATGAGCTTTAAAATGGATAGAAGTAAATACGCGCAAATGTTTGGCCCAATAGTCGGGGATAGTGTTCGATTAGGAGATACGGATTTATTTGCAGCAATTGAAAAGGATTATACGATTCACGGTGAAGAAAGCAAGTTTGGTGGAGGAAAAGTTTTGAGAGATGGCATGGGGCAAAGCGCTACAGAAACCCGTGCAGCAAATCCACTGGTTGTAGATACAATTATCACCAATGCAACAATCATTGACTATACAGGAATTATTAAAGCGGATATAGGGATCCGCGATGGTAAGATCATCGCCATTGGTAAAGGCGGAAATCCAGATAATATGGATGACATAGACTTTGTCGTTGGTGCTAGTACGGAAGCAATTTCTGCTGAGGGTCTAATCGTAACAGCGGGTGGATTGGATATTCATGTTCATTTTATTTCACCAGGTTTAGCACAAGCGGGACTTGATAATGGCATTACAACATTATTCGGTGGGGGAACAGGTCCAGCTGATGGAACAAATTCAGCGACTACATCACCTGGTAAATGGCATATCGAACGAATGCTTCAGTCAGCCGAAAACTTACCGATCAACATTGGTGTTATGGCAAAAGGTGCGGGTGCTGTACCTGAAACGATTGCAGAACAAATTGAAGCGGGTGCCATGGCGATAAAAAACCATGAAGATTGGGGCGCAACTGCTGCTGGAATTGATAATTCACTGAAAGCTGCTGATCAATACGATGTTCAATTTGCGGTTCATACTGATTCGCTTAATGAAGGGGGATTCGTTCAAAATACGTTAGATGCTTTTCAAGGACGAACAGTGCATACATTCCATACTGAAGGTGCAGGTGGTGGACACGCACCAGATATCATGGTAGTAGCGGGGCACGATAATGTGTTGCCTTCATCAACGAATCCAACAAATCCTTATACGATCAATGAAATCAGTGAACTATTTGATATGGTCATGGTTTGTCATAACTTGGATCCGAAATTACCAGAAGACGTGTCATTTGCAGAATCTCGTGTACGTAAACAAACGATTGCAGCAGAAGATGTTTTACATGATATGGGTGCACTAAGTATTATGACTTCTGATGCAATGGCTATGGGACGTGTTGGTGAAGTTGCAATGCGTTGTTGGCAGTTGGCAGATAAAATGAAAAAACAACGTGGACCTTTAGATGGTGATAGTGAATTTAACGATAATAATCGGATCAAACGATATATTGCGAAATACACAATAAATCCAGCCATCACAAACGGTGTATCAGATTATATCGGATCCGTTGAAGTAGGCAAATATGCTGATTTAGTCATTTGGGAACCAGCGAAGTTTGGAGCAAAACCCAAAATGGTTTTAAAAATGGGCATGATTAGTTATGGTGTGATGGGAGATGCAAGTTCAAGTCTACCTACACCACAACCTCGTCTAATGAGAGATCTCTTTGGGGCATGCGGCAAGGCTGTGACTGCCACAAATATTACATTCGTTTCACAGTTTGCATACGATCATGGAATCAAGGAAAACATTGGACTTGAAAAAGTAGTTTTACCTGTTCATAATACAAGAAACTTAACCAAGCGAGACATGAAATTAAATAATTTCAGTCCAAAAACGATTACCGTTGACCCTCATACATTTGATGTGAAGATTGATGACGAATTGATTACTTGTGATCCCGTCGACACTGTGGCGTTAAGCCAAAGATATTACCTATTCTAAACAGAAAAATGCTGGGACAAAAGTGGCAAGCTATCAAAAATTCTTTTAAAAAAATGATATCTATATACATTTAGAAGAAATTTTAAGGAAGCTAATGCCACTTTTGTTCTGTTAAATTATCAATATGTTATTACAGGAGGAAGAATATGATTTTGACAGCTATTGATTCAAATCTTGATGAAATCGATGATATTACGAAATATCATGTTGAAACTGTTAGATTAAACAGTGATGATTTAAACAAAAGAATTTTAAGGGTAACCACAGATCATGGCAACGATTATGGTATTCGATTAACAAGTGAAAGTGAAACGTTGCGTAATGGTTCTATCTTTTTTGTCGATGACCATAACATTTTAGTCATTGCGGTACGCTCTGAAGAAATGATTATCATAAAACCGTCAACGATGGATGAAATGGGTGAAATTGCTCACTTACTTGGAAATACACATAAACCTGTTGTTGTAGAAGACGGGAAAATTGTTTTAGAAGTAGATCCAACTGTAGTTGATCTTTTAAATAAAAAGGACATAGACTACGAGATTAAAAAAATCAAGTTGAAAAAAGCTTTGAAACATGTGGACTTGTCGCATGAACATTAATGTAAAAAGGTTTGAAAATTTTTTAGATGTTGTACAAGTCTGCGATTCCACTTTTCCTATTGGGACATTCAATCATTCCTTTGGTATGGAAAATTATTTGAGAACAGATAAAATAACGAATGCAGATGATTTTGAAATTTGGTTAGATACGTATCTAAAAACACAATTTAAATACGGTGAAGGGTTACTTATAAATCTTTGTTTTAAAGCTTTGGAAGAAGAAAAAATAGAAGTAATTTGGGAATACGATAAAATCATTACATGTTCCTCACAAGCAGCTGAAACAAGAAATGGGACAAAAATGATTGCGAAGCAAATGATTGACCTAGTTCAAACTTTACATGATATTCCATTACTAGATGATTATAAGCAACAAATCAAAAAGGCTACTGTTTATGGAAATCCAGCGATTGTTTTTGCTATTTTTGCTCATTATAAAGGACTGGACGCAGATGAAGCAATCTTACTTTATGGCTATAGTATAAATTCTACGATGATTCAAAATGCTGTCAGAGCAGTCCCTCTAGGGCAAAAAAGCGGACAATTAATTCTACAAAGAACAATCCCACTTCTAGAAGAGATAGTAGCAGAAATGAAGCAATTGGACGCATCTTATTTAGGAGCCAATGTACCTGGAATCGAATTGTCACAAATTAACCATGAAACACAAGTATTCAGACTTTTTATGTCATAGGGAGGAAATAACAGATGAAAAAAACAGTAATAATTGGTGTCGGTGGACCCGTTGGATCAGGGAAAACATTACTTATTGAACGTTTAGTTAGACAAATGAATGAGGATTTGAACGTTGCAGTAATAACCAATGATATCTATACAAAAGAAGATGCAAAATTCTTATGTGATAACTCTGTTTTAAGTGAAGATCGTATTATCGGTGTAGAAACTGGAGGATGTCCACACACAGCAATTCGTGAAGATGCATCAATGAATTTTGCAGCTATTGAACAATTAGAAGAACGATTTGAAGATTTAGATGTAATTTTTTTGGAAAGTGGTGGGGATAATTTAGCCGCAACGTTTAGTCCAGAATTAGTCGATTCCTCTATTTATATTATTGATGTGGCCCAAGGAGAAAAAATTCCTAGAAAAGCAGGTCAAGGAATGATCAAGAGTGATTTATTTATCATCAATAAAATCGATTTGGCTCCGTATGTTGGTGCTGATTTAGATGTCATGAAAAAAGACACCGAAGTTTTTCGAGAAGATAATACTTTTTTATTTACTAACTTAAAGGATCAAGAAGGGGTAGCAGCCGTAAATGAATGGATCCGTAAAAATGTTTTACTAGAAGGATTATAATATGAGGCAAGATACAGACGGACTTATTGAAATGGCATTTACCAATCGTAATAACCGAACCATTGCGTCTAGAATTTATCATGAGGGCAATTCTCGCGTGTCCTCGAATATTCCATTAGCGAATGAGAAAACACCATATTACTTCTTTATTAGTACGGGTGGGGGTTTCCTTGAGGGAGAGAAATATGAACTGGATGTTACGGTAGCCAAAGAAGCGCATGCTATCGTGACAACTCAAGCACCAACTTACGTATACAAATGTGATAATAAAATACAAACAACACAAAAAACACAGCTGGTTTTAGAAGAAAATAGCACATTTGAATATTTAACAGATGAAGTAATTCCTTATAAAAATTCAATTTACAAACAAGAAACAATCGTTCAGATGAAAGAAAATGCAACGCTAATTTTAATGGATGGTGTAACAGCGGGCTGGTCTGCTGATGAGCAACCGTTTCAATACGCTGAATTACAGATGAAAACAAGTATATATATGGATGAAGAATTAATCTACAATGACCATTTACTATCAGAGCCATTGAAAAATGATATGTCTGCACTAGGTTATTTTGAAGACGGCTTGAATTATAATACGTTGATAATTATCAGTCCTTCTTGTACAAAAGAGGTTATTGAAACAATTAGAAAGAAATTAAATGAAATTGAAACAACTGTCAATTTTGGCATTTCAAGTTTAGAAAAACCTGGTTTTGTGCTTCGAGCGCTGGGGAAAAGTGGAGAAGAAAATCGCTATATCCTGATGCAAGCACTCAATCATTTTCGAATAGAACAGCTTCATTATCCTGAATTGATTCTTAGTAAAAATGACAACTACATTCAGAATTAATGGACAAGATGAAGATTTTTTACGAACTTTTTAGTAAGAAATGGCGAGGCATTGTTCTGTTATGTAGTAAAAAGGGGAAATTAGTGTGGAAATGGCTAAGAAGACATTTAAAAATGAAATTATTGATTACTGGTCAAAGAGATCTGAAACCTATGGACAACAGCATCATGAAGAATTACTGGGAGAACCAAAAGCATTATGGCAGAATGTCATCCTTAGTGCTTTTAATGCAAACGAAAACCCAGTTAAAAAAATTCTTGATATAGGTACTGGTCCTGGTTTTCTCTCCATATTGCTTGCTGAAAAAGGCTTTGAAGTGACGTCAATCGATATGACAGAAGAAATGTTGATTCAAGCAAAGTTGAATGCGGGTGATCTCGTTGAAAAAATCGAATGGACATTGATGGATGCCCATAAGTTGACATTTGATACAGCACACTTCGATGCAATTGTCACAAGAAATGTCACTTGGAATCTAGAAAATCCAAAGGAAGCATATAAAGAATGGTATCGAGTATTAAAACCAGGAGGAATCTTACTAAATTTTGATTCAAATTGGTACAAATATCTTTACGATGAAACGCTTCGGGAGAAATATGAAAAAAATCGAGAATTGACGCAAGAGATGGCTGTTAAAGATTATTATGAAGGGACAGACATTGATTGGATGGAAGACTTAGCTAAAGAAATGCCTTTATCAAAAATTACCCGTCCTATATGGGATAAGAAGGTATTGAAAGAGTGTGGATTCCAATCTATTACAATTCATGAGAATATGAATGATCAATTACTAAGTGATATTCAAAAAATTAATTTCTTGTTTTCCCCTATATTCCTAATAGAAGCAACAAAATAAATAGCAAAGGAGATGAGTTGTTGGCAAAGAAAAGAAAATGGATGCCAGTCTTCTTTTTTACTATCTCTATGATGCTACTAATTTTAGCAGGCTGTAATTCATCAAAAAAAGAGAGCCGATCTTCTAATCAAATAAATTATGGTAGTACAAAAGATATACGAGATATTAATCCGCATTTATATAACGGAGAAATGGCTGCGCAAAATATGGTTTTCGAAGGATTGACCAAAAATGAAGAGGGAAAAGTCAAACCTGCGTTAGCAAAAAGCTGGGCTATTTCTGATGATGGTAAAGAATATACCTTTTTTTTACAAACTAATGTGAAATTTACGGATGGTACGGCATTCAATGCAGATGCTGTGAAGCAAAATTTTGATGCAGTTTTGGCTAATAAGGAACGTCATGCTTGGTTAGATATGGTGAATGAAATCGAGTCGACACAAGTAGTAGATGATGAGACTTTCAAATTAACCTTAAAACATCCCTATTACCCAACCTTGATTGAACTCGGGTTGACTAGGCCATTTCGTTTTATCTCGCCTAAAAGTTTTATTGAGGGGGGATCTAAAACGGGTGTGTCAAGCTATGTGGGAACTGGGCCGTATAAACTGGAAACGCACAAGGACAATCAATATGCGCACTTTGTAGTGAATGAAGATTATTGGGGTGAAAAACCAAAAGTTTCAGAAGTGGATTGGAAAGTAATTCCAGATTCACAAGCATTATTACTTGCTCTAAAAAAAGGAGAAATTGATCTTATTTATGGTGCAGATGGCGACCAATTAAATATGGATGCCTATAACGCAATGAAAGCTGACAAGGCTGCTTTTACAGCCGTATCTAGCCAACCAGTAGCCTCTCGTGCAATACTATTAAATAGTAAACGAGAAAATCTGAGTTCATTAAAGGTTAGACAAGCGTTAACTTACGCAGTCAACAAAGAGAATATTATTAAAGGTGTACTAAACAATTCAGAAGACAAAGCGGATACGCTATTACCAAAAACGGCTCCTTATTGTGATATTGAATTAAAAAGCTATAATCACAACGTGGAAAAAGCAAATCAATTACTAGATGAAGCAGGATGGAAAGTAGGGGGAAATGGAATACGGATGAAGGATGATAAACCTTTAGCACTAACTTTTTCCTATAATTCACAAAATGCACAAGAAGGAACAATCGCTCAATCGATTCAAGCGGATCTTAAAGAGGTGGGGGTGGACCTAGCCATTATTTCTGAGGAAAAACAGAATTTTCTTGATCGTCAAAAAGATGGAGAGTTCGATTTACAGTATTCGTTGTCGTGGGGAACGCCTTACGATCCGCAATCTTATCTTTCTTCTTGGCGAATACCGGCACATGGAGATTATCAAGCACAATTAGGCTTGGATAAAAAAGCATGGTTGGATGATAAAATCACACAAGTGATGATTGAGCCAGATGAAAAACAGAGACAAACAGATTATAGCGAAATTTTGACGTACATCAACGAGCAATGTGTATATATCCCAATTTCGTATTCGAAAACGAAAGCAATTGGTAAAGCTAACCTTAAAAATATCACGTTTAATGATTCGCAATATGAAATACCATTTGAAAAAATGTTCTTTGAATAAGGATAGAAAGTTGGGTGACAATGATTAAATCTATTATTAAAAATTGTGGAAAAATCCTACTTCTTCTTTTTTTAATAACGTTTATTCCTTTTTTCCTATTGACGTATCTATCCAATGATCCAGCTGAAGTAGCACTAAGAGTCCAGGCAATCACACCAACTGAACAAAATGTGCGTCAGATGCGTTCAGAATTGGGGTTAGATCAACCTTTTTTTGCAAGATATATTGATTGGGTTCAACAGGCTCTAAAAGGGGATTTAGGTAAAAGCTATGCTACTGGTAAATCGATTGCTGGTATGATCAGTGAGGCTTTTCCATATACAGTATTTTTGACTCTAGTGACACTGATCATCATTATTGTAACCTGTTTAGTACTGGGAATTTTGGCTGCTAATTATCAAAATCATTGGACTGAAAAAGTCTTAAGATTGATCACCTTTGTCTTAAATGCAATTCCATCATTTTGGCTAGGGTTGTTACTGATCTTTTTGTTCTCTATCAAGCTAAATTGGTTACCAACGGGAGGGGCCGAAAGCCTATTATCAGTTTTCTTGCCGGCATTGACACTTTCTTTGGCCTACTCTAGTTCGTATATTCGGTTGATTCGCAATGATTTATTGCAAAATAAACAGTTGCCATATGTCGACTATTATTTTACAAGAGGATTTTCAAAAAAATCGATCACGAAACATTTATTGAAAAATTCTTTGCGTTCTTCTGTTGTTTCGATTGGCGTGAGTATTCCCAAACTGATTGCTGGTAGCATCATTATAGAAAGTGTTTTTGCATGGCCTGGTATGGGGCTTCTCTGTATTAATGCAATCAGAAACCGCGATTTACCTGTTTTGCAAGCCTATATTGTGATTATGTCATTGTTCTTTATTAGCAGTAGTTTGTTGATTGATTCCTTAAACAAAAGGATTGATCCCAGACTAAGAGAGCGAGGCAGCTGATGGATGTAATGAAAAAAATAGTCAAGGATAGAATAGTTCTTGTTTCTATTCTCTTTTTAAGTCTTTTAATGTTAGGTATTATTTTTGCGAATGTCTTGTCACCGTATGATCCAAACAAACAAGATATTATGAATAAATTGGCTCATCCAAGTAGTGAACATTTTTTTGGAACAGACATGTTAGGTCGAGATATCTTTTCGAGGATATTATATGGCGGTAGAGTGACGTTACTTCTCTCCTTTTTAATTGTTTTCTTGATTCTTTTGATCGGGCTCATTTTTGGTGGAATTTCTGGGATGTTTGGTGGTTGGATCGATGCCTCAATGATGCGATTTTGTGACCTGATGCTTTCTTTACCGAATGAAATGATGTCTTTATGTATTATTGGGATTTTAGGCCCTAGTTTACTGACGATTATTTTAGCACTGACAATAGTACGATTTCCGTGGTACGTTAAAATGATCAGGACAGAAGTCCTTAATTATAAAACAAAAAATTATGTTGTCTTCTCCCTAAGTTCTGGAAAGTCTAAAGGATGGGTATTTAAAGAACACATTTTTCCCCCGATTATTCGGGCAATCATTGTTTATTCTACATTAGATATTAGTGCAGTGATTATGAGTATTAGTGCGCTATCTTTTCTCGGGGTTGGGATTCAGCCACCAACAGCTGAGTGGGGTAGAATGTTAAACGAATCCAGAGAAATCGCTGTAGTTGAGCCTTGGCAGATGATTCCTGCTGGGATCACACTATTTCTTGTGATAGCGATGCTCAATTATATCGGAGACGCAGTTACGGAAGGAATCAACGAAGCGAATAGCGAGTAACGAGGGAGAAAGTAATGGAAAATACACTAATTTTGGTAGTGGAAGAGTTGAGCGTAAATGAACTCAAAACAAATAAAAGAGTCCTTGATAACCTAACTTTTCAAGTAGAAAGAAATGAGTTTTTAGGTATTCTGGCACCAAGTGGAAGTGGGAAAACAACACTTCTTAAAACGATTATGAGAATCTGTCCAAAATCACTTTATTCAAGTGGATTAATTACCTATTTTCCGGATACTAAAAATAAAATCGTTGTTCAGGAGAAAAACAATGTTCATTTTTCGGCGGTATTAAGTCGCGAATTAACATACATCCCTCAAAATGCTTCAGAAGCATTTGATCCTATTGAAAAAATGGGTGTGCAATTGAAAGAAACATTGACAGAAAATCGATTTTCTGTAAGTGAAAGAACAAATATGATTCAAGAGTTATTGGAAAGTATGGACTTACCAGAAAGTATCTTAAACAAATACCCCTTTCAATTATCTGGTGGAACGTTACAGCGCTGTGCAATTGGGTTAGCACTTATTTTGAAACCCAAAGTGATTATTGCAGATGAGCCGACGAGTGCATTGGACACGATAAATAGAAAGAGAATTCTAGATAGTTTCTTGCAGCTAAAAAAACGAAATGAGACGACTCTACTTTTGGCGACACATGATATTGCTATTGTAGATTACTTATGCGATACGGCACTGGTTTTAGAAGCAGGTAGAAAAATTGAACACAAAAAAATAGATAAAATGGACACTGATTCAACCTCATATTTGGTAAAAATGCGTAGAATAAAAAATAAAATAGGTTCGACATTTTGGAGATTAAAAGATGGAAAATTGGTTAGTTCTTGAGCAATTATCAAAGACGTATTACAAAGAGCGGTTATTCATGCCAAGAGAAAAAATGGACGGTGGACTAAAGCCATTTTCACTTTGTATTTCAGAAGAGATTATTGGTATTTTAGGAGAAAGTGGTAGTGGGAAAACAACATTAGCTAAACTAATAGCTGGTATTGAAAAACCAGATAAAGGGTCAGGGGAAATCATATTTAGACTAAATGAGCCACTCAAACAAAAGAACCCAGTGAGCATGATATTTCAAGAGTACACCTCTGCAATCAATCCGGACTTTACTGTAGAAAAAGCATTAGTAGAATCAGTTAGTAAAAACAATAAAACACAAGAAACAAAAGAAAAAATAATTACTGTTTTAAATAAAGTGGGATTATCTGAAGAACTCTTAGACAAGAAACCAAGAAACTTAAGTGGTGGCCAGATTCAGCGTGTTTGTATTGCGAGAAGCATCTTAACGGAAGCAAAGGTATTGATTTTGGATGAAGCCTTTAGTTCGTTAGACTTATTTAATGTGGAGCGTATGCTTGAGTTGTTACTTGCTTTAAAAAAAGAATTTAACTTGTATTATATAGTCGTTACTCATAATTTAGAATTGGCTACCTATTTTTGTGACAAACTTATTTTTTTAAAAGAGGGACATTTAGAAGAAGTGATAGAAACGAGTCAATTGATGCATGCGAAATCTGCTTATGTCCAAGCTTTGATTGATGCTCAAATTTGAGCGCCAAATAGTATAATTTGCTAGTAGTGTAGCAAAATGAATTACTATATTGAAATAGATTCAAAGAAAGGAATGGAATTCATGTCAAATTCAATTAATACAGGCGATACAGCATTTATGATTTTATGTACAGCAATGGTGTGTTTAATGACACCAGGTTTAGCTTTTTTCTATGGAGGTTTGGCACGTAAAAATAATATATTAATCATTATGGGACAATCATTTGTTTCAGTTGGAGTAACAACGTTAATGTGGATTTTTGGAGGGTTTGGGCTAGCATTTGGTACAGATTTTCATGGTATTATCGGAAATCCAGCTGATTTCTTCTTGATGAAAAATGTAGGCACATTAGCGAACCTTTTACATGGGGCAACGATTCCCTTTTTAATGTTTTTTGCTTTTCAATTGATGTTTTGTGTGATCACCGTCCCTCTTATGACAGGGGCTTTTGCGGATCGTTTGACGATGAAAGGGTATATTTTACTGTTGATCGGCTGGAATTTATTGATTTATTTCCCTGTCTGCCATTGGGTTTGGGGTGGTGGATTCTTAAGTAATTTCAACTTTAAAGACTTTGCTGGCGGTACAGTTATTCATACGACAGCCGGATTTGGTTCTCTAGCAACGATCTTGTACTTAGGACAAAGAAAGTTGACGGAACAACAAAAAAGCCAACACAATAATTTGATGATTGCTGCAATCGGAACTGGACTTTTATGGTTTGGTTGGTTTGGGTTTAATTCTGGTGGTGCATTACGTGCAGATATTCAAGCAGTGAATGCATTTGTTTCAACGTTTGTTGCACTTGCTACATCTTTAACTGTATGGATTTTATTTGCCAAATTTAAGAAGGGGTACTATGATTTTGTGGATATTTTGACTGGGTCAGTTGCAGGATTAGCAACGATAACCCCTTGCGCAGGATATGTAAAACCAACAGAAGCAATTGCTATTGGTGCCATCGCAGCAATTATTTGTAACCTTGCTGTTGATTTTCGTAAGAAAAAAGGTTGGGATGATGCATTGGATGTATGGGGTGTCCATGGCATTGGTGGATTCACTGGAACTATTTTAATTGGTATCTTCGGAACAGGTGCTTCATTAGTAACTGCTAGCGGCTTAAATGCACTGCTCGTTCAAATTTTAGGTGTCTGCTTCGTCGCAGCGTATGCATTCATCATAACAAGACTTATTCTAGTTGTTTCATCAAAAATAACAAGAATAGAGACAACAGAAGAAGAACAAGAAAAAGGATTAGATATGGAATTTTTCCATCAGTCTACTTATGATGAATAACTTTCATCTAATTAAATTGGCCAAAGTGAAAGAGTCAAGAGCGAAGACGGCCAAATCTTCACTCTTGACTCTTTCGTTTTTTAAATATTAATAAAATTACAAGTCAAGTTCATGTTCAACTTTTAACGAGTATCCGTGCTATAAACTAGCTTATTAGCCAGGCTTTTTTTGGGGGAGAATCAGTAAAACTATTTTCAGGACATTGTACATAGTAACGGGTTTAATAAGTCTTACCTTCGTTCATGAAATCTTACTTTAATTATTCTTGAATAATATTCTTCTTCTCAAAAAGCTGTTGCACTGTTCGATACAAATCAGCTAATTCTTCCTCGTCATAAGATAAATCCCAAAAATAAAGGGGTAATTCTGGATACTTTTTCCTCGGCAATAAAGAAGAACTGATCACTAAATCATATTGTTCATTCAAATCCTCCTGATAAGGTGCAGAATCTACAAAACCTAGATCATTTAAAAATTGGTAAATTCTTCTAACTAAAAGGAAATTATGCTCAAAAGCAACACCAATCATTAAATGTTCAGAATGCTTTGGCTTATCATAAGCCGGCAGTAAGACACTTTTGATAGCATTGACCAAGGGCTTTTTGATTGTATAAATAAACTTATATTCCTTTTCTTTCGCCTTTGTATCAAAAAAAGCTTGAATCTTTGTTTCAAGAAGCTCATCAGCTTTTTTCTTTTTACGTGGTAATTCTACTAACTTTTGAAGGTTAGGAAATGGTTGGCGTAACACATAAAAGGTAAACGTAATATTTAATAGATTTCCAATGATCATTGGTTTAGCAACAACATCAGGTTCCTTTTTGAAAATATTGATTTTAGCATAGGCAAGAAATTCTTGAACTAATTCATACACAGGATTTGGCCGCGACGAAAAATCATGCAATGTTTGAAATAGTGAAGGGTCATCATCTAGAGTATAAAAAGGAGCGTAATGAGCTAAGAAAAAAATAAAACTGCTTTCTCCCTTGCTGTGCTTAGGTGATAGTGCCTGAATCGGTCCAAGTTCCTGGTTGAGACGCTCAAAATCATAGTACGGATTGTCCATCATTAAAAAATCATACCGGTCGTCATAACAAACAAAAATTTTCTTTCGCATTCGACAGAGAAAAATCGCTGCAAAATAGGTCAATTCTTTGGCACCTAAGTAAGTTCTAGATAAGGGGAAATATTCAGAAAATGCAACAACAAGCCTTTCAGCATCTTCAAAGGCAACACTTTTAAATGGCCAAACCGTCCCACGGGTTCCAAGCCACAATACATCAAAAAGTGCTACTCGAACAGCACGTTCATCCCCAGTCAAATTTGCTTCAGTATATGTAAATCGCAGATTAAATTGCTTTACGTGTTTTTTCAAAGGCAGCATCTTTCTAGAGACTGTCGAACGACTCACGTAATAGCGTTGACAAAAATCATCTATGTTAGGAAAATCTTGGTTTAAAAAATAAAGAATAAATTGAAAAGGCACCGATTTTTTCAAGAGAAAATAACGGTATTCATCAATGGTCACGAGTAACTTGGTACTATCGATTTTTCCTGCTTTTGGTAAAATGGATGGTTGGTTGGAAATCACTTTAACTAAATCATGATTGATTTCATTTAAGATAATAAATGTCTGTTGATAATTCAACGATAGCTCATCAGATAATTGAGTAATTGAGATCTCTGATTGATTGATTTGTGTGATTCGTTTGAAAAGTTTAAACTTTGTCAGCATTCCGGAATCCATCATCAATTCTTCATATAGCATGCTATTCACTTCCTTGCCCCTATTCTACTGTATTATATAGGCACTTGTCAGCTAAGACGATAAGCTGTAGACAGCTAGTGACACATCCTTAACAAAAAGGCAAGATTTCGCTCGAAATAAAAAATATGTAGTATGATAGGTAAGATTTCGAGAAAAAAGAGTCTGAGACATAACTCTACGAGTTATCTCTCAGACTCAAGGAATTCGTATAAACGGTGCGAGCAGAAGCAATCCCTTCGGAAATAAGCTGAAATTCACAAAAATTTGAAGAGCAATTTTCGTGAATCCTTTCTTATTTCTCGGGATTAAACACTCCTGTCCCAACCTCTTTTTTTTATTTAAGATCAGTGTCTTTTTTCAGATTGATCCAAACCAAGCCGATTATAAAACCAAGAACAGATGGAACGACCCAACCCATACCAATCGTAAATAATGGTAAGTAGTTCTCAGCAGTAGTCAAAATAGTTGTAACGCCTGAATTGCTCTTAATAAATTCAGGAGCATTATTCAAAGCATCAAGTAAAGCTGCCACAAGAGTGACATAAGTTGTTGTACGATAGACTTCTTTACGATGACCAAATAACGGACTGATAATCACTAGAATCATTAAAATCATAGCCAAAGGATAAAGAAACATCAATACAGGAATAGAAAATTGAATAATATTCGTCAAGCCAACATTTGCAAATAAACAAGGTAAAATACTAGCTGCGGCAATGTAAAAAGCATAAGACCCTTTTGGAAATAGCTCACTGAATGTTTCAGAACAGGCAGTAATTAAACCAATGGCTGTTTTTAAGCACGCTAGAATGACGATAAAGGCTAATAAAACACTTCCTAAGCTACCCAAATAATGATTGGCAATCTGAGCTAAGGCAATTCCACCATTTTCACTGAGAGGGAATTTCCCCACACTCATTGTACCCATGTAAGACAATAATGTATAAATAATCCCCATCAAAACAACACTGATTGCACCAGATTTTATGGTATCCTTTGCAATGTCATTTGGTTTTTCTACTCCCATACCTCGAATCGTCGACACAATAATGATCCCAAAAGCTAAAGAAGCAAGAGCATCTAGTGTATTATAGCCTTCAGTAAACCCTTTAAAAAATGGATTTGCAACATATGACTCTGCAATAGGCGCTGAAGTGATCGAACCCAAGGGTGTAATAAAAGCAAATAAAATTAAAATAGCTAACAAAAATAAAAATAATGGATTCAAAAACTTTCCTACATAACCTAGTAGCTTAGATGGTTTACGTGAAAATGCCCAAGCAATAAAAAAGAATAGGGCTGAAAATAGTGCTAAAACTAATTTATGCTGATCACTTGGCAAAAAAGGGGCCAAACCAATCTCAAAAGATGTCGTAGCTAGACGAGGCAATGCGAAGAATGGACCAATCGTCAAGTATAGTAATACTGTAAAAGCAACAGCATAGCGCCGATTAACACGAGTTGCTAAATCAAAGACCCCATTACTTTTTGAAATACCAATAGCAATCACACCTAAAAAGGGTAACCCGATCCCTGTAATCAAAAAGCCTAAGTTTGCTAAAAAAATACTTGCTCCAGCTTCTTGCCCCATATGAACAGGAAAAATCAAATTTCCAGCTCCAAAAAATAAGCCAAATAGCATAGAACCTACATAAAGGTAGTCACGCCATGATAATTTTTTTGTCACACATCAACACTCCTTAAACGTTATTCTTAACTAAAATAACAGAATAAAGAGACCACAGCAAGCGAATTTCAGAAAGAGATACAGGTTTTTCTGAAAACATTAAAACCTGCTGAGATTAGCTTGTGAAATAAGCAAATTGATAATCATCACAAAACTGACCATTGATAAAAAATTCATCTTTAAATAAAGCTTCTTGTATAAACCCATTTTTTCGATAAAATTGAATGGCTTTAGTATTAGACCCCATAACGCGTAAAGAAATTTTATGAATCCCTTCTTTAGTAGCGACCTCCTTTAAATAATCCAATAATTGCCGACCGATCCCAAAAGATTGGCTGTCTGGATGAACACCGATCCCAAACATCCATTGCTTTTGATGGGCGTTCAAAGGCGTGGGATGATGAACGTCTATAAAACCATGAACTTTGTCAGCCTCAACAGCAACAAAAATAATGCGTCCAGCTGTTTTTTCCTTATACTCGTCAACGGAATGATAATAATGCAGGACAGGAGAATTTTCATTCGTCCAAATCGTATTTTCTATCTCAAGTAGCTGTTGGAAATCGAGCTCTTCCACTGGTCGAATGGTGATCTGCTTGTTCATTTTATGCCTTCTTTCTGATTGTCGATCTCATTAAAGCGTTCTTCTAACTTTTGCTTATGGGTGCTTAAAATATCTTCGAAACGAATATCGTATTTATCAGCTAGGATAAAAATATTATCCAGCACGTCACCGAGTTCTTCAGTCAAGTCTTGAACTAAATGTTCTGGGGCTTTTGATTTTTCATCTGGACGGTCACGCCCAATTTCTAAAGCACGCACCGCACGCGCAACTTCTCCTGTCTCTTCAGCTAAAAAACTGACGCGGATAAAAGAGTTGAGCGCATACCAACCTCTTTTTTTATAAAAATGACTGATCCATTGTTGATACTGTTGAAGCTCCACACAAATCCCTCCATTCTTCTTACTATGTTAGCATATAGAATAGAAAAAATAAAAATGAGTGTCATTTATTCAAAAGAAGATAGTCGCTATTTTTAACAAAGCAAAAATAGGCTATTTGTAGTATCATAATCAAGAGGAAGGCACAGTCAAAAATGGAGGGAAAAGAGATGACCACATTTTATTTTGTGAGACATGGAAAAACAGAACTGAATTTGAGTTTGAGATTTCAAGGAGGAAAAATCGATTCGCCGTTGTTACCGATCGGCATCGAACAAGCAATCCAAGCGGGACGTTATCTTTGCGATACATCATTTGATGCAGTTGCTGTCAGCACTCAAAAAAGAGCGATGGATACGGCGAATTACCTTCTTAAAGAAAATAATTATTTAGATGGATTAACCGTGAATTATTATGACAGCCTAAGAGAAATCAAATTTGGTAAACGTGAAGGCATTGAAATCGATCATACAGATGAGCAAACAAAGAACTTACGTCAACGACCAGACCTGTATGATCCCACAGCTTTTGGTGGTGAAACGATCGACTCTTTAGTAAAACGATCTACTGAAACAATAGAACAAATCAGTAAAAAATACCCAGATGGAAAAGTACTAATTGTAGCACATGGTGTGCTGTTGATTACGTTGATCAATTCCTTGATCGGAAAAGAAAAATCACAATGGCGTGAAGGTGGTCCCTTAGCGAATACGAGTATTACAATTTTAGAAAAAGAAAATGATTTACAGAATTACACGCTAAAAACATTTAATGATGTTTCTTATCAATCACAGAATGAAGAAGCATAAAAATCAAATCAAATGACAATCTGTTAGTCAGTTAGAATAGGTGGGAATTAGTTGAAGAGAATGGCCGTTTATTGCGGGGCAAGTGTAGGAAATAAAGCAATTTATCAGGAACAAACAAAAGTGTTAGGCCAATGGATGACCAATAATAAGTATGACCTTGTCTATGGGGGAGGCAATATTGGTTTGATGGGAATTCTTGCCGATACAGTTATTGACAATGGTGGCAAAGCAATCGGAGTGATGCCAAAATTTCTAATGGAGCGTGAATTAGCATATCAAGCGATTACTGAAATGCATATTGTTACTGACATGCATGAGCGTAAACGTAAAATGATCGATTTGGCAGATTGCTATTTAGCTTTGCCTGGTGGACCTGGAACGTTGGAAGAAATATCAGAAGTTGTTTCTTGGGGAAGGGTTGGTGAACATCAAAATCCCTGTGTCTTTTTTAATGTAGAGGGCTATTATGATTTATTAGCCGAATTTTTTGATAAAATGGTTCGCGATGGATTTTTAACGGAAGCAGACCGAGCAAAAATCTTCTTTTCGGATGATTTAGATGCGATTCAAGCATTTATCGCTACCTTTACACCACCAACGATTAGACAATATAAATAAATCAACACTCGTTTGAACAGTGACTGCTCAAGCGAGTGTTGATTTATTTTTTAAGGTTTTGATAAAATTCGATGTAAAAACTCTTTCGTCCGTTCTTCTTTTGGATGAACAAAGATATCGTCAGAAGTTCCTTCTTCTGCAATCACACCTTTATCCATAAAAATCACACGGTCAGAAACTTCTTTAGCAAATTCCATTTCATGAGTGACGATGATCATCGTTAATCCTGTATGGGCTAAATCCTTCATAGTCTTCAGTACTTCTCCGACCATTTCAGGATCAAGAGCTGAAGTTGGTTCATCGAATAACATCACATCAGGATTCATCGATAAGGCACGAGCGATGGCGACACGCTGTTTTTGTCCACCGGAAAGTTGGGCTGGTTTTGCATCAATAAAGCGTTCCATACCAACTTTTTCAAGATTTTCTAACGCAATTTTCTTTGCTTCTTCTTTATTACGCTTTAAAACAGTAAGCTGTCCTGAGGTACAATTTTCTAAAACATTCATATTATTAAATAGGTTAAATGATTGGAACACCATCCCTAAATGAGTACGGTATTTTGGCAGATTGTACCCACGCTCTAAGACATTTTCACCATTATAAATGATTTTGCCTCCAGTTGGTTTTTCGAGTAAGTTGATACAACGTAACAGGGTTGATTTACCTGAACCAGAAGAGCCAATGATCGTGACAACTTCTCCTTTCGTGACGTTTACATTGATATCTTTTAACACTTCGTTATCACCAAAGCTTTTTCTTAAATGTTCGACTTCAATAATTGCGCTCATATTATTTCCTCCTAAATTTGAAAGCTCTTTAGCTTTCTTTTACGTTTTCTAGTTCTTCAACTTTGACATAAGCAGAAGGGCCGTCCATTTTCTTCTCGACTACACGTAAAACTCGTGTGATAGCATAGGTCATGATCAAGTACATGATCCCTACGATCGTAAATGTTTGGAAGAACTGGAAGTTTGCACCAGAGGCAGAATTTCCTTGGAAAAATAGATCAGCAACACCGATAACACTTAAAACGGCTGTATCTTTGATATTGATTACAAATTCATTCCCAGTAGCGGGTAAAATATTACGTAAAACTTGCGGCACAATGACTTTACGCATAGTTTGCCCATGTGTCATTCCAATGGCTTGTGCTGCTTCAAATTGTCCAGAATCAACAGCAAAAATCCCACCACGAACGATTTCCGACATGTAAGCTCCTGTATTGATGGAAACAATGAATAATGCCGCAACCGTTCGGTCTAAAGAAATGCCAAAAGCTAAAGCTAGACCATAGAAAATGACCATTGCCTGCACCATCATAGGTGTTCCGCGGAACACCTCAATATAAATTGAAAGCAAACCATTGCCTAATTTTTGGAAGAACCGTTTCACTTTGTTATCGGATTCTGGAATCGTACGAACGACTCCAATCAATAAACCTAAAGCTGTTCCGACAAAGGTACCAATCAATGCGATAAACAAGGTTAAACCTGCACCGCGTAAGAACATGCCGCCGTATTGATCCCAGATATTTTTAAAATCAGCTAGAACGCTAGTTTTTTCACTATCACTTGTTTCAGCCGCGGGTTGATCTTTCACTGCTTGATCCATGATTTTTGTGCGTTCTTCTGAAGAAATACCGGATAAAATTTGATTCACTTTAGCAATGGTTGGGTCTGCTTTACGCATACCAACTGCGATTTGAACATCTTCAGCATTGGTTTGGAAGCCATTTTCTTTAGAGAATTCGAGCATTTCCAACTCTTTATTCACACTTGTAGCGGTCACACCTTCAGGCCGTTCACTCACATAGCCATCGATCATACCAGAAGCCAAGGCCGTTCTCATTGCTGAAAAGTTATCCATTGCTTGTTGTTTATTCACACCTGGAATTTGATCGATCACGCTATAATGGAAGGTATTTAACTGTGCTGTAACTTTAGCACCAGATAGATCCTTTAAGTTTTTAGCATCTGCAAATTTGCTTTTCTTCTGAACAACTACAACTAATTGCGATTCATAATAAGGATCAGTAAAATCAATTTCTTTGCGTCGTTCAGCCGTTGGGCTCATACCAGCAATAATCGCATCGATTTTTCCAGATTGCAGAGCAGGGGCTAGACCATCCCATTTTGTTTGAATGATCACGAGTTTTTTATCTAAGCCGGCAGCAATTTTTTTAGCGATTTGTACATCGTAGCCCCCTGCATAAGAAGAATTTCCTTGAATTGGTACAGCACCGTGTGCATCTGTTTTTTGGGACCAGTTAAACGGGGCGTAACCAGCCTCCATTCCAACACGGAATTCTCCGTTAGCCTCTGTTCCTTCTGCTTGACTAAAGACTGGAGCACAGAAAATAACTAAAATAAATGCAAATAACAAGCCAAGTGAAAATGATTTTTTGTTCATAATTGTCTTCCTTTCTTATACATCCTTGAATTTGTTTTACTATAATTCAGTTTAAAGAGTTTTGAAGAATACATTGAAACAGCTTCTTCTTTCACACAAAAAAACAACTATGCAAAATGCATAGTTGCCTATATCGTCAGGTACTCTCAACAAAAACATAGCGCAACTTAGCATCACTACTAAGACAGTCCGCAAGTTGTTCGCTTACGTCCCAACACATAACAGGGAGGCTGTTATGCATTTCGGCGATTTTTCCTAGACTTGTTTCGACGTGTCCTCTCACTCCACAAGCTTAATAAAAAACGCAACCTCTACCTCGATTTGAGGTACTATTTAATTATTCGATTCGAGTATAAAGTGTACGTTATTTACTTGGAAAAGTCAATTGCTTGTTTACCTAAGATTTGTTTGGAAATAATGGATTTCATGTCAATTGATTATAAAAAAACTTGGATAAACACAATTGTGGTAATCAGCGTTGTTTGTATTGTAGCTGTACTAGACATAAAGAATACAGAAGACCGTAGAACGGCTCGAGATGTTTTTTTAGGGTAATAGTCCATTTGTTTCTAGTAGCTCAAAACAGAGTGTGAAAGATAAAATGATCGTGGTCATCCTAATTAATCAAAGAACAAGAAAAAAGCACTGAAAAGGAATACCTTTTCAGTACTTTTTGACAGTCAAAAAATATAATTAAGCTTTTGCTGCTTCTTTTGGTTCGCGGCCTAAAATAGCTTGTAAGACAGTTAAGACACCATATGAAGCTAAGATTGTGTAAATCAAGCTTGAATAAGTTGTAATATCGAAATCCCACGTTTTGTAAATCACTAAAACAATAGCCAAAATAATACCAGCAAGAACGTTAAAGAATGCAAACGCCCACAGATTTCCGTTTTCTTTGCGTGAAAGATAATAGATCGAAAACCATAAACTTAGAACACCCCAAGCAATGCAGACTAAAATAGCTGCCCAATAAATAATAAATGCTACCACGAAGTTTCACCTCACTTTTATACATTAAGTATTCTATCACGTTCTCTTTTGTTTGTCATGAAAAGACAGTGATAAAGCGGACATAATTAAAAGCTTTTCACCTGTTTTTAACGTGCAAAATTCGTGTCCTAATTAGCAAATATGAACGCAATTCTTTTTTATTTCTACGAATATGTTTTCTCTCTCTTCCGTCTTTACGTTATAATGAAACTATTAGGAGATGAGACAATGCAAACAATTAATGAAACGAAAGCGATAAACCTGATCCAGCAAGCTAATCGTATTACTTTCTTAACAGGCGCGGGTGTGTCAACAGCCTCAGGCATCCCAGATTATCGCTCATTGTCTGGCATTTATCAAGGAATCGAACGACCTGAATATCTGTTAAGCCAGACTTGTATGATTGAGGAACCAGAAAAATTTTATTCATTTGTGCAAACATTATATCATCCTAATGCCAAACCAAATATCATCCATATGAAAATAGCAGAACTACAAAAAACTAAGAATGCATGGGTCGTTTCCCAAAATATAGACGGCCTCCATGCCAAAGCGAAAATGCAGCAGCTTGTTGATTTTCATGGAAACTTATATGATTGTTATTGTAGAAAATGTGGTCAAGCAGTTTCAGCAAAAGCTTATCTAACTTCTGCAAGGCATGAGCAATGTGGTGGCCAAATTCGACCGAATATTGTTCTATATGAAGAAGGATTAGATGAAAAAGCAATAGCGGTATCGATCGAAGCTATAGCAAAAGCTGATCTGATCGTGATCGTTGGGACTAGCTTTCAAGTGCATCCGTTTTGTGATTTGATTCATTATGCAAATGACGCAGCTACACTTTTAGTGATTAATCAAACACCGATTCAATTAAATAGGGATGCTTATTTTTTAAAAGAAGATGCAGTGAAGGTCTTTGAAAATATAGGATAAGGAGCTTTAAAATGGAAGAAATTAAATCAGAACGACAAAAAATGATCGAGGGCGAACTTTATTTTGCTGGTGATCCAGAACTGGCAACAGCTCGCAAATTTGCAAGAGAACAGATGAAATTGATCAATAAAGAAGAAGACAGCCAAATCCGCCGCCAATTAGTGGAAGAAACCTTTGGAACAACTGGAACAGGTAGTTACATTGAACCATCAATTAGTTTTGATTATGGGTTTAATATTCATGTTGGTAAAAATTTTTATGCCAATTTTAATAGTATTTTCTTAGATATTTGTCCAATTACGATTGGGGACAATTGCATGTTTGGACCGAACGCTCAACTATATGCAGCCACACATCCTCTACATCCAGTCAAAAGAAATAGTGGGTTGGAATTTGGAAAACCCATCACGATTGGGGATAATGTTTGGCTTGGCGGTGGTGTTATCATCACTCCAGGTGTAACGCTAGGTAATAATGTGGTTGTAGCAGCAGGGGCTGTCGTGACCAAATCTTTTCCAGATAATTGTGTAATTGGCGGTAATCCTGCAAAAATCATCAAAGAAATTGAACTGGATGAGCCGAATCAGCCTCCTTTAACAATCCAACGCGATAAAATTGATACACTAGACAAAAAAATAGTTGCATTATTAGAAGAACGTATGGATGTAGTAGAAGCAATTGTTGCTATCAAAAAAACTGCTGACAAGCAGATATTAGATACCTCAAGAGAACAAGAAGTTTTAGAAAAAATCAATACGTATATCCAAAATGATGCGTACAAAGAAGTGATCAAAGAAACTTACCAAGGAATTATGGACGCATCAAAACATTTTCAGCAAAAACAGCTGGATTAAAAGAGCCAGGAGGGAATTGAATGGATGGTGTAAAAAGACGGGAAGCGATCTTACTTGAATTAGAATCAGCAGAAAAGCCTGTGAGTGCCAGTCGTTTTGCAAAAGAGTTCAAAGTCAGCCGCCAAATTGTGGTTGGAGATGTAGCCCTTTTAAGAGCTGCAGGTCATGATATTATCGCAACAGCTAGAGGATATCTGCTGGAAAAAGAAGAAAATAAACAAGGTATCATTCGGAAAATTGCCTGTCAGCACTCTCCCGAACAAACGGAAGAGGAATTACGAACAATTGTCTTTTTAGGTGGTGAGTTGCTTGATGTTGTGGTAGAGCATCCGATTTATGGTGAATTAACAGGAGGTTTGCATATCCGCACAGAAAAAGAGGTGAAAGCGTTCATCAAAGCATATCAAAAAAGTAGTGCGTCGCTATTATCCGAGTTGACCGGTGGTATCCATCTACATACGATACGTTGTGAAAGTGAAGACGCACTTAGCCGAATAAAAGAAGGGTTAGCCGAAAAAGGAATTTTGTATCAGGGCTAATAAAAAGCTCTATCAGAAATCATCTCGATTTCTGATAGAGCTTTTACTAATTATTTTCAGCTTCAAATTTTTCAAACGCTGACTTGATTACATCTTTCAAAGCGTTAGCAGAAGCGTTCATGCGATCTTTTTCTGAATCTGTCAACGGAATTTCGATCACTTGTTTGACTCCTTGGCGGTTGATCACAGCTGGTGCACCAATATAAATATCATTTTGTCCGTATTCACCATCTAAATAAACAGATAGGGGGAAGACAGAATCTTCATCATCTAGAATCGCTTTTGTAATTCGTGCTAAGGCAGCTGCGATTCCGTAGAAGGTTGCACCTTTTTTCTCAATGATTGAATAAGCCGCATCTCGTACATTGAAGAATAAGTTGACCATCGCTTCTTCATCGACGTCTGGATTATTTTTGACCCATTCGTAAATTTGCAACCCAGCTACATTGGCATGTGACCAAACTGGAAATTCAGTATCACCATGTTCTCCCAAAATATACGCATGGACATTACGGGCATCCACATCAACTAATTCAGCGATTGCTTGACGGAAACGAGCAGAATCTAGAGATGTTCCTGAACCGATAACGCGTTCTTTTGGAAATCCTGAGAATTTCCATGTAGAATAAGTTAAAATATCCACTGGATTGGCAGCGACTAAGAAGATGCCACTAAATCCAGAATCAACGATTGCAGTGACGATTTGTTTGTTGATCTTTAAATTTTTATGCACTAAATCGATTCGTGTTTCACCTGGTTTTTGTGCGGCACCTGCTGTTAAGACAACAAGGTCAGCATCGTGACAATCGTCATAAGTAGCGGCATAAATCTTTTTAGGAGAAGTAAAAGCTAATGCGTGAGATAAATCAGCGGCATCTCCTTCAGTTTTCTTTGTATCTATATCAATAATACCAACTTCTTGAGCAATATTTTGAGTGACTAAGGCAAAAGCATAACTAGATCCGACAGCGCCATCTCCAACTAAAATTACCTTTTGGTGGTCTTTGTTCCCAACTGCTGCAGTCATGTGTATCATTCCTTTCAGATAATTGTTTTATCACACTGATAATACCATCGTTTGTGAGGTTTGTCACGTTTTTTGTTTAGAAAAATAATACAGTTTTTAAAGGTGTTTCATAAGAAAACTCTTTCATGTGCGGTGTTTCACTATTTCTGTTTTTACCTATTTAGTTTGATTGGGAGAAAAGACAATTAAATTTTATGGCTTTTTTAACAACTTAAAAGATTCGGCAATCGATTGTTTTATGGTATAATTATAAAAAAACTGGGCAGAGGATTTTCCTGCCTGGGTATTTTGTGTTGGACAATGAATAAACAAGAAGGCAAAGAAGATTCTGTATTTTTTTTCTGAGAAGATTCCGTTTGCCGCAATGTTTTTATAAGGAGAATTATAGATGAAGATGATCGTTGGGTTAGGTAACCCAGGAAGTAAATACCAAGAAACAAAACATAATATTGGTTTTATTACGGTAGATGAAATTGCGCATCGTTATAATGCGACCTTCAATAAAAGTCAGTTTGAAGCAGATATTGCAGAATTTTTCATTGGAACTGAGAAAATCATGCTAGTCAAACCACTAACATTCATGAATGAGTCTGGCCGCTCTGTGGGTCCTTTAATGACTTATTATGGTGTAGAAGATGATGAGTTGATCGTGATCTATGACGACTTAGATTTAGAAACAGGGAAGATTCGTTTACGAGAGAAAGGCGGAGCAGGTGGGCACAATGGCATGAAAAGTTTGATTGCACACCTAGGTACAAACATATTTCCGAGAATCAAGATCGGTATTGGTCGTCCAATTGGGAGCAATACGGTTGTTCATCATGTATTGACAGGGTTTCCTAAAGACAAATATGAAGAGATTTTACTAGCGGTGAAAAGCGCAGCAGATGCGGCAATCTATGCTTGTGAAGGCCATACGTTTGTTGACACGATGAATCAATTTAATGGGAAATAAGTGAAATAGGAAGTTTTATCTAGCTTTGCAGGCTAGTCTTTCAGAAAAAAGATAAAATCTGATTGTGGCAAAAGACGCCACCCTCATATTTTTCTATTTTTCAATCAAGACTGGAAGAGCCTGTTCAGCTTTTATAGTTATCTAGCTTTGCAGGCTAGTCTTTCAGAAAAAAGATAAAATCTGATTGTGGCAAAAGACGCCACCCTCATATTTTTCAATTTTTCAATCAAGACTGGGAGAGCCTGTTCAGCTTTTATAGTTATCTAGCTTTGCAGGCTAGTCTTTCAGAAAAAAGATAAAATCTGATTGTGGCAAGAGACGCCACCCTCATACTTTTCTATTTTTCAATCAAGACTGGGAGAGCCTGTTCAGCTTTTAAATTTTAGGAGGAGTCTGACGTGAACATCATTGAACGAATTGGTGCAAGTGAACTAGCCCGAGATTGGCAAAAGCAATTAACAGGGAATACCCGCCAGTTGATTACAGGGTTAGCCGGCTCTGCAAAAACATTAGTCATGACCAGTGGCTTTAAAGAGAAGAATAAAAAAATCGTTGTTGCCGTTCCAAATCTTTACTATGGAAACCAATTAGTCGAAGATTTTCGTAATATTTTGTCAGATGAAGAAGTCTATATCTTTCCTGTTGATGAGGTGTTATCAGCTGAAATGGCCTTTTCTTCACCAGAAGCCAGAGCTGAAAGAGTGGCGGCACTTGATTTTCTTTTGACCGATCAAGCAGGGATTATCGTTGTTCCAGTAGCCGGGTTAAGGAAATATTTACCAAGTAAACAAACTTGGGAAAAGGCTCAGCTTCATTGGGAGCTTGGTGGCGAAATCGAGTTAGATACATTAGCGCAGCAATTAGTTTTGATGGGCTATGAGCGCCAATCCTTAGTAGGAAAACCAGGGGATTTTAGTATTCGCGGTAGTATTGTCGATGTTTATCCATTGAATTCAGAATATCCAGTAAGAGCGGAATTGTTTGATATTGAGATCGATTCGCTCCGTTACTTTGAAGCAGATACACAACGTTCGGTCGGGCCTACTGAATCTGTCACACTTTCACCAATGACAGACTTGGTTTTTTCTAAAGACGATTTGATCCATGGGGAAAAAGAGCTGACGAAAGCATTGGAGAAACGAGTAGCAATTGCTAAAGATGCGTCTGAAAAAGGGTTTCTAGAAGACTATTTTGGACAGTTGGCAACTTTTTGGAGTCAAGGGATTCCCACAGATACAGCTCATTACTATACGGATTTATTGTACGAAAACAAAACGACCTTACTTGATTATTTAACAGAAGATAGTTTGGTTTTTATTGATGACTATGCGCGTATTTTAGAAGCAGAACGTGAAATTATTCGGGAAGAAAATGAATGGCAAGTGCTTAAACTAGAAGAAATGCGTATTTTTCCTGAGCAGACTTTTGGTGTAGAGTTTCACGAGCAAGTACGCAAAATGACGTTCTCAACAACTTTCTTTTCACTATTTCAAAAGGGTATGGGCAATCTGCGTTTCCAAGCGGTTCATAATTTTCAATATCGTTCGATGCAGCAATTCTTTGGTCAAATGCCCCTACTAAAAACGGAAATGGACCGTTGGCAAAAACAGGATCAGACGGTTATTGTTTTTGTTCCGACAAAAGAACGTAGTCAAAAAGTGGAAGAATTGTTTCGTGATTTTGCTATTTCAAGTGTGACCGCCTCAGCTGATAAATTAATAGAAGGTAAAATTCAAATCGTTGAAGGGGCGCTGCAATCTGGGTTTGAGTTGCCAATAGAAAAAATTGTTGCGATCACTGAAAAAGAAATTTTCCACACAACGACGAAAAAAAGAGCAAGGCGTCAAACTGTTTCGAATGCAGAACGCTTGAAAAGCTATAGCGATCTGAAAACAGGAGATTATGTGGTTCATGCCAATCATGGGATCGGAAAATATATTGGGATGCAGACGTTGGAAGTGGATGGTGTCCATCAAGACTACATCACGATTTTATACCAAAACGATGATAAACTATTCATTCCAGTTACGCAGTTGAACCTGATTCAAAAGTTTGTAGCTTCTGAAGCGAAATCACCAAAAGTTAATAAATTGGGTGGTAGCGAATGGAGTAAAACAAAACGCAAAGTTACATCTAAAATTGAAGATATAGCAGACGATTTGATTCAACTTTATGCGTCAAGAGAGTCTGAGAAAGGCTATGCTTTTCCACCAGATGATGCTTATCAAAAAGAATTTGAAGATGCTTTTCCCTATAGCGAAACAGATGATCAGCTAAGAAGTACGGCCGAAATCAAACACGACATGGAAAAAACGCGCCCGATGGATCGTCTATTGGTTGGCGATGTTGGCTACGGTAAGACAGAAGTCGCTTTACGTGCCGCATTTAAAGCAATCAACAATAATAAACAAGTGGCCTTTTTGGTTCCAACAACAATTTTAGCTCAGCAACATTACGAAACAATGTTGGATCGATTTGAAGGTTTCCCGGTAGAAGTCGGTTTATTGAGCCGCTTTAGAACGAAAAAACAACAAAATGAAACGATTGAAAAAATCAAACATGGTCAAGTCGATATTGTCGTAGGAACTCACCGCCTGCTTTCTCAAGATGTGAATTTTAGTGATTTAGGCTTGCTGGTGATCGATGAGGAACAGCGTTTTGGTGTGAAGCATAAAGAGCGATTGAAACAATTAAGGGCGCAAGTCGATGTTTTAACACTGACTGCAACACCGATACCTAGAACACTGCATATGTCGATGCTCGGCGTACGTGATCTATCTGTTATCGAGACGCCGCCTGAAAATCGTTATCCGATCCAAACGTACGTCATGGAAAATAATCCAGGAGCAATTAGAGAGGCAATCGAAAGAGAAATGGCTCGTGATGGGCAAGTTTTTTATCTATACAATCGAGTAGATACGATCGAGCAAAAGGTTGAAGAAATTCAAGCATTGGTTCCAGAAGCGAGGATTGCTTATGCACATGGTCAGATGACGGAAGTGCAATTAGAGAACACCTTATTCGATTTTATTGAACGGCAATATGATGTATTAGTGACAACGACAATCATTGAAACGGGTGTAGACATTCCTAATGCCAATACTTTATTTGTAGAAAATGCTGATTACATGGGGCTGTCCACCTTGTATCAATTACGAGGTAGGGTTGGTCGAAGTAATCGGGTAGCGTATGCCTATTTTATGTACGAACAACAAAAGATTTTAAATGAAGTGAGTGAAAAACGTTTAGAAGCGATCAAGGATTTCACCGAGTTAGGTTCAGGGTTTAAAATTGCGATGCGCGATTTATCAATACGTGGTGCAGGGAATCTATTAGGTGCACAGCAACATGGCTTTATTGATTCTGTTGGGTTTGATATGTACTCTCAAATGCTTTCAGAAGCAGTTGCTCGCAAACAAGGGAAAAATATCCAAGATCAAAAAACATCAGTTGAGATCGATTTGGGGATCGATGCCTACTTACCGACAAGCTATATCGATGATGAACGTCAAAAAATTGAAATTTACAAACGGATCCGTCAATTGGAAAATATGGATATGTATGATGAACTAGAAGCAGATCTACTGGATCGCTTTGGCGAATACCCAGACGAAGTTGCTCATTTATTGACGACAGGACGAATTAAAATGGATGGGGATCGAGCATTAATAGAAACGATCCGTAAACGACAACAAGAAATCATCTTTACACTAAGTAAGATTGGCACTAAAACATATAATGTAGAACAAATTTTTGAAGCCTTGTCCAACACACAATTAAAAGCAGATCTTGCAGTAGATAATGAAAAAATGTCTATTCGCTTGAAAGTGCCTAAAGATATGAAGGAAGCCGCTTGGCTGCAAGAAGTGGCGTTGTTTACTACAGCTTTGAGACAGGAAAAATATAAAACTGTGGCTGTTGAAGAATCATAGAAAAAGACAAGATGGATAGTTTAGTGCTTTGAAAAAAAGGGAACATCTGATTGTGATAAAAAAGCTTCACACTCACATTCATCTATTTTTAAGTGAAGCAAAATAAGCTCATTCAGCCTTTAGATTGGAGGTCAACTATGGCACATAAGGAAATGCGGACGATGATGCAAGGCGCGGTTGTTTTAACGGTAGCATCATTTATCGCCAAAGTGTTGAGTGCAGTTTATCGGGTACCGTTTCAAAATTTAGTTGGGGATGAAGGGTTTTACGTCTATCAACAAGTTTATCCGATTTATGGTATAGCAATGACTTTAGCATTATCAGGACTGCCGCAATTTATTTCTAAAATCGTAGCAGAACAACCAGAAATCAGTGAGCAGAAAAAAGTATTGCAACAACTTTTTCCTTTTGTTTTTATTTTGGCGGGTTTATGTTGGGCCTTCTTCTTTTTCGGTAGCTATGAAATTGCGTATATGATGGGAGACTTGAAATTGTCCTCTTTGATCCAAGTTGTCTCATTTACCTTTTTGCTAGTTCCAGTATTGTCATTTTATCGTGGAAATTTCCAAGGACATTTAAGGATGATTCCAAGTGCCGTTTCACAAGTGGTAGAACAGCTCGTTCGAGTTGGTGTGATTTTAGTTGCGGCGTACTCATTTTCTAAGTTTGGCTGGTCAGTTTATCAGACTGGAACCATTGCAATGGCTGGTGCGCTTTTAGGCGGCGTAGTTGCTGTAGGAATTTTGTGGTATTATGATCGAAAGATTCGGATAGGCAGTTCTGCTTATCTGACTCAATGGAGATGGTCAAGGAATTCAGGGAGCTTGTTTAGACGTTTGCTAGTAGAAGGCGGTATTGTTTCTTTGTATAGTGCCTTTTTAATTCTTTTTCAGTTGGTCGATTCATTTGTTGTAAAGAATACACTGGTTATTTCTGGGATAAGTGATTCTGCAGCAAAGATTGATAAAGGTGTGTATGATCGTGGTCAGCCGCTCGTTCAATTAGGCTTGGTTGTTGCATTGGCGTTGAGCTCCAGTTTTTTACCGACGCTAACAAAATATTTTGTTAGTCAAGAGCAAGGACGCTTTTTGCAAGCGGCTAAAGTCTTTTTACGTTTGACAACGACCGTTGCAGCTGCTGCTTCATTAGGTTTAGTATTACTGCTCCCATACATGAATTTTGCTTTGTTTAAGGACTATCATGGCAATGGGGTCTTAGGCATCTATGTTTGGTCCATTGCATTTATGGCAGTGATTCAAGCCTATCAAAGTATTTTACAGAGCCGTAATCAGTTTGTGACAGCAATAGTTGCTGCATGTGCGGGTCTTTTGGTAAAACTTATTTCCACAAGTCCACTGACATATTCATGGGGGACAGTAGGTGCAAGTCTTTCTACGATTGCAGGATTGATTACTACGCTCATTTTCTTGATGCTTTTTTCTAAAAACGAGATTAACCGTTTTGTTATAGAACATCGCTTTTTCAAAAAACTAATGATCAGTTTAGCGACAATGGGTATTGTATTGATCTGTTATCAAGGTGTGATTGCGTTGTTTCTTGGAACGGTCGACCACCGAGGTCAAGCGTTGATCTTTACATTAGTGGGCGTTTTAATTGGTGCAGGAACATTTATTTACAGTATCATCAAAATAAAGTTATTTACTGTACGGGAATGGCTGACATTACCGTTTGGAGCAAAAATATTAAGAATGAAGAGGAAATAATTATGCGTTTAGATAAATTTTTAAAAGTTTCACGTATTATTAAAAGAAGACCTGTAGCAAAAGAAGTTGCTGATAAAGGGCGGATTCAAATCAATGGCATCTTGGCGAAATCATCGAGTAATGTAAAAATTGGGGATCAAGTTCGAATCCAATTTGGCAATAAAATCTTAGAAATCGAAGTACTCGAGCTTCGTGATTCAACGAAAAAAGAAGATGCAGAAAAGATGTATCAGATTATTTCAGAGAAAAGAGTCGAAAATAGTGAGAATTTAGATTAGACAAGCTTCTTAGATGTTGGTATAATAAACTGGACAAACCAAAAACGAGTGGAGCGGAAAACATGGGAAAAAAGAAAAAAGACATGGAGAAAGTTGCTGCATTAGATAATGAGTATACTAAAGAACAGTATGCTGAATTTCAAAAACAGCAAAAGCAGTTGATTTTCAGACGCCGACGTTTGGCAGTTGTTTTTCTCGTGGCGTTTGTGATTTTTATCGTTTCAGGGATGCAGCTAATGAAGGATTATCAACAATTGAGTGCTTTCAAAAAGCAGCACACAGAAGCGGTTGCTGAATCCGCAGAAGCTGATAAGAAGTTAAATCGTTTGGAACAAGACGTGGCCCTTTTAAGAGATGATGATTACGTAGCGAAGTTGGCTCGTAGCCGTTTTTATGTTTCAAAAGAAGGCGAACAAATCTATAACATTCCAGAGTTAGGCGGAACGACTAGCTCCAGCAATGAACAAAAAGAATCATCACAAGAGAGTCAATCACAGTCTCATTCAACTGAAAAACAATCAGGCGAATAACTGCAGATATAATAGGGTAAATAATAGGAGGAACATTTTTTTTATGTCAATTGAAGTAGGAGCGAAGTTGCCAGGAAAAGTGTCTGGTATCACTAATTTTGGTGCCTTCATCGATCTAGGTGAAGGAAAAACAGGGTTGGTTCACATTAGTGAAGTATCAAATGGATTTGTAAAAGATATCCATGATGTGTTGACCGTAGGAGATGAAGTAACTGTAAAAGTTACCTCAGTCGGTGATGACGGTAAAGTAGGCTTATCGATTCGTAAAGCTCAAGAACAAGCAGCAGAACCAAAACGTGAATATCAACGTCGTGATAACAATGAGCATCAAGGCAATCGTGATCGGAATCAACGTCCAGCACCTAAAAAACAATTTACAAGAGCACAACCAATGAATAATTCAAAACAAGATTTTGATTCATTGATGAGCTCATTTTTGAAAGATAGTGATGATCGTTTAACTTCACTGAAACGGAATACTGAAGGCAAACGTGGCGGACGCGGTGGACGTCGTAATTAATGAATAGATAATTGAAGCTGAGCGAAAGCTCGGCTTTTATGTTTGGTGCAGTTTTTGTGGAAGTCTATAAACTAAGGAACGAAGAGGTGAGTAGATGTTTCGAGAATTTTATGATCATTGTAAAAACAATGCGTACTGGCAACCAAACCAAAAATTACTATTAGCAATTTCTGGTGGAGTTGATTCGATGGTATTATTAGAACTCATGCGAAAGGCGGCGCAAAAAGACTGCTTAAAATTGATTGTCGCCCATGTCGATCACCGCTTACGATTAGAATCAGTAGAAGAAGCATTATACTTGAGTGAGTACTGCCAACAAAAAGGGATTTCATACTATAGTAAAGTGTGGGAAGAAGTTGACAAGTCAAAAAATACAGAGGCTCGTGCCCGCAATTTTCGCTATACTTTTTTTTCTGAAATTATGGAACAAGAAAATATTTCTACGCTTTTGACTGCTCACCATAGCGATGATCAAGCTGAAACGATTTTGATGAAATTGGTAAGAGGAAGTGCACTATCAAATTTAGTTGGGATCAGAGCGAGACGACCCTTTGGTGGTGGTGAATTGATTCGACCTTTCTTAATTTTTTCCAAAGAACAGTTGGAACAGTTTGCTAAACAATCAGGAATTGTGTATTTTGAAGATCGTTCTAATCAAAGCGATACCTATCTGCGTAATCGTATGAGGCATCAGGTTATCCCTATTTTAAAACAGGAAAATCCAAATTTCTTACAGCATATCACTGATTTTAGTGAGCAACTTACTTTAGCTGACGAGCTTATTCAGTCTGTTATTGAACCAAAGTATGAGCGTTGGGTAAAAAAAACAGCAGAAGGTTGGTCATGTCAATTATCAGAACTAAGGCGGGAAGAAAGAAGTGTTCAACTGTTTTTCTTAATGTTTTTTTTCCAACGAACAATTGTTTCACAAGGTGTGCTAATCAGTCAAGCGCAGCTTCAACAACTACTAAAACTGCTCAATCAGCCAGCCCCCCAATTGATGATGGATATCGAACAAGGTTGGCAAATAGTAAAAGAATACAATGTTGTCCATCTAAAGAAAAATCAGCTGAATTATAAAGAAGGCCCCTTTTTTTTATGTGAAAATGAGCAAGTTTTTCTTTCTGAAAATGAATGGCTAGGATTGGAAACGACAGAAGAAAAAATACAGCAGCCAGAAACAATAAAAAATTGGTCAGAGCATTCGTTACTCATAAGCGGGCAAACGAAACTACCATTAACGATCCGTCATCGTAAAAATGGCGACAGAATATCGATGACGCCTGACTTAACGAAAAGAGTGAATCGGATATTTATTGATCAAAAAGTTCCAAATTTGCTCAGAGATCAAGCTTGGATCATTCTTTCGGCGCAAGATCAGATTATTTGGGTTCCTCTTTTTGCAAATTCCTATTTGAGTATTCCGAAAGAAACTGATAAAATACTCTACAGACTCCTTTATAAAATAAAAGAGTAAGGAATAGAAAATGCTTTTATTCAAAGCAACAAAATAATATAAAAATCATGAATAATGATCTCACAGGAAAAGGAGAGCACTATGTTAGAGAAAGATATTGAACGAGTTTTGATTAGCAAAGAACAAATTCTTGAAAAATCAATTGAACTTGGAAAACAACTAACAGAAGACTACAAGGATAAAAATCCATTAGTGATCGGTATTTTAAAGGGAGCAATTCCTTTTATGGCGGACATCACACGTACAATTGATACGTACTTAGAAATGGACTTTATGGATGTATCCAGCTATGGCAATGCAACCGTGTCTTCTGGTGAAGTAAAAATCGTTAAAGATTTAGACACAAATGTTGAAGGTCGTGATATTCTGATTGTAGAAGATATCATTGACAGCGGACGTACGTTAGCCTATCTAGTTGATCTCTTTAAGTATAGAAAAGCAGCATCCGTAAAAATTGTAACATTGTTAGATAAACCGGAAGGCCGTGTGGTCGATATCGTTGCGGATTACGTTGGTTTTGACGTACCCAATGAGTTTGTTGTAGGTTACGGCTTAGATTATGCTGAACGCTATCGAAATCTTCCGTATGTAGGGGTATTAAAACCTGAAATCTACGAATCAAATTAATATCTCTCTTAGATTTAGTTATGTTACAATGTAAAGGTCAGGATTGATAAAAATAAACCGTAAAATTAAATTACGAACAGTAATCAAAGGAGGACAGGCATGAATAAAAAAAATAGCGGCATGAAAAATGGCCTTTATTATGTATTGCTGATTTTGGCGATGGTCATGGTTGTTTATTTCATTTTTGGAAATAACAATCCTCAGTCACCAGATATCGAATACTCAACCTTCAGTACCCAATTAGAAGAAGGTAAAGTGAAAGAACTGACGATCCAACCAACCAATGGTGTGTATAAGATCACAGGTCAGTACAAAGAAAAACAAGAAATCAAAAATACTGGTGGTCTTTCTTTATGGGGATCTACAGAAGTTTCAACTAAAGCATTTACTACCATTGTCTTACCAAGTGATATCACCTTATCAGGAATCCAAGATATGGCGAAAGATAATAATGTAAAACTTACAGTGAAAGAACAATCATCTAGTGGTGCTTGGCTTTCTATCTTATTTAGTTTCTTACCAATCGTATTGTTTATCTTCTTATTCTACATGATGATGGGACAACAAGGCGGCGGTGGCGGTGGGGGCGGCCGTGTCATGAACTTTGGTAAATCAAAAGCCAAAGAAGCAGACAAAAAAGCCAACCGCGTACGCTTCTCTGACGTAGCAGGAGCGGAAGAAGAAAAACAAGAATTAGTTGAAGTGGTCGAATTCTTAAAAGACCCTCGCCGTTTCGTTGAATTAGGTGCCCGCATCCCAGCAGGTGTTCTATTAGAAGGACCTCCGGGGACTGGTAAAACCTTACTTGCTAAAGCCGTTGCCGGTGAAGCAGGTGTACCGTTCTACTCTATCTCAGGTTCAGACTTCGTTGAAATGTTCGTCGGTGTCGGTGCAAGCCGTGTCCGTGACTTATTTGAAACAGCGAAGAAAAATGCACCAGCAATCATCTTCATCGATGAAATCGATGCCGTTGGTCGTCAACGTGGTGCTGGTATGGGCGGCGGACACGATGAACGTGAACAAACCCTAAACCAATTGCTTGTTGAAATGGATGGATTTGATGGCAACGAAGGCGTAATCGTCGTAGCTGCAACAAACCGTTCAGATGTATTGGATCCGGCATTATTACGTCCAGGCCGTTTTGACCGTCAAATTTTAGTTGGTCGTCCTGATGTAAAAGGCCGTGAAGCGATTCTTAAAGTTCATGCTCGTAACAAACCATTAGCTGACGATGTTGATTTGAAAGTCGTAGCACAACAAACACCAGGTTTTGCTGGTGCTGATTTAGAAAACGTCTTAAACGAAGCGGCTCTAGTTGCTGCTCGTCGTAATAAAAAGAAAATTGATGCATCCGATGTGGACGAAGCAGAAGACCGCGTAATTGCAGGTCCTGCGAAGAGAGATCGTGTGATCAATAAAAAAGAACGCGAAATGGTTGCTTACCATGAAGCAGGACATACCATTGTTGGTTTAGTCTTAAGCCGTGCCCGTATCGTTCATAAAGTAACGATCATTCCTCGTGGACGCGCTGGCGGTTATATGATCGCTTTACCAAAAGAAGATCAATTCTTAATGACCAAAGAAGACATGTTTGAACAAATCGTTGGATTACTTGGTGGACGTACAGCAGAAGAAATTATTTTCGATGTACAATCAACAGGTGCTTCTAATGACTTCGAACAAGCAACAGGGATTGCCCGTAGCATGGTAACTGAATATGGAATGAGTGACAAATTAGGTCCTGTTCAATATGAAGGAAACCACCAAGTCTTTGTTGGACGTGACTATGGTCAAACAAAAGCTTACTCAGAACAGGTAGCATTCGAAATCGATCAAGAAGTACGTCGTATCTTGATGGAAGCACACGATAAAGCGCGTGAAATCATTGAAACGCACCGTGCGCAACATAAACTAATTGCTGAAAAACTATTAGAGTATGAAACATTAGATGCTCGTAGTATCAAATCATTGTTTGAAGAAGGCGTTATGCCACAGGATGTTATCGATAGCCAATTCCCTAGTGAAAAGGCTCAAACATTCGAGGAAGCCAAACGTGCATTAGAAGAAAAAGATGCACAAAGACAAGCCGAAGAAAAACAAGACTTTGAGGAAGCGAAAAAAGAGTTACATGACGAAACGGAAGAAGTAAAAGCGGACAGTGAAAAAACAGAAGAAAAAGTTCAATCAGAAGTAAAATCTGATGAAGAACACAAAAATGATTCTGAATATGACCGTAACAACTTTGACGATCGTTACAAATAAGCACATGAAAGTCTCCGTTACACTCGTTCAGTGAGTGTAACGGAGACATTTTTAATAGTTGCGTGCGCAACCCATGGCATTGCTGTATTTTATAAGTAGCAGTTACAGCTTTTTATGTAGTATTGATTTGTACAACCTTACTGTATTTTGGTTTAAGAATTTATTTTCCTTTGAACCAATCGGCTAATAAATAAAAATACGTTTCATTGCCTATGGTCTATTACTCTAAAAAAAGCAAGTAGCACTTATCAGTTCCAATTGTTGGTCGCAACTTTTTTTTTCTTTAGCTTAAAATGATTTAGTTGAAAAAATAGCCAAACACTAGTATTATCTGATAATGAGTTAGAAAAAGAAGCAAGTGAGAAGAGGAAAATAAAAATGGAAGATTACTTAGTTAAAGCATTATGCTATGAAGGATCAATTCGCGCTTATGCAGTTTGCGCAACCAATACAATCTCAGAAGCACAAAAACGTCATGATACATGGAGTTCTTCGACAGCAGCGTTAGGCAGAACGATGGTCGGAGCTTTGCTTTTAGGCGCAACTCTGAAAGGCGAAGACAAATTAACCGTAAAAGTTCAAGGAAACGGACCAGCTGGCGCGATAGTTGTTGATAGCGATGGGGATGGGAATACAAAAGGTTACATTAAAAATCCGCATGTTAGTTTAACGTTAAATGAAAATGGTAAAATCGATGTTCGCGGTGCAGTTGGAACTGAAGGGATTTTTACAGTAATCAAAGATTTAGGCCTGAAAGAAACTTTTTCGGGGCAAACACCAATCGTTTCTGGCGAAATAGGAGAGGACTTTACTTATTTCATGGCAGTCTCTGAGCAAATCCCATCGGCAATCGGCTTAAGTGTTCTGGTTGATACCGATGAAAGTGTCAAGGCTGCAGGTGGATTTATGATTCAAGTAATGCCAGGTGCGGATGAAAAAACAATTGATTTTATTGAAAAACGGCTACAAGAAGTTCCGATGATTTCCCGTTTGATTGACGAAGGTGAATCGCCAGAAGGAATACTAGAGCGGTTGCTTGGAAAAGATGAAATCGAAATCTTAGAAAAAATGCCAGTGCAATTTAAATGTAACTGCTCAAAAGAAAAATTTGGCACGGCGATCATTGCAGTAGGATTAGATGAAATCAATGCTATGATTGAGGAAGATCATGGAGCTGAAGCTGTTTGTCAATTTTGCGGCAATAAATACCACTATAGCGAAGCTGATTTGATAGAACTAAGAGACGAAGCAACCAAAAATACTCGTGAAAAATAACAGGAGGTCCATATGTGGAAAATAGGAGATATCGAAATTCCTAACCGTGTCGTTGTAGCACCTATGGCGGGTATTAGTAATGCAGCTTTTCGTGTAACAGTCAAAGAGTTTGGTGCAGGACTAGTTGTCTGTGAAATGATTAGTGATAAGGGAATACAGCAAAGAAATAAAAAAACGCTAGATATGCTTTATATAGATGAGAAAGAATATCCATTAAGCGTACAAATTTTCGGTGGAGACAAAGAGAACTTAGTCGAAGCAGCTAAATTTGTAGAAGAAAATACGAAAGCGGCGATCATTGATATCAATATGGGATGCCCTGTAAATAAAGTCATTAAAGCAGAAGCTGGGGCAAAATGGCTATTAGACCCAAACAAAGTCTACGAAATGGTAGACGCTGTTTCCTCCGCTATAGATTTGCCAGTCACAGTTAAAATGAGAACTGGTTGGGATGAAGATCACTTATTTGCGGTTGAAAATGCGTTAGCTGCTGAAAAAGCAGGAGCCTCTGCCATTGCCATGCATGGTCGTACAAGAGTTCAAATGTATGAAGGTCAAGCAAATTTGGATATTTTAAAAGAAGTCAAACGACATCTGACGATTCCTTTTATGGGAAATGGGGATGTACGTACACCTGAAGATGCTAAACGTATGCTAGAATATGTGGGGGCTGACGGTGTGATGATCGGTAGA
>Ga0308165_1001025_pt1 | contig 42562 bp, 41 predicted proteins | sample PhyWR2_FD_201032 | JGI IMG/M metagenome (GOLD analysis project Ga0308165, IMG submission 201032) | Phyllosphere microbial communities from UC Gill Tract Community Farm, Albany, California, United States - DLSLW.R2 | ecosystem: Host-associated > Plants > Phyllosphere > Unclassified | place: USA...
GGGCTGTTCGGCGGTGCTCATGGCCGCCATTGTCGCCCAGCCGGGGCACGGGCCGCGTGGCTGGGGCTTTGCGGGCCGCACATCTGCGCAGCCCGGCGGGGCACTCTTCAGCCGCTAATCGTCATCTCCGCCGCGCAGCACCTGGCGCACCACATCCCCACCAAACCCCCGGCTGGCCAGAAAGCGCATCTGCTTGGCCCGCTCCTGCGGGCTCTCGGGCGGCGCGCCAAAACGGCGTTGCCAGACCTCGCGGGCGCGCTGCAGCTCGGTGCTGCGCAGCCGCTCGCGGGCATCGGCGATCAGCAGGGCATCCACGCCTTTGTGGCGCAGCTCCTGCAGCACGCGGCTGGCGCCATAGCGGGCGGCCTTGGTGTGGATCACGCTGTCGACCACGCGCTGGGCGCTGATGAAGCCCTTGGCTTCGAGCTCGTCGAGGATGGCTGCCAGGTCCTCGCCCTCTTGCACATGGGAGCCGAGCTTGGCCAGCAGCTCGGCACGCGAATGCTCGCGCTGCGCCAGATAGCGCAGCGCCCGGCCCTTGAGGGAGAGTTTGCTGAAAGACATCGGTTCAAATTGCTATAAAACAAATAGCTGCTTGCGCACAGCGTCTGTGCGCAAGCAGCTATTCTCAGCGCTGTGGCTAGGCGGCTATCAGCCTTCCGTGCCGGTCGCTACCGGGCCGTCCACCACGCCGTCTTCGGCGGGGCGCAGGCTGATGTTCAGGCTCTCGCGCACCTTGTTCTCGATCTCGATGGCGAGGTCGGAGTTCTCACGCAAGAACTCGCGCGAGTTGTCACGGCCCTGGCCGATCTTCTCGCCGTTGTAGGCGTACCAGGCACCGCTTTTCTCGATAATGCGGGCATTGACGCCCATGTCCAGGATTTCGCCTTCGCGCGAGATGCCTTCGCCAAACAGAATGTCGAACTCGGCCGTCTTGAACGGAGGCGATACCTTGTTCTTGACCACCTTGACCTTGGTTTCGTTGCCGATGGCTTCGTCGCCGCGCTTGATGGTGCCGGTACGGCGGATATCGAGGCGCACCGAGGCGTAGAACTTCAGCGCGTTACCGCCGGTGGTGGTTTCTGGGCTGCCGAACATCACGCCGATCTTCATGCGGATCTGGTTGATGAAGATGACCATGCAGTTGGTCTTCTTGATCGTGGCGGTGAGCTTGCGCAGCGCCTGGCTCATCAGGCGGGCCTGCAAGCCGGGCAGCTGGTCGCCCATTTCGCCTTCGATTTCGGCCTTCGGGGTCAGGGCCGCCACCGAGTCGACAACAATCAGGTCCACCGCGCCGGAGCGCACCAGGCTGTCAACGATCTCAAGCGCCTGCTCACCGGTGTCGGGCTGGCTGATCAGGATATCGCCCAGGTTCACGCCCAGCTTTTGGGCGTAGCCGGTATCGAGTGCGTGTTCTGCATCGATGAAGGCGCAGGTGCCGCCCAGTTTCTGCATCTCGGCAATCACCTGCAGGGTCAGCGTGGTCTTGCCCGAGGATTCAGGGCCGTAGATCTCGATGACGCGGCCGCGCGGCAGGCCGCCAACGCCCAGCGCAATGTCCAGGCCGAGCGAGCCGGTGGACACCACCTGGATGTCCGAGACGGCCTCGCCTTCGCCGAGTTTCATGATGGTGCCCTTGCCGAACTGCTTTTCGATCTGGGACAGTGCGGCGGCCAGCGCCTTGGCTTTTTCGCTGTTGGCTTCGGGCTTGGTTGCGGTGGCGTTCATGGATTTCTCCTTGCGTTTGATAGTCATGTCTTGGGTCTGGGATCCTGCTGTTTGCATATACAGCCTGGATGCTTGAACAGTAGTTTAGGGGATGGGTATATTTTATAAAAGCATTTTTTTAGTCAGTTTGCTTGACTAAATGCAGCATACTGAAAAAGCCGCACAACACCCCCGGGAGCGCCCATCATGCCGACACTTCTGCCCCATTTGCCTGACGACAGCTGGCGCCTGACCCACATGGGCCGGCTGCTGGGCCATGCGATGCGCCGCTTCGACGCCCGCGTGCTGCACCTGATGGTGCGGGATGACGCCGTGCCGCTGGCGCTGTCGCATCTGGCCGAGCGCGACCAGGTCAGCGCCGCCCATATCCATATCACCCGGCACCTGTCCTTGGCAGGCGACCGTCTGGTGGACCTGGCCGAGCGTGCGGGCATGAGCAAGCAGGCGATGGCCCAGCTGGTGGACCAGTGCGAAGCCTGGAACCTGGTGACCCGCGAGCGCGACCCCCGCGATGCACGCGCCCGCATCGTGCGCTTTACCGAGACGGGCCTGCTGTGGCTGCAGGCATTCGAGCGGGCGGTCACCCAGGCCGAGGCGGAGTTCCGCGCTGAAGTGGGCGAGCAGGTCGCTACCGTGGTCAAACTCGGGCTGGAAGTGTATGGGGCCGACAGCTGAGCGGCTGCATGTGCTGCATTCAGCCGCGCTTGCGCTCGAACTTGTAGAACAGGTTGGGCTCGGAGACGATGTAGATATTGCCGCCGTTGTCCATGGCCAGCCCCTCGGGCTGCGGGATGCGGTTGGCCAGCCCGGCCATATCGGCCCACAGCGGCATCACGCTGAGCAGGTCTCCGGCACGGCTGTATTCGTAGAGCATCGAAGACTCTTCCCCGAGCAGCAACAGGTTGCCGCTGCGCGGGTCGACCTCGACGGCAGCCAGGTCGGTGCTGGGCATGTCCTCCACGGCTGGCACGTCCCAGACGCTGACCTTCAGATCGACCGGGCCCGGCTTGAGCCTGGACAGCGGCGCCTCCATCATCAGCACCTGCATCGGCCATTTCTCGGTCACCGCCACCAGTTGCTGGCGCTTGGCATCCCAGCCCAGGCCCTCCAATGCAAAATTCTTGATGGCGATATCACCCAGTTGCACATAGGGGCTGTTGTCCAGCGATACTTCCGTCACGCCCTTGCCAAACTGCACCCAGTGGATGCGGTTGTTGCGCTCATCGGCAATCGCGAACCAGTCTCCCTGGATATGGGCGATGCCTTCGGTATCCCTGGCGCCGTGCAGCGGGGCCAGGCGCAGCAGCGCGCCATCGGTCGTCAGCTCGGCAATCTGGGGCGGCCGGTTGGTCACCGCAAACAAGGTCTTGGTTTCCGGGTTGTAGGTCAGGCCCGAGAGGTTGTCGGCAATGCCGCTGACCGCCTTGGCATCGATGCTGGCCAGGTAGTGCGGCAAGTGGGCCGCCGGCGCCGACGGGGGTGGCGATTGCCAGGCATGGGCATGGCCGGGCATCGCGACGATGTGGTGCCATTGCAGGTACAGCGCCGTCAGCACGACCAGGGCCGCCACCACCACCCAGCGGCGTTGCCGTACCGAAGACTGCGATCCTTTGCGCACTGTTGAACCTGCTTTCATCACGATGGGTTGCCAAACGCCGCCCCCAGCCACGGGCCTGCTGCCCTTGCGACGCCGTCAAGACGAGGCGTTATCCTACGTGAGCGATGCGGCGCTTTGGTGACGTCTGCGGGTGTTTTACGTCTCTGCAACAAAAATGACGGCGCTCACCAGCGGCATGCCCCCGCGCTGGCGCCTTCTGGCGGTCATCTATCCCAGTGCCGCCATCAGGGTCATGGCCTGTCCTAGAATCATTGGCACAGCACGTATCACCACTACAACAGCGATAGGAGACCGCATGCGAATACTGATTGCCGAAGACGACCAGGTGCTGGCCGATGGCCTGCTGCGCAGTCTCCGCAACTCCGGCGCCGTGGTCGACCATGTCGCCAGCGGCACCGAAGCCGATGCGGCGCTGATGGCCAACAATGCGTTTGACCTGCTGATCCTCGACCTGGGCCTGCCCCGCATGCATGGTCTGGAGGTGCTGAAAAAGCTGCGCGCCCGGGGTTCGGCCATTCCCGTGCTGATCCTCACCGCCGCCGAGAGCGTCGATGACCGGGTCCAGGGCCTGGATCTGGGCGCCGACGACTACATGGCCAAGCCGTTTGCGCTGTCCGAGCTCGAAGCGCGGGTGCGGGCCCTCACGCGCCGGGGCGTGGGCATGAGCACCAGCCTGATCCAGCACGGCCCGCTGGCCTACGACCAGGCCGGACGGGTGGCCACCTTCGACGGCCGCATGCTGGAGTTGTCGGCGCGCGAGCTGGGCCTGCTGGAAGTGCTGCTGCAGCGCTCGGGCCGCCTGGTCAGCAAGGACCAGCTGGTCGAGCGCCTCTGCGAATGGGGCGAAGAGGTCAGCACCAATGCGATCGAGGTCTATATCCACCGCCTGCGCAAGAAGATAGAGAAGGGCCCCATCCGCATTGCCACCGTGCGCGGCCTGGGTTACTGCCTGGAAAAAATCCACCCGCCCGCAGCACACTGAGCATCCACCACCGGGTGACTGCGGGGCGATGGCCGCCCCCGGCCCCCATCACGCAAGGACAGCCTTGGCCCTGTTTCGCAGCGAGCAGCGATCTTTGTTCGGTGAGATCCTTGACTGGATGCTCACGCCGCTGCTGCTTTTGTGGCCGGTATCGCTGGCATTGACCTGGCTGGTGGCCCAGGACCTGGCCAACAAGCCTTTCGACCGCGCGCTGGAATACAACGCCCACGCACTGGCGCAGCTCGTCGGCGTGCAGGGCGGCAAGACCTATTTCAACCTGCCCCAGCCAGCCAGCGAGATCCTGCGGGCCGACGATGCCGACACGGTCTACTACCAGGTCACGACGCCGGCGGGCATTTTTCTCGCCGGTGAATCGGCGCTGCCGATGCCTGCCAAGGACCTGGAGCGCAGCATCGGCGTCGTGCAGTTGCGCGATGGCGAGTTGCGCGGCATGGATGTGCGCATCGCCTGGATCTGGGTGCAGCTGTCGCTGCCCGAGCCGAATCTGGCGCTGATCCAGGTCGCAGAGACGCGCGAGAAACGCAGCGTGCTGGCCACCGAAATCATCAAGGGCGTGATGCTGCCGCAGTTCGTCATCCTGCCGCTGGCGGTGCTGCTCGTATGGCTGGCGCTGGCACGCGGCATCAAGCCGCTGCACCTGTTGGAAGAGCGCATCCGCGCGCGCAAGTCCGAAGATCTCTCGCCCATCCACCACAAGGATGTGCCACTGGAAGTGGTGCCGCTGGTCGACTCGGTCAATGGCCTGCTGGAGCGCCTCAACCACTCGCTGGCGACGCAAAAGCGCTTTCTCGCCGATGCCGCGCACCAGCTCAAGACACCGCTGGCCGGCCTGCGCATGCAGGCCGAGATGGCCCAGCGCGCCGATGCCAAGGAGGACGACCTCAAGCTGTCTTTGCAGCAGATCGGGCGTTCGAGCATGCGCGCCACCCACACCGTCAACCAGCTGCTGTCACTGGCCCGCGCCGAAGGCCCCAGCGCGCTGCTGCAGCGCACGCCCTGCAACCTGGCCGAGATTGTGCTCGATGCCATGCATGACGGCATCGACCGGGCGCTGGCCAAGCACATCGACATGGGCTACGACGGCATGCAGGTGGATGACCGCGAGGTCTGGGTCAACGGCAATGCCACCTTGCTGGGCGAGCTGGTGCGCAACCTGCTGGACAATGCCATCAACTACACGCCCTCCAGCGCCGGCGCGCCGGGCATCATCAATGTGCGGCTGATGGCCGACCCCTTTGGCCACGTGATCGTGCTGCAGGTGGAAAACTCCGGCCCCGGCATTCCCGAAGAAGAGCGCGAACGTATTTTTCAGCCCTTCTACCGCGTGCTGGGCAGCGAGGTCGATGGCTCGGGGCTGGGCCTGCCCATCGTGCAGGAAATCGCGCGCCAGCATGGCGCCACCGTGGGCCTGGAAGATGCCCACCCGCGCCAGGCCCAGCGCGGCGTGGTGTTCAGCGTCTGCTTTCCGACCACACGGGCCCCGCAGCCCCAGGTCTAGGAGCAGCTGCGCAGGTCCTTGCCGTCCATCACATGCCAGCTCTGCACACGTTTCTTGGTCGCCGCATCGAGCTTGGGCAGGCGCACGGTGTAGCTGACGGTCTCGGGGCGCTCGACCACCACCTTGGCGCCGCTCACGCCTTTTTTGCCGAGAGTAGCCAAATGGCGCTCGGCCGCCTCCTCGCTGGAAAAGCGCCCCAGCGAGATGCCTGGCTCCAGGCTGGCAATGCGGGCGCGGTCCGTGCTGATATCGAGCGCGCGCAGCTCGTCGCGCCGCGTATCCAGCGCCTCCTGGCTGCTAAACTTGCCCACATAGACCATCCAGCGGCCCGCGCTGGTGCTGCTGTCCAGGCGCCAGCTGCCTTCGGGCAGCTTGGCCAGCTGCAGGCGCAGCGCCTCGACCTGCTTGGCATCAAAGCTGCCGGCGACCAGGCATTCCTTTTTCTCCGGTTTTTCCGGCTTTTCAGTCGGCTTTTCGGCTGGTTTGTCCTGGGGCTTGTCCGCTGGTTTGGCAGCCAGCTTGTCCGCATCGGCGGAGGTTTTGTCGGCAAGGTCTGCGGGCTGCTCGGCAGCGGCCGGGGCAGCCGGCTCCGCCACCGGTGCCGGGGCGGGCTCGGCAGGCACGGTACGCGCCGGCTGCTGCTGGGCCTGCTGGGCCTCTTGCGGGGTCAGAATGCGCAGCGCATCGGGCTTGACCTGCTGCTGCACCCGCTCGGGCTCGGACGGGTCCTCCGGGCCCCAGCCCAGGCTGCGCAGCATGCCTTGCGAGAACGCGTAGTAGCCGGTATTGGCCAGCAGCAGCAGCACGATGGCAAAACGAATCATCTCCGCTCCTGTCTCTTCATTCTCTGGTCCTGCAGCGCACTCAGGCCGCGCCCGTCTTGGGCCGCACGCTGACTTCCGAGCTGGTCACATCCACCACACCCGCAGCGGTCTGCACGCGCAAGGCGCCATCGGCGCCTACACCCATGGCCAGGCCGGCCGTACCGTCACTCAGGCCAACCTCGCGGCAAGCCAGCGCATCGCGCTCCGCATAGGCCGCCTGCAGCGGCGCAAAGCCCTGCTGCGCAAAAGCCAGGATCGCAGCGACCAGCGGCGGCACCACGGCCTGCAGCGCCTGCGGCGCGTCCCAGCGGCTGTCGAGCATCTGCAGGCTGCCCGGGATGGTCGACAGGCCTTCGGCCTGCGGCGCCCGCACATTGATGCCGATGCCAATCACCACATAGCGCTCGGCCTGCTGCTGGTCATCGCCCGCATGCGTGCGGGCCGAAACAAAGCTCGCGGTCTCGACCAGGATGCCGGCCAGCTTGTGGTCGCCGGTCAGCCACAGGTCGTTGGGCCACTTGAGGCCGATGGTAGGCGTGCTGGAGCCGGGCTCGGGCAGCTGAGGCTGCAGGCTTTGCGCCACCGACACGCCAACAGCCAGCGACAGGCCCGACCAGTCGGCCGGCGCCAGCGGCAGGCCCAGCGACATCAGCAGCGAATCACCGGCCTCGCTGCGCCAGGGCTTGCCCATGCGGCCACGGCCTGCGGTCTGCTGCTCGGCCACCAGCAAGATGGGCTCCTGGCGGCCCGCACGGGCGCGGCGCATCAGCTCGGTGTTGGTCGAGTCGATACTGGGCAGCACCTCGATCGTGAAGCCCGGCAGCTGCGGCTCCACCGCTTCCCAGATAGCTTCGGCCGGCCAGCGAATGGGCATGTTCGGTGTGTCGCTCATGCGCCCGCCTTGGCCGTCTTCTGGCCCTTGGTCTTGTTGCCGGTCTTGGCTTTCTGGCCGCTCTTTTTCTTGTCCTTGGCTTTGCTCAGTGCCTTGTCTGCTGCCTTGGCCTTGGGCTTTTCCGCTTTGGCAGGCTTGGCGGGCTTTGCGCCATCGGCGGCCGCCTTGGCCTTGCGCTTTTTGGGCAGCACCGGCTCGGGTAAATCCGATGCGGGCACCTTGGGCTTCCAGCCGCGCTTGGGCGCCAGCATCGTGCCCCGGCATTCGGCCGCGCCGCAGTGGCAGGCGTAGTCGGCCTTGAGCTGGGCGGTGTAGCGCTCTTCGATGATCAGGCCATAGTCATAACCCAGTTCCTCGCCGGCGTTGATATTGCGCAGCGCGCTGATGAAGATGCGGTCATCCACCTCTTCGGCAAAGCAGTTGGGGTCGCAGCTGTGGTTGATCCAGCGGGCCGAGTTGCCGCCATCACCGCCGTCGATGACGCGGTCGCCATCGATCTGGAAAAAGAAGGTGTGGTTGGGGTGCTCCGGGTCGTGCGGGTGGCGGCGCTGGCTTTCTTCGTAGCTGATGACCTTGCCCGCATATTCGACAATGACTTCGCCTTCTGCGATATCCTGCAACGCAAAAACGCCCCTGCCGTGCACGCCCGAACGCCGTACCTGGATACGACGACCTGTTGAAAAATGGGGAACATGGTTCGGCATGGGATTTTTTCTGCTACTTTAAAAATAAGCACATGCGCATGTGCGCACACGTACACATGCAGGCGCCCGCGCACATGCGCGTAAAGCGTGCATTGTAAGAGCGTGCTCAGAGAGCCAGCAACCCACAGTGCTGGCAGACCCCAGTTTGATGAGAGTGAACCCATGTCCAAGACCCTGGTCATTGCAGAAAAGCCGTCCGTTGCACAGGACATCGTCCGTGCACTGACGCCGGTGGCAGGCCAATTTGCCAAACACGACGACTACTTTGAAGCCGAGAACTTCATCGTGACGAGCGCGGTGGGTCACCTTGTGGAGATCCAGGCCCCCGAAGAATTCGATGTCAAACGCGGCAAATGGAGCTTTGCCCATCTGCCGGTCATCCCGCCCTACTTTGAACTCAAGCCGGTCGACAAGACCAAGACGCGCCTGAATGCCGTCGTCAAGCTGGCCAAGCGCAAGGATGTCACCGCACTGATCAACGCCTGTGACGCGGGCCGCGAAGGTGAACTGATCTTCCGCCTGATCGAGCAATATGCCGGCGGTGCCAAGGGCGGCCTGGGCAAGCCGATCCAGCGCCTGTGGTTGCAGTCGATGACGCCGCAAGCCATCCGCGACGGCTTCAACAAGCTGCGCTCGGACAACCAGATGCTGGGCCTGGCCGATGCCGCCCGCAGCCGCTCCGAAGCAGACTGGCTCGTCGGCATCAACGGCACGCGGGCGATGACCGCGTTCAACTCGCGCGATGGTGGTTTCTTCCTGACCACCGTGGGCCGCGTGCAGACGCCCACGTTGTCGCTGGTGGTCGAGCGCGAGGAAAAGATCCGCAAGTTCGTCAGCCGCAACTACTGGGAAATCCACGCCGAGTTCAACGCCCAGGCGGGCGCCTACCCGGCCAAGTGGTTCAACCCGGGCTGGAAGAAAAGCGACGACGCCGAGGCCAAGGCCGACCGCGTCTGGACCCAGCAGGAAGCCCAAGCCATTGCCGATGCCGTGCGCCGCAAGCCCGCCACGGTGACCGAAGAGTCCAAGCCCACCACCCAGGCATCGCCGCTGCTGTTTGACCTGACCAGCTTGCAGCGTGAGGCCAACAGCAAGTTCGGCTTCTCGGCCAAGACCACGTTGGCACTGGCCCAGGCGCTGTACGAACGCCACAAGGCACTGACCTACCCGCGTACCGATTCGCGCGCGCTGCCCGAAGACTACCTGCCGGTCGCCCGCCAGACCTTCGAGATGCTGGCCCACAGCAATATGCAGCAGCTCGCGCCGTTTGCGCAGCAGGCCATTGGCGCCAACTACATCCGCGCGAACAAGCGCATCTTCGACAACAGCAAGGTGTCGGACCACTTTGCCATCATCCCGACCACGCAGGCGCCCGGCGCGCTGAGCGAGGCCGAGCACAAGCTCTACACCTTGGTGGTGCGCCGCTTCATGGCGGTGTTCTTCCCCAGCGCCGAGTACCAGGTCACCACCCGTATTAGTCAAGTCGATGAGCACCACTTCAAGACCGAAGGCAAGGTGCTGGTCAAGCCCGGCTGGCTGGCCATCTACGGCAAGGAAGCGGCCCACGAAGTGGAAGACGCCAAGGAAGGCGACAAGGGCCAGAACCTGGTGCCGGTGCAGCCTGGCGAGAAGCCGGTGGCCGACCCGGTCGACCCCAAGGGACTCAAGACCAAGCCGCCCGCCCGCTACTCGGAAGCGACCCTGCTGGGGGCGATGGAGAGCGCCGGCAAGCAGATCGACGACGACGAACTGCGCGAAGCCATGCAGGAAAAAGGCCTGGGCACGCCTGCGACGCGCGCAGCCATCATTGAAGGCCTGCTGACCGAGAAATACATGCTGCGCGAAGGCCGCGAGCTGATCCCCACGGCCAAGGCCTTCCAGCTGATGACCTTGCTGCGCGGTCTGCAGGTGGAAGAGCTCTCGCGCGCCGACCTGACCGGCGAGTGGGAGTACAAGCTCGCACAGATGGAAAAGGGCCAGCTCTCGCGCGAAGCCTTCATGGCCGAGATCCAGTCGATGACCGAGCGCCTGGTGAAGAAGGCCAAGGAATACGACCGCGACACCATCCCGGGCGACTACGCCACCTTGTCCGCGCCCTGCCCGAACTGCGGCGGCGTCGTCAAGGAAAACTACCGCCGCTATGCCTGCACCGGTGTCGGCGGCAATGGCGAGGGCTGCGGCTTCTCGTTCACCAAATCGCCTGCGGGCCGCACCTTCGAGACCGCCGAGGCCGACCAGCTGCTGCGCGACCGCAAGCTGGGCCCGCTCGACGGCTTCCGCTCCAAGGCCGGCTGGCCGTTTGCTGCCGAAGTGGCCATCGTGCGCGACGAGGACAACAACAACTTCAAGTTCGAGTTCCTGTTCGAAGACAACAAGTCCGATGAAGAATCGGGCGACCTGGTGGATTTTGGCAACCAGAACGCCTTGGGCGCCTGCCCCAAATGCGGCGCTCCTGTTTTCGAGCACGGCGCCAACTATGTCTGCAGCAAGGCCGTGCCCACGGCCCAGCAGCCCACGCCCAGTTGCGACTTCAAGAGCGGCCAGATCATCTTGCAGCAGCCCATCGAGCGCGACCAGATGGCCAAGCTGCTGGCGACCGGCAAGACCGACCTGCTCGACAAGTTCGTCTCCAACCGCACGCGCCGCAGCTTCAAGGCCTTCCTGGCCTGGGACAAGGAGGCCGGCAAGGTGAACTTCGAGTTCGAGCCGCGCGACAGCAAGTTCCCGCCGCGCAAGGGCGCGGCCGCCAAGACGGCGGCCAAGACTGCCACGAAGACCGCAAGCAAGACCGCTGCCAAGGCCACGAAGACGGCGGCCAAAACCGCTACCAAGTCGGCCACCAAGACCGCCGCCAAAACGCCCCGCAAGGTCGCCGCGACGCTGACCCCCAGCCCCGCACTGGCAGCGGTGATCGGCAGCGAGGCCACCTCGCGCCCCGAGGTCATCAAAAAGCTGTGGGACTACATCAAGGCCAACGGTCTGCAGGATGCCAAGGACAAGCGCGCGATCAACGCCGACGCCAAGCTGCAGCCGCTGTTTGGCAAGGACCAGATCAGCATGTTCGAGATCGCCGGCATTGTTGGCAAGCATGTGAGCTGAGCGCCGGGATGCAGCACCACCGCACCGCCCGCCGGGCCTGCCTGACGTGCTGAGCATGGCCAAGGGCGAGCCGCTGCAGTTGCTCGCGCTGGCCTTGGGCATCTACCTGCTGCTGGAGGCCAGCTTTCATGGCATGGCCTGGCTGCTCGCCCGCATCATTGACCGCGAGGCGCGCCGCCAAGGCCAACCGGCCGAGCCCAGCCCTGCGCATTGGCGGGCCATCTTCTACCGCTTGTTTGCCGTGCTTGCGGTGCTGATGCTGAGCCACTGGTTCAGCCTCGGCTTGAATGGCCCGCATGCGCAGCCCTGGCAGCAGTGGTTGCTCGGCGCGGTCCTCATCGCCACCGTGCTGTCGGTGGTGATGCTCTGCGATGCCTCCATCATCCAGAAGCTCAAGAAGGACAGCCATCCGCATTTCAGCAATATGCAGGAGATGGAGCTGCTCTACATCCTGCGCCACCTGCCCGCGCACCGGCAGTGGTATTTCAGCGCGGCCTACCTGCCGCTGGCCCGGCGCCTGAACAGGGGCATCAGCCTGCTGGCTTTCCTGCTGCTGTACCTGGATGTGCGCTTCTACCAAGGAGGCTGATACAGTGCCTGGAATGCCCCAACGCCCTTTACCACCGCCATGTACCTGCGCCCTGCCTACCGCCGGCTGATCTGGCTGGCCCTGGTGGCTGCCTGCGCTGCTGCGCTATACGCTTGGCGTGGCCCGGCGATCATTGGCGACGCCGAGGAGGCCGCCAGCGCCCTGTGGCGCAAGGCCTCGGCCCCTCCACCCCCCAGCGACTAAGCGCTGCAACGCGGCCAGGCACGGCGCGCGGCACCCGAGGGCGGCACCGGCCACACACGCCCCGCTGCCGTGCCGCGCAAATGCCAGCTGAACGGCCAGACCATCTACACCGACAGCCCCTGCCCGGCAGGCAGCCAGGAGCAGCTCGTGCCGGAGAACCTGTCCATCATCCCGCGCTGAACCGGCCCGCCGCAATACCGCAGCGCCCCACCGGTGCGCAGCATCTGCGCGATACTGCCTGCGCAATGCAGCGTGGTGCTGCATGGCATCGATAAAGGACATGCGTGCAATCAGCGGACAGGCAATGGTTTGACGAGGCGTACTACCAGCGCTTTTATTTCGACAAGAAAACCAGCGTGGTCGACCCTGCCCATGCCGCGCGCCTGGGCGCCTTTGTCTGCAGCTATCTGCAGTATGTGCGCGTGCCGGTGCAGCGTGTGCTGGATGTCGGCTGCGGCATCGGCCTGTGGCGCGATGCGATTGCGCAGCATTTTCCGCAGGCCAGCTACCACGGCGTGGAGTACAGCGACTATCTGTGCCAGCGCTACGGCTGGGAGCGGGGCTCGGTCGTGGACTATGCGCCGGCCGATGGCCAGCCCTTTGACCTGGTGATCTGCCAAGGCGTGCTGCCGTATCTGAGCCCCGCCGACCTGAAGCTGGCGCTGGCGAATCTGGCGCGGCTGAGCCGGGGCGCGCTCTATGTGGAAGCCGTTGCCCGCGAAGACTATGAGCGCGACATCATCGACGACGAGCTGACCGACCCGCGCCTGTACCGCCACCGCGCCGAGCTCTACCGCCGCGGCCTGGCCCAGGGCTTTACCGAGCTGGGCGGCGGCGTCTGGCTGAGCCAACGCGCCGATGTGCCGCTGTTCGCGCTCGAAGCGCTGCAGCACTGAGCCGCGCCAAGGGCAGCGCTAAACCCGCTGCGCTGCTGGGTTGGGCAGGGCGACGACAATAGCGCCCGTGTCTTCTTCCCCATCTTCTGCCGCTGCCAGTACTGCTGGCGCCGTTGTCCCCCATGCTGTCTCGCGCCTGCGCGCTGAACGGCTGCAGCGCAGCACCCGCCCTTTTCTGGCGCGGGGCGGCCCCAAGGGCGAGCGCTGCGAGGGCTGCCGCCTGCGCCCGAGCCACTGCCTCTGCGCGCTGCGGCCCATGCAGGCCACAACGGCAGGCATGTGCCTGCTGATGCACGATGCCGAGCCGCTCAAGCCCAGCAACACCGGCTGGCTGATCGCCGACGTGGTGGCGCAGACCTGGGCCTTTGGCTGGTCGCGCACGGAGATGGATGCCGGGCTGGAGGCCGTGCTGGCCGATCCGCAATGGCAGCCCTATGTCGTCTTTCCGCAGGAGTTTGTGCATGAGCCCGGCCGCGCCGTGCAGCAACTGGCACCCTCCGCGCAGCAGGGCGCGGATCGCAGGCCGCTGTTCATCCTGCTCGATGCCACCTGGCCCGAGGCGCGCAAAATGTTCCGCAAGAGCCCCTACCTGGACCGCCTTCCGGTGCTCAGCCTGCATCCCGAGCAGATCTCGCGCTACCAGCTGCGGCGCTCGCGCCGCGACGACCATTTCTGCACCGCCGAGGTCGCTGCTCTGTGCCTGGATCTCGCCGGCGACCAGCGGGCAGCGCAGACCCTGGAAACCTACCTGGACATCTACACCCACCATTACCTGCAGGCCAAGCACCAGCTGCCGCCCGACTGGCACAGCGCGGCCCACCAGCAGCTCCAGCGCCTGCAAAACGGGCTGTGACAGCGCTGTCACTGTCGTATAAAACAAGCTAATCTGGTTGCTATGGCAGCCAGCATCTCGGGTCAACCCTGACAGGGTTTGCCGTTGGGTTCTCCCGCCCCGCAAAATCCCATATCTGCCGGAATCCTCCTACGTGAGCGGCTCTCCGGCATGGAGACGGCACACTCCGGCCGCTAGGGGCGATTACACAGTGCCAAAAAAATTAGATCGTATTTCAGAACAATCTATTCCGATTTAGGCTATTTATCGGCGGCGGCGCACTGCATACACTGACTACATCGATCAACGAGAACCACACAAGGTGCACCGCACCACCCGTTGAGCGAACCAGCCCCTCATGGTGAGTCGCTGGAGTTCTCCAGGAGTTAAAAATGAACGCACGTATTTTCTCGATCGCCGGTGTAGCTGCTCTGATGTTGGGTGCCGGTGTTGCCCAGGCCAACCCCTTTGAAGGCGACCGCTCGATTGCGCCCCCCGTGGCTGCCACCAGCGCCGTGAGCCGCGCCGATGTGCAAGCACAGTTCGTCGAAGCCCAAAAGAACGGCACCTTGCTGTTCAAGGGTGACCAGCTGCAGGCCAATGCCTTTGAAAAGGGCAGCAGCAACCTGTCCCGCGCCGAAGTGGTGAAAGCCGCCCACGACGCCCGCGTTGCCGGCACCTTGCCTGAAGGCGAAAGCTTCGGCGAATAAGCCCAGGCAACCGCGCTGAGAGTGGGCCGCAGGCCGCTCTCGCATCCCCCCGAATTCCGAATCAACAACCTATTTTTTGGACGCCGCCGCTCCCACAGCGCAAATCAGCGATTTGCCAGCAGCGCGGGTCCGTGGAGAGAAACCATGTTTGCACGCAATATGTCCGCTTTGATGATGGCCGCTGGCCTGGTGTTTGCCGGTGCTGCCAGCGCCGCTACAACTGCCCCTGTGGGCAATGGCTCGGACTACCCCGCCTACCCTGCCGCCCAAAGCACCCTGACCCGCGCCGAAGTGCAGGCCAAGGTAACCGAAGCCCAGCGCAATGGCTCGATGGCCGTGATCGGTGACCGCATGAACACCTTCCGTGCGGAAAGCGCCCCCTCCACCCTGAGCCGCGCCCAGGTGCAACAGCAAGCCCATGACGCCCTGGTTGCTGGCACCTTGCCTGAAGGCGAGTCCTTCGGCGAATAAGTGAAAAAATCGCTCTGCCAGGCAGATGCTGGCAGAGCGGTCAGATTCCAGGCTCTCTGTAGAAGCTGAGGCCTGGAGAAGCATGACAGCGGGCATCGCCCGCCACACAACAGAAACGCATTTAGTGCGTAGCCCGGCCAGACCTTGTCCCATTGTGTCTGGGCCGTGCTCTTGGTAGCCACTGCCGGTTCGCCGGCAGTGGTCTTTTTACGTCTCGCGCCGCGGCCACCAGCCTCGGCACGTGGTTGCCTGGCCGGCCGCACCTCACTTTGTCGTACGCCCGTACGGTCTGCGGCTCGGTGCCTGGTCGGGGACGCCTAGTCGGGGACGCCTAGTAGGGGCGCCTCATTGGGGACGCCCAGCTTCAACCGAGAACCTGCGGTTTGCTGGGCTGCGCTCACGGCTTTCAATCCAATGCAAAACCGGTTTCGGTGATCTGCAGCTGGCCGTTCTCGCCTTTCTGCAACCAGCCTTGCTCACAAGCATAGTCCAGTGCAGGTTGCTGCTCGGCGGCGCCGACGCCATGGCGTTCCAGCACGTTGCCCAATGACTCCGCGTCCAGACCATCGCCTGCGCGCAGCAGTTCCTCATTGACCATCAGGTAGAGCAGGTGCTTGGCATTCTTGCGTGTTGCTTCGGTATCGGTCATCCCTGTCGTTCTCCATCGGCATAAAAAAACCGCAACTCGGTTGCGGCTCGGGTGGTGGTCCTTATTGGGCCTTTTTCATCCAGTCGGACAGCTCATCGGCATGTTCCTGTTCCTGCTCCAGGATCTGCTCGATCAGGCGGCGCGTGGTGTGGTCCTTGTCGCCGATCAGATCGACCATCTGGGTGTAGGCCTCGATGGCGACACGCTCGGCCACCAGGTTGGAGCGGATCATCGAATGCAGGTCCATGTCATCGTTGTAGTCGGCATGGCTGCGGCCGCTCAGGCTGTCAGGATTGAAGTCCGGCTCGCCGCCCAGTTGCACGATGCGCGTGGCAATGCGGTCGGCATGGGCCTGCTCTTCTTGGGCATGCACCAGAAACTCCTCTGCAATCGCAGGCGATTCCAGACCGGTGGCGGTGAAGTGGTGGCGCTTGTAGCGCAGCACGCAGACCAGCTCGGTGGCGAGCGAATCGTTGAGCAGGCGAATGATGTCCTCGCGGAAAGGCGTGTCATCCGGCAGCACGGCGCCTTCTTCCAGGCTGTTCTTGGCGGCGTCGAGACGCTTGGTATCAAGCGCCAGCGGGGTGCGGGTTTTGTCTAGCATCGCGGCTTCCTTTGGGGGTGGCTGTTATTGAACACTACCCTGACAAGGTACGCGCCCACACTGTCCGCGTCTGTGAGACAAGGTCTACAGTGCTTGCGCAAAAAGTTCAGAAGCCGGCGCCGGGCTGGGCCAGATAGGCCTGCTCCTGGGCGGTGCTGCTGCGGCCCAGGATCGCATTGCGGTGTGGAAAACGCCCAAACCGGGCGATGACGTCCTGGTGGCGCAGCGCATAGTCCCAGGTGCCCTGCAGGTAGGTCTGCAGCTCGGCAGGTTCGGGGTGGCTGTCCCGCAATCGGGTGAACAGATCCACGCTGCGCTGCTGCAATACCGCATCCTCGGCATGCTCGAGTGGCAGATAAACAAACACCCGCACCACTGCCGGCAGTTGCTGGTCCAGGCCGCTGTCGCACAAGCCCAGGGCCAGCTGCAGCGCCTGCGGATCCCCGGCAAAGGATTGCGGCGTGCCCCGGTAGATATTGCGCGTGAACTGGTCGAGCAAGAGGATGCGGGCCAGCGTGTCCCAAGCGCCATCGGTCCAGCCAGGCAGATCACCGCTCAACGCCGCCTGCACGGTCGTGCCAAAGCGTTCGCGAATGCGCACATCGAATGCATCGGACTTGCTGAACCATTGCTGCTTGTGCTGCAAGGCCTCGCCGTTGCTGGGGCGGGTGCTGCCGAACCAGAATTGCAGTACCTCGTCGGATGAGGCGATGGGCGCGGAGGGGGACGCTGAGGTCATGGCAAGGCCTGTGTAAATCAAACCCCGCTTTTTTACCATGCAGAAGTGCCTTGCAAGAACCACAAAGCCGGGCAAGGCCCGGCTTTGTGGGGGGAGGCAGCCGCTTATGCGGTGCGCGAGCCCGCAGGCTGCGTCACCGGCTTGCTGCTGCCGGAGCGGTCACGCAGGCCCAGTGCCCAGCGCTCGATCGTGTAGAAGGACAGCGCAGCAAAGGCAGCCGAGATCGGCAGGCCCAAAATCACTACCCACTGCCAGTCGGTATGGGCGCGCAGCAGGCGCACCACGGGGTAGTGCCACAGGTAGATACCGTAGGACATCTTGCCGACCCAGACCAGCGCCGGCAGGCTCAGCATGTCGAACAACACCCCCTTTTGCTTGCTCACCGCAACGATGATGGCGGCGGCGACCAGTTCGACCAGCGCAAAACCCCAGAGCAGCGCACCGGCGTCGTCCCAGCCGTAGCCAATCACCGCAAAGGGCAGCACCGGCAGCAGCCACAGCAGGTATTTCTGGCGGGCGTGCAGGGCGTCCATCCACTCGGGGCGGTGCACGGCGACAGCGGCAAGCGCACTGCCCAGCAGCATGCCGGTGGCACGGGTGTCGAAGCGGAAGAAAATTTCATAGAAGTGCTGGCCCTGGGCCACCCAGTAGGCGCGCCAGACAAACATCAGCACCACCAGCAGCAGCACTGGGCGCCACAGCTGCTTGCGCGCCGTATGCGCCAGCAGCAGCACCAGGAGCGGTGGCCAGATCAGGTAGAAGTGTTCTTCCACCGACAGCGACCACATGTGCAGCAGGGTGTCCGGACTGTCAAAGAAGGCGATGCCGTAGTCGGCCAGGTACAGCGCCGAGACCACCACATCCTGGTTCACATCATCGAGGCCCGGCCAGATCAGCGGCGCAAACAGCCAGTAGGCAGCCAGGAACAGCAGCAGCGCCGGGCCCAGGCGCAGGAAGCGGCGCTTGTAAAAGCGCCAGAAGTCGAGGCGGCCCGATTGCTGGTGCTCCTTGAGCAGCAGCGAGGTGATCAGGAAACCGCTGAGCACAAAGAACAGATCCACGCCAAAGAACGCGCCATCAAACATCGGCGCATGGGCGTGCGACAGAAACACCAGGACGATTGCCACTGCGCGCATACCGTCCAGCGCAGGGTTGTATTTCATACGGAATCCAGACAAAACCAATGATCTCCATCTAACCGCAGCAGGCCCCATGGCCGTGGCTGCGCTCCCAGACTGGGGTGTCGTTTCTTTGCGCTGCCGGGGCCAGGCCCGAAGGCCGCCCCCAGCAGTGCTTGCTGGGAATTAAACATCTGTGCTTAACGCGCCAAGCGGCACGAAAGCTGACCCATCGGGCTTTGCGGTTCCCGCGTTGCCACTGGTTTCCAGGGCGTGCAGGGAAGACCAACCATGCGCCAAAGCGCGACGGTTGAGAACCCGAGCCTATCGAGTAAGTTCCAGCGTGGATGCTTTATTTTGTGACCAATGCAGTGCAATTGCATGCATCTTGCAGTCACCGTGCAGCGCTTGCGTCCTTGGACGCAGCACGCGGGCTCCTCGCCTTCCATCCCCTCTGCCTTGCCTGGCTCCCGGGGTCTGCGCCCGGGGCCTCTGCCTGCGCTGCACGACATGCAGCGCCTGCGTGGTGATGATCGCTTGCAGGCAGGTCAGCACTGTGTAGGAAAAAACGAAAGGCGCCCGTCAGCACCCGGGCGCGAATTGTGCCAGCAAGCCAATCGCTGCGCCGGCAAAGGGCTTGAGCAGGCTGACAAAAAATAACATTGCAAAGCAGAAGCGGCGGGTCCATCCCTGTGAAAAGCAGTCCCTGCTGCCAGGGTGACAGCTTGCGTGCTTCCCCTCGTGCAAGCGGGCCCCGCTTTGCGTACGCTCGGCAAAAGCTTTCTCATCTGCCATGACCACCTCTGCTTCCTCCCCCCTGCCCCAGATCCAGCACTACGAACAATGGCTCAGCCAGCAGCATGGCCTGCAGTTTGAAGACTACGAGGCCCTGCACGCCTGGTCCGTGGCGCATCTGGCCGATTTCTGGCGCAGCATCTGGGACTACTACCAGCTCGAATCCCCGACGCCGATCACCGAGGTACTGAGCGCCGATCCGATGCCCGATGCGCGCTGGTTCAGCGGTGCCCAGGTCAGCCTGCCGCGCCAGCTGCTGCGCCATGCGGCAGCAGCCCATCAAGCCGGGGTGCCGGCGATCGTCAGCGACAACGAGCTGGGCCAGGTGCGCGAGATGGCCTGGCCCGAGCTGCAGCGCCAGGTGGCCTCGGTGGCGGTGGCGCTGCGCAGCCTGGGCATTGGCCGGGGCGACCGCGTGGCCGCCTACATGCCCAATATCCCCGAGACAGTGGTCGCGATGCTGGCCTGCGTCAGCCTCGGCGCGGTCTGGAGCGTCTGCGCCCCCGACATGGGCGTCGCTGCGGTGGTGGACCGCTTCAAGCAGATCGAGCCCAAGGCCTTGATCGCTGTCGATGGCGTGTACTACGGCGGCAAGCCGCTGGACCGCAGTGCTGTGGTGCAGTCCTTGCTGGCCGAGCTGCCCACGGTGCAGCACTGCCTGACCGTGCAGACCCCTTATGCGGCCGCCCCCGTGGGCAGCCACCACTGGGACTGGGCCACCACCGGCCAGGATGCGCAGGCTGTGGCCGGCTTCGAGCCCGAATGGCTGCCCTTTGACCACCCGATCTGGATCGTCTACTCCAGCGGCACCACCGGCCTGCCCAAACCCATCGTGCACGGCACCGGCGGCATCCTGCTCGCCTTGCATGTGGCGGGCCTGCACAACGACCTGGGCGCCAGTTACAGCGACAGCCATGCCGGCGAGCGCTTTCTCTGGTACAGCTCCACCGGCTGGGTGATGTGGAACATCCAGGTCAGCGGCCTGCTGTTTGGTACCACGATCACCATCTTCGACGGGCATCCGGCAGGCAGCAGCAGCCAGCCCGACTGGGGGGTGCTGTGGCGTTTTGCGGCCCGGCATCGCACCACCATCTTTGGCGCAGGGGCCGCCTATTACAGCAACTGCATGAAAGCCGGTCTGGACGTGGGCGCCATCGCCGGCCTGCAACAGGTGCGCACGTTGGGCAGCACCGGCTCGCCGCTCGCCCCCGAAGTGCAGCGCTGGGGCAGCGCCCAGCTGGCGGCTGCGGGGGCTGCCGAGGTGTTCTGGTGCAATATCTCGGGCGGCACCGATTTCTGCGGCGCCTTCATCGGCGGCAACCGCAGCCTGCCCCAGGCACCCGGGCGCATGCAATGCCGCTGGCTGGGCCATGCGGTCGAGGCCTGGAACGAGCAGGGCCAGCCCGTGCGCGACGAGGTGGGCGAGCTGGTCTGCACCCGGCCCATTCCGTCGATGCCGCTGTACTTCTGGAACGACCCGGGCAAGCAGCGCTACCTGGACAGCTATTTCGACCACTGGCCCGGCATCTGGCGCCACGGCGACTGGATTCAGATCAACAGCGACGGCAGCTGCGTGATCTATGGCCGCAGCGATGCCACCATCAACCGCCAGGGCCTGCGCATGGGCACCAGCGAAATCTACAACGCGATCGAGGCGCTGCCCGAGGTGCAGGATTCGATGGTCATCGACCTGGAGTACCTGGGCCGCGACAGCTATATGCCGCTGTTTGTCGTGCTGCGCGAGGGCCTGGTGCTGGATGCCGCCTTCCAGGACCGCATCGCGCAGGCGATACGCACCGCGCTGTCACCCCGCTTTGTCCCCGACACCATCGTGCAGGTGGCCGAAGTGCCGCGCACCCTCACGGGCAAAAAGCTGGAGCTGCCGATCAAGAAGTTGCTCCTGGGCCAGCCTGCGGGCAAGGTGCTGAACCCCCAGACCATGGCCAACCCCGGCTGCCTGCCCTGGTACGAGGCCTATGCCGCCCGGCATCTGGCCCAGCACAGCGCGCAGACCGCCACCCCCTAGCCGGCGCGGGGGCGGCGGCAGGTGCTGCCAAGCAGCCTTGCAACGGACGATGGCGGCGGCCTGGTGCAATAATGCAGATCCTTCTCGATGCACACGCTGCATCCGGCCTGGGTGCCTGAACCCTCGCGTTCCGCACCCACAGGCCTTTTCCGACACCGAACCCTATGAACGACCGCAGGCCCACGGCCTGCGTGTCTGTAACGCGTATGTCTTCAGCCATCTCCCTGCGCCTGGTTTTCATCCTGGGCCTGCTATCGGCCATTGGCCCTTTTGCCATCGACATGTACCTGCCGGCGCTGCCGCAGATTGGCGCCAGCCTGCAAGCGCCCGTCGGGGCCGTGCAAGCCAGCCTGACGGCCTTCTTCCTGGCGCTGGGCGTGGGCCAGCCGCTGTTTGGCACCCTGGCCGACATGTGGGGCCGCAAGAAGCCGCTCTACCTGGGCCTGGCCATTTTCGTGCTGGCCAGTGTCGGCTGCGCGCTGGCGCAGGATATTCACACCCTGGTGGTGCTGCGCTTTATCCAGGGCCTGGGCGCTGCAGCGGGCATGGCCATTCCGCGTGCAGTGGTGCGCGACCTGCACACGGGCCATGAAGCCGCCCGCATGATGTCGCTGCTGATGCTGGTGTTCAGCGTCTCGCCAATCCTCGCGCCGCTGGCCGGCAGCGGGGTGATTGCGGTCGGCGGCTGGCGCATGGTGTTCTGGGTGGTGGCCGCTGCCGCCCTCATCGGCATGGTCGCGATGGCGCGTGGCCTGCCCGAGACCCGCGCGGCCAGCCATGGGGTGGACAGCAGCCTGGGCGGCGTGCTCAAAGCCTATGGCCTGCTGCTGCGTGACTGGCACTACCTGGGGCTGGTGTTCATCGGCGCCTGCGCGATGGCCGGCTTCTTCGTCTACCTGGCAGGCTCGCCCTTTGTGCTGATCAACCACTATGGCCTCAGCACCACGCAGTACAGCATGGCCTTTGCGTTCAATGCGATTGCGTTCATTGGTGCGGCGCAGTTCACCGGCATGCTGGGCAAACGCTTTGGGCTGGTGCCCGTCGTCAAACTGGCCGCCACCGCCAGCGGCGTGGTGATGTGCTGCCTGCTGGCCTATTACCTGATGGGCGGCGACCAGCTCGCCGTGTTGATTGGCCTGTACTTTGTTGCCAGCGGCTTGATGGGCCTGGTGATCCCGACGACCTCGGTGCTGGCACTGGAGGCGCATGGCCAGATCGCCGGCACCGCGTCGGCCTTGCTGGGTACCTTGCAGATGCTGACCGGTGCGGTGGCCATGCAGATTGTGGGCGTGTTCTCCAGTGGCAAACCGCTGCCCATGGTGGTGGGCATGGCCACCGGCGCGCTGTGTGGCGTGCTGCTGACCTGGATCACCTTGGGCGGGCGGCGCGGCGCAAAGGTCTGACACCCGCCAACGAAAAACGCCCCGCAGCTGCGGGGCGTTTTTACGGGGAGCGGATTAAACCTTGGGCTGGCGGTAGGCCAGGCAGAGCTTGTTGCCATCGGGGTCGCGCAGGTAGGCCAGGTACAGGGCTGCAGGGCCCTCGCCGCGCCAGCCCGGTGGGTCTTCACAGGCCACGCCGCCATGGGCCACGCCCACCGCATGCGCCTTGTCGACCTGCTCGGTGCTGCTGGAGGCAAAGCCGGTGGTGCTGCCATTGCCGATGCTGGCTGCCTCGCCATTGATGGGGGTGCTGACGCTGAAGGTGCCGCCATTGCCGCGCCAGAAATAGCGGTTCTTGTTGGCAGCACCCGGGGGCACGCCCAGCTCGGCGAGGAAGGCATCGTAGAACTGGCGTGATTTCTCCAGATCGCTGGTGCCGAGCATGATGTGGCTGAACATGAAAGTCTCCTTGCAGGGGTGGGAAATGAAGGGGGTCGGTCGGGCAGCCGCCACTATAGCGGCGCTGCCAGGCGGCTGAAAACGCACGCTTGTCGCGCAGTATCCACCATCATCGCTGCCGGTTTGCAGCCAACACACAACAGTGCCGGGCTGTGCCAGCGCCACTGCTTAGCCCCTCGCTCTGGTCACCTGTCGCCGGCCTGCCAACCACCCAGCCCGCACAGTCGCTATAGTCGCCCCCGGGCCTGCTGGGGTGCGTTGTGCGTGCCGGGTTCGGCCGGGCAATCCACACATGAATTTACAAAATACCTTCGGCCCGCAGGCCGCCTCGCACCTGCGTTTGATCGGCATGGCCTTGCTCTGGGGCGCCTCCTGGCCCAGCGGCCGCATCGTCGCCCAGCACATGCCGCCGCTGGCGGCGTCAGGCCTGCGTTTTGTGCTGGCCGCTGTGGTGCTGCTGGTCTGGCTCTATGCCGCAGGCGGCATGCGCGGGCTCAGGCAATGGTCGCCCAAGCGCTGGCTCGGCATGGTGGCCGCTGCAGCCACCGGCGTGTTTGGCTATGCCGCCTGCTTTTTGAGCGGTCTGCAGTACCTGCCCGCCAGCAAGGCGGCGCTCGTCATCACGCTCAACCCGGTGCTCACCTTGCTGCTGGCCGCCTGGATCTTTCGTGAGCGCATCAACCGCACCATCGCGCTGGGCATGGCGCTGGCAGCGCTGGGGGCCGTGCTGGTCATCTCGCACGGCGATCCGGCCCAGCTGCTGGCCGGCGGCCTGGGCCAGGGCGAGCTGCTGATCCTGGGCTGCGTGGCCTGCTGGGTCAGCTACACCCTGCTGGGCCGGGCGATACTGGCCGGGGTTGATGCGCTGTCCACCACTGCGGTCACCGCCACCATCGGCGCGGTCATGCTGCTGGCCGCAAGCCTGGTCGCCGAAGGGCCGCAGGGCATGGCCCGGGCCTTCGATGCCGGCCTGCCCGTCTGGGGCGCGCTGCTGTTCCTGGCCTGGGGCTCCACGGCGCTGGCTTACGCCTGGTACTTTGATGGCGTCAAGGCGCTGGGCGCCGGTGCCGCATCCGGCTACATCACCCTGGTGCCGGTGATTGGCGTGGCCTGCTCGGCCCTGTGGCTGGGCGAGCAGATCGATGCCTCGATGCTGCTGGGTGGCGCGATGGCGATCGCCGGCACCGTGGTGATGAACTGGGGCCGGCGCACACCGCGTGCGGTGGCGGCTGCAGCGGCAGCGCGCTAAAGGTCCAAGCCGGCGTCACACGGCCAGCGGGTCCTCGTTCAGCTGCGGCGGCAGCTCCGCCCAGGGCTCGTTGATGAACTGCTGGGCCGCATAGTCCATGAAGGCCTGCACGCGCGCGGGCCGGCTGCGGCCCGGCGGGGTGACGATGTTGAGCGACAGCACATCCGCCTCCCAGCCCGGCATGGCCGTCTGCAGGCTGCCATCGCGCAGCTCCTGCCACACCAGAAACGAGGGCTGCAAGGCCAGGCCCATGCCGGCCAGCAGCGCCGGTTGCAGCGCCTCGGCATTGTTCACCTGCATCTGTATCGGCATCACCTGCGTGTACTCGCCATGCCTTGCATGGCGAAAGCGCCAGCTGGTGCCATAGCGCGCCAGGCTGTACTGCAGGCCCTTGTGCCTGGCCAGATCACGGGGGTGCACCGGGCGGCCATAGCGCTCGAAGTAGGCCGGCGACCCCACCAGCAAGATGCGCACCTTGCACAAGGTGCGCGCAATCAGGCTCGAATCGCTCAGGTTGGCAATGCGCAGCGCCAGGTCGAAACGGTCGCGGATCAGGTCCACCTGCTCGTCGGCAAAGTGCAGGTTCAGCTCCACATCCGGGTGCATCGCCATGAACTTGGGCAGGATCGGCGACAGCCGCGCAATGCCGAACGACATCGGCGCGGCAATGCGGATCTGGCCGCGCAGGCTGGTGGATCGGTCGGTGATATCGGCCTCCACCGCCTCGCCCTCCTGCAGGATGCGCGTGGCCCGCTCCAGCGCGCTGCTGCCGGCGTCCGTCAGTGCCATGCGGCGCGAGGTGCGGTGGAACAGGCTGGTCTTCATGCGACCCTCCAGCCGCGTGATGGCCTTCGATACCGTTGCCTGCGACAGCGCCAGCTCGGCAGCGGTGCGCGCGAACGATCCGGTCTCGGCCACCTTGGCAAAAATGGCCCAGGCCTCCAGGTCAGGCAGTTTGCTCATGGATTCATCGCTTTCTCGATCACATCAAATATGGAATGAATGCTTTTCTATATTTTCTATTTTAATCATATTCAACGCGGCCTACACTTTCTTCATCGACGACAAACACCTGGAGAAAGACATGATTGAACGACGCAGCTTTGACAGCCTGGGCGGTGCCAACCACGGTTGGCTCGATGCCAAGCACCACTTCTCTTTTGCCGACTACCGCGACGCCCAGCGCGTGAACTGGGGCGCTCTGCGGGTCTGGAACGACGACACCATCGCGCCGCAAACCGGCTTCCCACCGCACGGCCATGCCGACATGGAAATCATCACCTATGTCCGTGAAGGTGCCATCACCCACGAAGACAGCCTGGGCAACCGGGGCCGCACCGAAGCCGGTGATGTGCAAGTGATGAGCGCCGGCAGCGGCGTGCGCCACTCGGAATACAACCTGGAGCCCACGACGACCCGCATCTTCCAGATCTGGATCCTGCCCGACCGCCAGGGCGACAAGCCCAGCTGGGGTGCCAAGCCCTTCCCCAAGGGTGACCGCAGCGGCAAGTTCGTCACCCTTGCCAGCGGCATGGATGGCGACAGCGACGCGCTGCCCATCCGCGCCAATGCCCGGGTGCTGGGTGCCACGATCAAGGCGGGTGAGAGCCTGGACTACGGTTTTGCGCATGCCGACCGCTATGGCTACCTGGTCCTTGCCAAGGGCAGTGCCTCAGTCAATGGTGTGGCGCTGTCCAGCCGCGATGGTGCCGCGATCTATGGCGAAACCACGATCCGCATCACTGCCGCCGAAGACACCGAAATCGTGCTGGTGGATGCACCGGCCCTGAACTGATTCAGCGCAGATTCCTTTTTCAACACACGCCTTCCCCGTTTTTCACTTTTCCAGGAGCACGCACCATGACCAACAAGCAATTCCTCGAAGTCCTGACCCCCGCCAACAGCCAGATGATCTTCATCGACCAGCAGCCACAGATGGCGTTCGGCGTCCAGTCCATCGACCGCCAGACCCTGAAGAACAATGTGGTGGGCCTGGCCAAGGCGGCCAAGGTGTTCGGCGTGCAGACCACCATCACCACGGTCGAGACGCACAGCTTCTCGGGCCACACCTACCCCGAGCTGCTGAACGTCTTCCCCGGCAACCCCATCCTGGAGCGCACCTCGATGAACTCCTGGGACGACCAGAATGTGCGTGATGCGCTGGCTGCCAACGTCGCCAAGGGCCACAAGAAGATCATCGTCTCCGGCCTGTGGACCGAGGTCTGCAACACCACCTTTGCACTGAGCGCCATGCACGACGCCGGCTACGAGATCTACATGGTGGCCGACGCCTCGGGCGGCACCTCGCTCGAAGCGCACAACCAGGCCATGCAGCGCATGGTGCAGGCCGGTGTGGTGCCCGTCACCTGGCAGCAGGTGCTGCTGGAATGGCAGCGTGACTGGGCCAAGCGCGAGACCTATGACGCGGTGATGGACATCGTGCGCGAACACTCCGGTGCCTACGGCATGGGCGTGGACTATGCCTACACGATGGTGCACAAGGCGCCCGAGCGTGCACAGCACGGCAACACCATCGGCCCCAAGCCTGCTGTTTAATTGCTTCCAGGTGGGGGTTGGCGTCTTCGCACGCAGGCCCAGATTCCCACCGCCGCCACCCCTCACCATCCACCCAGCACGCCACTGCCATGACCACCTCCAGCCCCGACATCATCTTTCACAACGGCCGCTTCACCACGTTGAACAAGGCCCAGCCCACAGCCAGTGCCGTGGCCATCCGCGATGGCAAGTTTGTGGCCGTGGGCAGTGATGCCGAGGTGCTGGCGCTGGCCGGCAGCGGCACCCGCAAGGTCGACCTGCAAGGCCGCAGTGCGCTGCCCGGCCTGTTTGACAACCACACCCATGTGATTCGCGGCGGTCTGAACTTCAACATGGAGCTGCGCTGGGACGGCGTGCGCTCGCTCGCCGATGCGCTGGAGATGCTGCGCCAGCAGGTGGCGATCACACCCGCACCGCAGTGGGTGCGCGTGGTGGGCGGTTTTACCGAGCACCAGTTTGTCGAAAAGCGCCTGCCGACCCTGGCAGAGATCAATGCGATTGCGCCGGACACCCCCGTGTTCCTGCTGCACCTGTATGACCGCGCCCTGCTCAACGCCGCTGCGCTGCGTGCCGTGGGCTACCACCGTGATACGCCCCAGCCACCGGGCGGCGAAATCGTGCGCGACAGCCAGGGCAACCCGCAGGGCCTGCTGCTGGCCAAGCCCAATGCCACCATCCTCTATTCCACCTTGGCCAAGGGCCCCAAGCTGCCCTTCGAGTACCAGGTCAACTCCACGCGCCACTTCATGCGCGAGCTCAACCGCCTGGGCGTGACCGGTGTCATCGACGCCGGTGGCGGCTCGCAGAACTACCCCGATGACTACCAGGTCATCGAAGAACTCAACAAGCAAGGCCAGATCACCGTGCGCCTGGCCTACAACCTGTTCACGCAAAAGCCCAAGGAAGAAAAGGACGACTTTCTGCAGTGGACGCAGTCGGTCAAGTACAAGCAGGGCAACGACTACTTCCGCCACAACGGCGCCGGCGAGATGCTGGTGTACTCGGCGGCCGACTTTGAAGACTTTCGCCAGCCCCGCCCCGACATGCCCCCGCAGATGGAGACCGAGCTCGAAGACGTGGTGCGCGTTCTGGTCCAAAACAAGTGGCCCTGGCGCCTGCATGCCACCTATGACGAGACCATCAGCCGCGCGCTCGATGTCTTCGAAAAGGTGCACCAGGAAACCCCCATCGACGGCCTGAACTGGTTCTTTGACCACGCAGAAACCATCTCCGACCGCTCGATCGACCGCATCGCCGCGCTGGGTGGCGGCATTGCCGTGCAGCACCGCATGGCCTACCAGGGCGAGTACTTTGCCGAGCGCTATGGCCACCAGGCGATGGAAGCCACGCCGCCCGTGAAGAAGATGCTGGAAAAAGGCGTCAAGGTCTCCGCAGGTACCGATGCCACCCGCGTGGCCTCGTACAACCCCTGGGTGTCGCTGTCCTGGATGGTGACCGGCAAGACCGTTGGCGGCATGCAGATGTACCCCGAGCGCAACCTGCTCGACCGCGAAACTGCGCTGCGCATGTGGACCGAGAACGTGGCCTGGTTCTCCAACGAGGAAGGTGCGCGTGGCCGCATCCAGGTGGGCCAGTTTGCCGACCTGATCGTGCCGAACAAAGATTACTTTCAGGTGCCCGAGGATGAAATCTCCTTCCTCACCTCGGACCTGACCGTGGTCGGCGGCCGGGTGGTGTACGGCGCAGGCAGCTTTGCCCGCCATGACGACAACCCGCTGCCCCCTGCGATGCCCGATTGGTCGCCCGTGCGCCGCTTTGGTGGTTATGGCGCCTGGGGCGAGCCTGAAGGTGCCGGCAAAAACTCGCTGAACCCCGCCCGCTACCGCAGCCTGGCTGCTGGCTGCGGCTGTGGCAGCCACTGCGGCATGCACGGCCACCAGCATGCCGATGCCTGGGCTTCCAAGGTGCCGGCCTCCGACATGCAAGGCTTCTTTGGCGCGCTGGGCTGCTCCTGCTGGATGTCCTGAGCGGTCTGCCCACCCTATCCATTTCTGCTGATCCGAGACCCGCCATGAACCACTCCCACCCCGACCATCCCCCGGCGCAGCCCGCTGCCCCGGCCCAGCCTTCCGGCGGCAGCTTTGCCCCCTTGCAGCAAAAACTGTTTGCCGTGCTGTGGATCGCCACCGTCGTCGGCAACACCGGCAGCTTTGTGCGCGATGTGGCCAGCGCCTGGCTGATGACCGACCTCTCGCCCTCGCCCACCGCCGTGGCGCTGGTGCAGGCGGCAGCCTCGGCCCCGGCCTTTCTGCTGGCCATCCCGGCAGGCGTGCTGTCCGATATCCTGGACCGCCGCAAGTTTCTGATCGCCATCCAGGTGCTGCTGGCCTGCGTCAGCATCACCTTGATGGCCCTGTCGGCGATGGGCATGCAGACCGTGGGCTCGCTCGTGGCACTGACCTTTCTGGGTGGCATTGGCGCCGCGCTGATGGGCCCGACCTGGCAGGCCATCGTGCCCGAGCTGGTCGCCAAGCGGGACCTCAAATCAGCGGTGGCACTCAACTCGCTGGGCATCAACATTGCCCGCGCCATCGGCCCGGCTTTGGGTGGTGTGGTGCTGGCCGGCCTGGGTGCCTCGGTCACCTACGGGGTGGATGTGATCAGCTACGCCTTTGTGATTGCGGCGCTGCTGTGGTGGCCCCGGCCCAAGGCCGAGCAGGACGACCTGAGCGAACGCTTCGCAGGCGCCTTCCGTGCCGGCCTGCGCTATGCCCGCTCCAGCCGCGAGCTGCATGTGGTGCTGCTGCGTGCCTTCCTGTTCTTTGCACTGGCCAGCTCGGTCTGGGCGCTGCTGCCACTGGTGGCCCGCCAGCTGCTGGGCGGTGGTGCCGGCTTCTACGGTGTGCTGCTGGGCGCCGTTGGTGTCGGTGCCATTGGCGGTGCCTTCCTGCTGCCCAAGCTGCGTGCCCGCCTGTCGTCCGATGGCCTGCTGCTGATGGCGGCCCTGGTCTCGGCTGCCGTGATGGCCTTCCTGGCGGTGTCGCCGCCCCAATGGGCTGCCGTGCTGGCACTGCTGCTGCTGGGCCAGTCCTGGATCACCGCGCTCACCACGCTCAACGGTGCCGCCCAGGCCATCCTGCCCAACTGGGTGCGGGGCCGTGCGCTGGCCGTCTACCTGACCGTGTTCAACGGCGCGATGACTTTCGGCAGTCTGAGCTGGGGCTTTACCGCCAAGGCGCTGGGGGTGCCCAACACCTTGCTGGCGGGTGCTGCCGGCCTGGTCGTGATGGGCCTGATCGCCCACCGCATCAAGCTGCCCGAAGGTGAAGCCGACCTGGTGCCATCCAACCACTGGCCCGAGCCGCTGACCGCCCACCCGGTCGACAAGGACCGGGGCCCGGTGATGATCCAGATCCGCTACCACGTGGCCAAGGACAACCACGCCCCCTTCCTCAAGGCCCTCGCCCGTCTGTCAGCCGCGCGCCGCCGCGATGGCGCCTATGCCTGGGGCATCGTGCAGGACACCGCTTCCGAGGACCACTTCATGGAGTGGTTCCAGGTGGAATCCTGGGCCGAGCACCTGCGCCAGCACAAGCGGGTCACCCATAGCGATGCCGATGTGCAAAGCGAAGTGGCGCAGTACCACCAAGGCAGTGAACCCCCGGTGGTCCAGCATTTCCTGTCGGTGAACCACCCCGCCCAAGGCCATGCCTGATCGTTGAACCTGGCCACCCCGTCTGCCCACCGGCCGCCAGGGTGCTGCGTTTGAAACGGGCCTGCACGCCGCCGCTGCCGCCGGGCGTGCAGACGCCTCAAAGCCGATCAGCCGCGCTCAAAAGCCTGCGCACATTGCCAGCCCAGCGCTGCCAGCGGGCCGGCCTTGGCGCCGGTTGCCACCGCATCGGCAGCAGCGGCCGTGCCATCGGCAGCGCGCTGCGCAATGCCGTAGAGGATGGCGGCCATGCGGAACAGGTTGAAGGCCAGGTAGTACTCCCACAAGGGGCCCGGGTCCCGGCCCGTGCGCTCGGCATACAGCGCCAGGTAGGCGCGCTCGTCGGGGATGCCCAGCGCCGCCAGATCACAACCACCCATGCCGCGCCACAGCGCGGGCGGCACGCGCCAGGCCATGCCGTGGTAGGCCAGGTCGGCCAGCGGATCGCCCAGGGTGGACAGCTCCCAGTCCAGCACGCCGATGATCTGCGGCTCGCTGGGGTGCCAGACGAGGTTGTCCAGCCGGTAGTCACCATGCACCAGGGTGGTCTCTTCAGCCTTAGGCAGGTGCTGGGGCAGCCAGTCCATCAGCTGCTGCATCGCAGGGTCTACCGGCACGCGCAGCTGCTGGGTCTGCTGGCTCCAGCGCCTGGTCTGGCGCGCCACATAGCCGCCCGGGCGGCCATAGCTGCCCAGGCCCAGCGCAACCGTGTCCAGCTGGTGCAGCGCGGCGATCACGCGGTTCATCTCTCGGTAGAGCGCGCCGCGCTCGGCGGGCTGCAAGCCGGGCAAGGCCGGGTCCACCAGCACCCGGCCGTCCAGAAAATCCATCAGGTAGAACGGCGTGCCCAGCAGCTCGGTATCGTCGCAGTAGGCCAGCATGCGGGGCACCGGCACGGCTGTGCCGGCCAAGGCCTGCATCACCTGGTGCTCGCGGTCAATTGCGTGGGCACCTGCCACCAGGCTGCCAGCGGGCTGCTTGCGCAGCACCATCTGCCGCCCGCCCACCTGCAGCTTGTAGGTGGGGTTGGACTGGCCGCCCGCCAGCACGCTGACGGCAACCGGCTCACCACTCGACAGGCCCAGGCGCTGCAGATAAGGCTGCAGCCGCTGCGCCAGCGCCTGCGGGCTGTGGGGGGCGGCGTTCACAGCGGGCGCGGCGCTGCGGGCACCGCCTGGATGATCGCGGGCACGCCGCGCTCGGCCTGTGCATCCTTCTCGGCCGCCTGCACCAGCTTGCGCGCCATGCTGAAGCGGTGCACCTCACTGGGGCCGTCGTAGATGCGAAACGCGCGCATGTCCATGAAGATGCGCATCACCGGGGTCTCCATGGTCACGCCCTGGCCGCCCAGGATCTGCACGCAGCGGTCCACCACGCGCCATTCGGCCTCGGAGCAGACCACCTTGGCGCGGCTCGATTCATAGCTGCCCTGCTCGCCCTGGTCCAGCAGCCAGGCGGTGTGCCAGATGTGCAGGCGCGCGGTGTGCAGGTCCATGTCGTTGTCGGCCAGCATGAAGCCCACGCCCTCGTGCGATGACAGCGGCTTGCCAAAGGCCGTGCGGCGGCGGGCATAGGCCAGCGCCACATCCTGCGCGCGCCGGGCCTGGCCCAGCCAGCGCATGCAGTGCGTCAGCCGCGCGGGCGCCAAGCGCACCTGGGCATAGCGAAAGCCCTTGCCGACCTCGCCCAGAATGGCGCTGGCCGGCACACGCAACTTGTCAAAACGCAGCACGCCGTGGCCGCCGGTAAAGCAGGCATCCATCGCATCCATTGAGCGCTCCAGCGTGATGCCGGGCTGGTCCATATCGCTCAGAAACATCGTGGCGCCACCGTCTTCGGTGCGGGCCATGATGATCGCGTAGTCCGCCCCTTCGGCACCGGTGATGAACCATTTCTGCCCGCTGATCAGGTAGTCATCGCCATCGCGCACCGCCACCGTGGCCAGCGCCGCCGGGTCGGAGCCGGCACCCGGTGCGGGCTCGGTCATCGCAAAGCAGGAACGCAGCTGGCCCGCGACCTGCGGACGCAGCCAGCGCGCCTCCTGGGCCGGGGTGGCGACCGCCTCCATCAGGTGGATATTGCCTTCATCGGGCGCATGGATGTTGAGCGCCGTCGGGCCCAGCCAGGAGTAGCCGGCCTCTTCAAACACCACTGCCTTCTCGACATGGGTGAGGCCCAGCCCGCCCAGTTCGCGCGACGCATGGGGCGTGAGCAGGCCGGCCGCGCGGGCGCGCTCGACCAGCTCGCGGCGCAGCGCCTCATCGGGGCCATGGCGGCTTTGCCGGGCATCGTTCTCCAGCGGTATCACCTGCTCGGCGATAAAGGCGCGGGTCTTGTCGCGCAGCGCCAGCAGTTCGGGGGACAGGGAAAAATCCATGGTGCGGTCTTCGGGTAAGGGGGCCTGCAAATGGTGCCATGCGCCGCGTGCCAGGCCGTCACAGTTGAGACAGAGCGGCCCGGCACTGCACAACAGCGCCTGCCCAAGACGCCCTGGCGTCGTACCCCGGACTTGGAGATGGGCTATAAACAAAGGATGCCCATCCAAGCCGAATCTGCAGCTCTTACCCCCGTGGCCACCGCTGAGGCCTATACCCGCCACCTGCCGCTGGCGGGCACCACCAATTTCCGCGATCTGGGCGGCTACCAGGGCCTGGACGGCCGCACGGTGCGCTGGCGCAAGCTGTTCCGCTCCGACCACCTGGCCTTGCTCAGCCCCGCATCCCAACTGCAGCTGCTGCGCGAGCTGGGCGTGGCCCGCTCGGCCGATTTTCGTGGCCAGCGCGAGCAGACGGTGGACCACTATGCGATCGACGGCCTCCAGCACCACTCGCTGGCCATCGAGCCGACCCTGGTGCAGCGCGCCTTCAGCCTGATGCAGCAAGGCCAGCGCCTGACCCCCGCCCACACGGTGGAGCTGATGCAGGACACCTACCGCAGCTTCATCCACGACCATGCGGCCCCGTTTGCGCAGTTCTTCGAGATGCTGCTTGACAGCGATGCGCCCATCGTCTTCCACTGCACCGCCGGCAAGGACCGCACCGGCTGGGCCGCCACCTTGCTGTTGACCACCCTGGGCGTGCCCCAGGATGTTGTGTTGCAGGATTACCTGCTGACCAACGACTACTACCACCGCCCAGCCGAAGCCGTGGCCGCTGCCGCCCACATCCCCGAGGACGTGCTGCAGGTGCTGTGGCGGGTGCAGGAGCCCTTCCTGACCGCCGCGATCCAGCCCGTGCTGCAGGACTACGGCAGCATCCCCAACTATGTGGAAAAGGTGCTGGGCGTGGATGCAAAAGCCCAGCAAAAGCTCGCGCAGATGTATCTGGAATAATCGGTTGTTCCTTCGACCCACGGCCATCCCGCTGGCCGCCCGCCGATGAACAATCTTCCCTCCTCCCCGCGCCCGCCGGGCGCCTTCCGTTGGACACCCCGCCAGATCGCACTGGCCAGCCTGCTGGTGCTGGCCGTTGTGCTGTGCTGGCTGCCGGCTTTTCAGACCATGGCCGACCGCTATGTGGATGACGGCCTGCAACGCTCCCTGCTCAGCTTTGCCACCGCCCGTGCGCTGCACAGCGTCGTCTCGGTGCTGCAGGGCACCGAGCTGGCCGTGCAGCCGATGGGCGTGGGCCTGACCTTGACCCTGGGCCAGGTGCTGGCCCCCATCAGCGACCTGGTCGCCCAGTTTGCCGACTGGATGCTCTGGGCCAGCATTGCGTTTGGCCTGCAAAAGCTGCTGCTGTCGATGGGGGGCAGCTATGGCGTGACGGGGCTGCTCAGCCTCATCGCACTGGCCTGGCTGCTGCTGCGCTGGCGCCAGCAGGCGGTGCCGACCTGGCTCAGCCGCTTGCTGGTGGTGCTGCTGTTCACCCGGCTGGTGATGCCCGTGACCATCATCGGCAGCGAGGCGCTGTTCCAGCACTTCATCGCGCAGACCTACCAGGAAAACCAGATCGCCACCGAAAGTGCGGTAGGCCAGTTGCAGCAGTTTGATGTGCGCGCCCCGGCCAAGGCACCAGCTGCGGACGCAGCCACGCCGACCCCGCCGGCCAGCCCCGCCGTGGCGCCGTCATCCAGCCTCTGGGAGCGCTTCAAGCAATGGGGCCAGCAGGCCCAGCAATCGGCCAGCCAGGCGGCATCGGGGGTGCAGGATCTCGTGCGCAACCCGGGCGATGCGCTGCGCGACAAGCTCGGCGAGCTGCAGCAGCAGCTCGACCAGCAGGTGGAGCGCTTGGTGACCTTGATGGTGGTGTTTGCGCTGCAGACCCTGGTGATACCGCTGGTGCTGGTCTGGGCGCTGCTGCAGCTGTGCAAGGGCCTGCTGGCGGGGCCACGCCAGCCAGTTGCCAAATCGTAGGAGCAGGCTCGCTTACAGCGCGGCGTGCCATTGCGCAATCGCTGCGCCCACCTTGGCCATCACCTCGTCGCTTTGCGCGGTCGTGCGCTCGCCGCCGGTCAGGTAGGCGGTGATGATCAGGCCTTCCGAGGCCGCATGGGGCCAGGCGATCAGGCAGTCGTTGGCGGTGCTGTGGGCACCGGCACCGGTCTTGCCGCCCACGCGCCACTCCGGCGGCAGGCCCGCACGCACACGCTTGTCGCCGGTGCGGCTGTCGCTCAGCCACTGCTGCAGCATCGCGCGGCCATAGCCCTTGAGCACATCGCCCAGCAGCAGTGCCTGCAGGGTCGCCTGCATCGCACGCGGCGTGGTGGTGTCGCGCGGGTCGCCAGGCTCTGCCGTGTTGAGCAGGGGCTCGATGCGGTCCAGGCGTGTCGCCTTGTCGCCAAGGGTGCGCAGCCAGGCCGTCAAGGCTTCTGGGCCGCCGCTGGCGCGCAGCAGCAGGTTGGCGGCGACGTTGTCGCTCAGCACCACAATCGCCTCGCTCAGCTCCAGCAGGCTGATGCCACCGGGCTGGTCCTTGTACTTTTCCGTCACCGGCGCATAGGGCACCATGTCGGCCGAGGTCACCAGCACCTGCTGGCCCAGGTCGAGCGCACCGGTCTGCCCCAGGTACAGCACATGGGCGGCCAGCAAAGTCTTGAAGGTGCTGCACATCGGAAAGCGTTCATCGCTGCGGTAGCCGGCCTCGCCACCGGTCTCGGCATCCAACGCATAAACGCCCAGGCGGCCACCGCTCTGGGCTTCAATCAGGGTCAGCGCCTTGTGCAGCGCACGGTCGGCGCGGGGATGGGCAGACTGGCGGGATGCGCATCCGGCCAGGCCAAAAACGGAGCCGCTACCCATGACCAGGGTGGCGGCTACAAAGTGGCGTCGTTGCATGGTTTTGCTCGCTGAAGGGGGCCACGGCTGTGGCGATCCACCAAGCATACCTTGGCCCCAAGCCTGCGCCAGGCGATGGCGCAAGCTTTGCTGCGGCAGCGCAACAGCCTAGGCTTTTTCGATCTTCAGAGCGACCTCGTCGAGCAGCGCAGCGATCTTGTCGATCTGCTCGGCCGACAGCGCCGTCTCGCCGTCACCGGCCATCTTCAGGCGCAGGGCCATCTTGAAGTTCTCGATCGCACGCACCAGTTGCGGCGGGCGCTGGCGGGCATCGCGGTCCTTGCCACGGGCCAGGCGCGTCAGCAGCAGCTGCAGTGCATCGGCTTGCTCGGCCAGGGCCTGCTCGCCTTCGGCAGTGATGGTGTAGCGCTTGCGGCCGCCTTCGGATTCGCTGGCCGTTGCATGGCCCATGTCCACCAGGTAGCTCAAGGTGGGGTAGATCGTGCCGGGGCTGGGCTGGTAGTCGCCGCCGACCAGCTCGCCCACGGCGCGGATCACGTCGTAGCCATGGCTGGGTTGCTGGCCAATCAAATGCAGCGCCAGCAGCTTGAGGCCGCCAGCCTCGAACATGCGCTCGCGCTTGTGCGCCAAGTGGCGCGCAGCGTCCGGCCCGTGGCCATGGCCGTGCGGGCCGTGGCCCGGACCATCGCCATGGTGGCGTGGGCCCCGGCCGGGGCCACCCTCGTCGCCCATATGGCGTCCACGGGGGCTGTGCAGGTGATGGTGGTGCAGAAAGTGGTGATGGGGATGTGGCATCTGTGTTCCTTTACTAAGATGCATCTAAGATATATCTTTAAATCAAAAATTTCAAGCCGGATTTTTGTAAAGATATATCTTTACTGGCGGCACCGACATCTCCCCAGCAGCCCCGAATCAACGAGAAACATATAAAACATATGCAATCCGCATATGTTTTATAGAGGATCGCCATGGGCATCGTCAAAATTTCCGACCCGATGCATGAGAACCTGCGGGTCGCGGGCGCGGCGCTGAGCCGTTCGATCAATGCGCAGGCCGAGCACTGGATGCGGGTGGGCATGCTCGCCGAGATGTACCCTGATCTGGACCACCGCGCGATCTGCCAGGTGCTGGTGCAGGCGGAGCTGGACGGTGGCCTGGATATCCATTCGCTGGTGGCCAAGGCAAGGATGGCGGCATGAAGCAGCGCATCACGCCTGTGCATACCGCCAGCGAGCTGGCCAGTGCGCGCCAGGCCGCGCAGCTGGCGGCCGAGGTGCTGGAGATGATTGCGCCCCATGTGGTGCCGGGGGTCAGCACCGCGGCGCTCGATGCCATCTGCCACGACTACATCGTGAACGTGCAAAAGGCGGTGCCGGCCAATCTGGGCTACCAGGGCTACCCCAAGACCATCCTCACCTCGGTGAACCATGTTGTCTGCCATGGCATTCCGTCCGAGGACCGGGTGCTGAAAAAGGGCGACATCGTCAACATCGATGTGGCGGTCATCAAGGATGGCTGGTTTGGCGACACCAGCCGCATGTACTTTGTCGGCACGCCCAGCATTCTGGCCAAGCGCCTGGTCGAGACCACCTACGAGGCGCTGCGTGCCGGCATTGCCCAGGTGCGGCCGGGCGCCACCCTGGGCGATATCGGCCATGCGATCGAGACGGTGGCCAAGGGCGCGGGCTTTGGTGTGGTGCGCGAGTTCTGCGGCCATGGCATTGGCCAGACCTACCACGATGCCCCGAATGTGCTGCACTACGGCAACCCGGGCGAGGGCCTGGTGCTGGAGGCCGGCATGCTGTTCACGATCGAGCCCATGCTCAATGCCGGCAAGCGCCAGGTCAAGACCCTCGCCGATGGCTGGACCGTCGTGACCCAGGACCATTCGCTGTCGGCGCAGTGGGAGCACATGGTGGCCGTGACGCCCGATGGCCATGAGGTGCTGACGACCTGGCCGAATGGCACCGGCAGCTATGCGCCGGTCTAAGTCTTAGTGGCCCTGCCCGGCCCCGTCAGCAGGCCGTGGATCGATATCGACCACCAGCCGCTCCGGCTCGACCAGCGCATCGAGGTGCTTGCAGGCCCATTTGCTGTGGCCATCGATGCCGGCCACCGTGTGGCCGTCGGCGATCACATCGCCGTGCTCGACCAAGTAGACGCTGGTATTGAACACAAAGCGCGAGACTTCGGCAGGGTCCAACTCGGAGAACAGCAGCTGCACATCAGGCACGCCAAAGGTGGCGCCGCCCAGGCTGTCCATCAGCATCTCGCCGGGGCGGTTGCTGATGTTGAAAAAGCGCACATTGACGACGCCGTAATAGACAAAGCCCTCGGCATGGGCCTGCAGGTAGCGCTGCGGGTTCAGCAGGCAGCCGGCATTGGTCTGGCTGATCGCCGTGACGCCGCCATTCTCGATCAGCACATGCATGACCGCTTGCAAGATCTCCAGCCGCTCGGGCACTGAAAGACCTCTACCCATGAACTCGCTCACCAGCACGCAGTGCTGGCACTGGGCCAATGCGCTTTCTTTCTCGGGCCAGTCCCAGGTCTGCTCCAGCGCGCTGGCGTAGTCTGTGGGGTCCATCGGCTCGCCTGCGCGGATGATCGCGATCTCGCTGGGCACGCCCTTTTTGTCGCTGTAGTCCACGCAGTAATCGCGCAGCGCCAGCAAGATGGTGTCGCCGTCTGCGACCAAATCTACCGCGCCCAGGCGCTCTGCCAGCGCGGCGCGCAGGGTTTCGCCATCCAGCATTGCGGGCTGGGCGTACAGCGCTTCAAAGGCCCACATATCGGGGGCCATTCGGAGCTCGGGATTGGGGGGTGCCATGGTGCGCTCTCGGGCAGTGGAGAAAGCCGCATCTTGCCATGGCAACGCGAGGTCCGGCTTACGCAAGCTTTACCTGCGCGGCCTAAGATGGGGCCATCCCGTGGGAGCAAAAATGGACAATAGCGATCTGGAATATGTAGGCTTTTGGGCGCGCGTCGGTGCGGCCCTGATCGACACCGTGGTGTTGCTCGTCATCATCACCCCGGCCCTGGTGGCCATCTATGGCTGGGAGTACTTCATGGCGGAAGGCCTGGTGCAGGGCCCGGCCGATGTGCTGATCAGCTGGGTGCTGCCCGCTGTCGCCTGCATCTGGCTGTGGCACAAGCTGCGGGCCACACCAGGCAAGATGCTGATTGGGGCCGAGATCGTGGATGCCGGGACCGGCGAGGCGATGAGCCTGGGCCAGTCGGTGGTCCGCTACCTCGGCTATTTTGTGTCCATCATCCCACTCTGCCTGGGCCTCATCTGGGTGGCCTTTGACCCGCGCAAGCAGGGCTGGCACGACAAGATCGCGGGCACCGTGGTGGTGCGCCGCAAGGGTGGGCGCACCCAGCCGGTTACTTTCAAGGACCAGCGGCTGGGTTAAGCCGGCCCGCATCTGGGGCCATCCTGGGCCTCTCAGTCCAAGTGGGTCAGCAGGTGCAGCCAGAAGCGCGCCCGCATCTCCAGGGTCGACACGAGGATGTGCTCGTACACCGTGTGGGCGCCGTCGCCATCGGCACCCAGGCCGTCCAGCGATGGCACGCCCATGGCCGAGGTGAAGTTGGCATCGCTGCCGCCGCCGGTGGGGGGCGCTTCTTCGAGTGCAAAGCCGGCCTCGCGGGCCGATTGCTGGGCCTTGGCCAGCAGCGCTTCGGCGCGCGCGTCCTTGACCATTGGCGGGCGGTTCACCTCTACATCGATATCCAGCGCCAGGCCTTCGCCGACAGGGCGCAGTGCGCGAATCTTGCCCACCAGCTCATCGGCAGCCTGCAGATCGGGCAGGCGGAAATCGACCACGCACTTGCAGAAGGCGGGCACGGTGTTGGTGGTGGTGCCGCCTTCGATGGTGCCCACGCTCACGGTCACGCCGCGCTGGTAGTCGGTCATCGCTTCCAGCGCCAGGATCTGGTGCGCCATTTCGCGGATCGCGCTGCGGCCCTTGTCATGGGCGACGCCGGCGTGCGATGCCAGGCCCTTGACGCCCAGGCGCAGCATGCCGGTGCCCTTGCGCGCGGTCACGCAGCGGCCACCGTTGGCGCGTGCGGGCTCGGCCACCAGGCAGTAGCGGGCATGGCGGGCAAAGGCCTCGATGTGCTTGCGCGATGCGTGGCTGCCGGTCTCCTCGTCGGGCACGATCAGCAGGTCCACCGGCAGCGGGGTGCTGCCCGGCGTGGCCACCGCGCTCAGTGCGGTCAGTGCCAGGTAGATGCCCGCCTTCATGTCGTAGCCGCCGGGGCCGTAGAGGCGGTCGCCTTCGATGCGGATCGGGTTGTCGGCCAGCATGCCGATGGGGTGCACGGTGTCCGCGTGGCCCAGGATCAGCAGGCCTTCACGGGTATCGCCCTCGGCGCGGTTGGTGATGTGCAGCACGGGCAGCACCGGGCCGGGCGCATGCTTGCCCTCGGCCTGGGTCTCGATCACCGTGGCACGCAGGCCCGCCGCTGCGGCCTGGGCGCGCATCATCTCGACCATGCGGGCGATCGATGCGGGGTTGTTCGATGGCGATTCGCAGCGCATCCATTCCGAGATGCCGTCCACCAGTTGTTGCGTTGTTGCTTGCATCCTTGTTCCTTGGGTCTTGTCGAAAAGTGATCGTTGGGAGTCAGGCGGTCACGCGGCCGGCCCAGGGGGCCAGCCAGTCCGCATCGGGCATGCGCCCTTCAAACCAGAGATGGGCGCAGACATGGCTCATGGCCTCGCCATCGTGGCCGATGCCTGCGACCTCATGCAGCTGCCAGGCCAGCGGCATGCCCAGCCGGGCTGCGGCCTGCAGACCGGCTGCGTAGTAGTGGCGGGCACGGGCAAAGCGGTGCGGGCCCTGGCGCAGCGCGGCGGGCTCGGCCGGCAGGTTGGGGTCCTGGGTGTCGGTGTCGCGGTCGCCCGCCAAAATGACCAGCGGGGTGCGCAGCAGCCGGGCCAGCGCCCCATCGGCCAGACCAATGCCGGCCAGGCCTTGCGGAAAGTCCTGCTGGGCATCGGGCAAGGTGTACCAGCCCGGGTTGCCCGCCGCCACGCCGGCAAAACCGTCGGCGCCCAGGGTGCTGACCAGGCGGTGCACAAACTGGCCGCCGGCCGAATGGCCAAACAGGTAGAGCGGCTGCTGCTGCACCACCCCGGCATCGCGCAGCTGCCGGGCCAGGTTCACTACCGCCTGGTAGGCCCAGTAGTCACGCGGCTGCAGGTCGCCCTCTTCGCTCCAGACGCTGCCGTTGTTGTAGCTCTCCACGCCCGGCCAGTGCGCGTTGCCAAAGGTCGGCGCGATGATCTGCAGGCCATAGCGGTCCGCAGCGGGCATCCAGAAGTCGCGGTAGTCGTCGCCATTGCGCAGCACGCCGTGCTGCACCAGCACCACCGGCGCATCGGCGACCACGCCTTCGGGGCGGTAGCAGTTCAGGGTGATCGGCAGATAGAGCGCGCCGTCGCCGGCTTGCCAGTCGATGGCAAAACGGCCGTGCTGCCGGGTAAAACGTTGCCAGTCCATGCGGTGGTGTTCCTTGTAGCCGTCCAGGCGGTCAGTCCAACAAATGGCAGGCGGTCACATGGCCGGCTGCCGTCTCGCGCAGGCGTGGCACCTCCTGCTTGCAGCGCTCCATCGCATGCGGGCAGCGCGGGTGGAAGGTGCAGCCCGAGGGCGGGTTCAGCGGCGAGGGGATCTCGCCCTTGATAGGGGTGAACACGCGCTTGCGCCGGCCCACATCGGGCACCTCGGCCAGCAGCGCCTGGGTGTAGGGGTGCTGGGCCTGGCCAAAGATCTCGGCGGTGGGCGCCATCTCGACGATCTTGCCCAGGTACATGATGGCCACCTTGTCGGAGATGTGGCGCACCACGCCCAGGTCATGGCTGATGAACAGGTAGGTCAGGCCGCGCTGGGCGCGCAGGTCCATGAACAGGTTGATCACCTGCGCCTGGATGGACACATCGAGTGCGGCCACCGGCTCGTCACAGACCAGGAACTCCGGCGTCACCATCAGCGCGCGGGCAATGCCGATGCGCTGGCGCTGGCCGCCCGATATCTGGTGCGGCAGGCGGGCGCGGTACTCGCTGGCCAGGCCCACTTCGGCCAGCGCGGCATCGACCTTGGCGGGCACCTCGGCCGCAGGGGCCAGCTTGTGCACATGCAGTGCCTCGCCCAGAATCTGGTGCAGCTTCTGGCGCGGGTTGAGCGAGGCCTGCGGGTCCTGGAACACCATTTGCACACCCAGGGTGTAGGCCAGCTTGTCCTGGCCGCCCAGCTGGCTCACATCCTGGCCCTGGTAAAGCAGCTGGCCTTCGGTCGCAGGGTGCAGGCCGGCCACAACGCGGCCCAAGGTGGACTTGCCGCAACCGGATTCGCCCACCAGGCCCAGCACCTCGCCCTTGGCGATCTGCAGGTTGACGCCGTTGACGGCATGCACGGTGCGCGTCTGCGCGGGCTGCCGGGCGACGGCGCCGACGATTTTCTGCAGCAGATCGGGCGCGCTGACAAAGCGCTTGTGTACGTCGCGCAGTTCAATCACAGGGGGGGTCATCGCGGTCATGCGGCAGGTGCCTCCAGCGGTACAAAGCAGCGGAATGCGCGGCCGGGAATGGTAGTGACGGGGGGCTGCTCATCGACGCAGCGCGGGGTGGCGCGGCTGCAGCGCGGCGCAAAGGCACAGCCGGGCACGCGGCCCGACAGGCTGGGCGCCATGCCGTTGATCTGCGTCAGGCGCTCGCCTGGCGTGGCCTGGGCGGGCAGCGAATTGAGCAGGCCCTGGGTGTAGGGGTGGCGCGGTGCATCCAGCACCTCGGCGACGGTGCCGGTCTCGACAATGCGGCCGCCATACATCACGGCCACCCGGTCGGCCAGCTCGGCGATCACGCCCAGGTCGTGGGTGATCCAGATCAGCGCCGTGCCCTGGGCCTGGCAGATCTGCTGCATGCGGTAGAGGATCTGGCCCTGGATGGTGACATCCAGCGCCGTCGTGGGCTCGTCGCAGATGATCAGGTCGGGGCGG
>Ga0308165_1001026_pt1 | contig 42527 bp, 43 predicted proteins | sample PhyWR2_FD_201032 | JGI IMG/M metagenome (GOLD analysis project Ga0308165, IMG submission 201032) | Phyllosphere microbial communities from UC Gill Tract Community Farm, Albany, California, United States - DLSLW.R2 | ecosystem: Host-associated > Plants > Phyllosphere > Unclassified | place: USA...
TCCTTGCACTGAAGAACAAAGCAGCCAGGGGAGCTTTGCAGCGACAAGTGCAGCTCTTGCACCGCAGCGAAGCGTGCCTGGCCGGGGCGCAGCGGCTGAGCCGCACCGGCAGCGTTGGCTTGAAAATGCCGGATGGGCAACTGAGCTGGTCTGAAGAGGCGCGGCGGATATTCGAGTTCGAGGGGCCTGAGCAGCCCACCCTGCAACAGATGATCTCTCGCACTCATCCCGAGGATACGGGCGACCTGAAAAAACTGATTGAGGGGGCCTATGCCCAGCACGAATGTCCGGAAGCGGAGTTCAGGTTGCTGATGCCCGATGGCCGTTGCAAACATGTTCGCATGCTCGCTCAGCGCAGGGCCGACTCGTTCGGATGCTGCGAGTACCTCTGCGCCTTGATGGATGTCACCGCTGCAAAATGTGCCGAAGAGGCGCTTCATCAGTCTCAGTCACAGTTGGCCCACGTGACCCGCATCACGATCCTGGGTGAAATGACGGCGTCCATTGCCCACGAAGTCAATCAGCCACTCGCCGCGGTGACGACCAACGCAGAAGCAGGCTTGCGCTGGCTCAATCGCGAAGACCCCAATTTTGCCGAAGCCTGCGGCGCCATCCAGCGCATCATGAGCGAAGCCCATCGCGCGAGTGAAGTCATTCGCGGCATTCGAGCACTGTCACGAAAATCCGAACCGCAGTACTTGTCGATCAACCTGCAGGAAGTGCTGCAAGAGGCGTTGCTGCTCACACGCAGGGAGACAAGGCGGCACAAGGTCAACATCGAGTTTCAGCCACGGTACGACGGTTTATGGGTCCAGGGTGATCGCATTCAGTTGCAGCAGGTCATCATCAATCTGCTGTTGAATGCGTTACAGGCATTGTCATGCATGCCACCTAAAGGACGACGGATTTCCATCCTGCTGGAGACGGCATCGGGTAATGACGTGCTGTTGCGCATTCAGGACAATGGTCCAGGCATCCCTGCGCAGAATCTGCCCAAACTGTTCAGTCCTTTTTTCACCACCAAGCCGGAAGGGATGGGAATGGGCCTGTCGATATGTCGGTCGATCATCGAAGCCCATGGAGGGCGCATCTGGACTGAAAGCGCGCCGGGGCACGGGACGAACATGTGTTTCTCCCTGCCCGGCCAAGCGCGCAGTGCATCATGAGACAGGCGGCATCGCACGAAGTGGTTCGTCGTGCGTCACTCAAGGTCAGCGCTGATACGTTGAGGTAATCGTCGCTTTGGCCAGGACGTTGGCATTGAGTAAATAGCCCACCAGCGCCCCGCTCGCCTGCGCATCCACCGGCAAGGAATCGACCTTCAATGCCCAGACAGTGAATTGGTAATGATGAGGTGGGTCACCCGCAGGCGGGCAAACACCGCCGAATCCAGCCTGGCCATAATCGGTGCGCCCCTGGACCGCTCCGACAGGCAGGTTTGAACCCGCGCCCCGCGGCAGGCTGGTGACCGTCACCGGCAAATTGGCCACGGTCCAATGCCACCAACCACTGCCGGTGGGTGCGTCAGGATCGAAAACAGTGATGGCGTAGCTTTTCGTGCCTGCGGGCGGGTTGCGCCAGGAAAGCTGCGGCGAGAGGTTAGCGCCGTCGCAGCCAAAGCCATTGAATACCTCACGCTGGGTCAGCGATTTACCTTGAGCGATGTCGTCGCTGGTCAGGGAAAACGACTGCGCCTGGGCGATGAAGGAGACTCCAAGGGAAAGCACGCACAAGATCTGTTTGATGTTCATGACAACCTCAAGTTGGGGGACTGTTGTCCGCAAACTCTAAATCTTCAACAAGTGGCCGACACTCATACTTCAACGCTGTCTTTTTATGCTTTGGTATGGCTGGGCGACTGGCTGTTATCTCGAGAACAGCCACTCGGGATAGGTGGGAACTGAGCAGGCCGGTCAATCCACAATGAACAGTTTGGCACCGACGAGCGTGGATGAGCGGTGCGCTTCGGCGTTGTCGCCGACCTGATAACTCATGCCTGCGGTCAGCGTGAACACCCGCCCATCTTCCAGTTCGGTCTCCAGCCGGCCTTCCAGGCAAAGCAGGATATGCCCCTTGTGGCACCAATGATCGGCAAGGTAGCCGGGGCTGTATTCCACCTGCCGAACACGAATCGTCCCGAACTGGCATGTGCGCCAGTAGGCCGTGCCGGTCTCTCCCGGGTGCGCGGTGACTTCAATGCTCGACCAGTCGGTCGTGCCAAACGGGATAGCTGTCAGCTCCATGGCGGCCTCATTCAATCGATGGTGCCCACACGCTAACGTCGTGATATTCCTGCCGATAGACGCAGACGTCACTTAAATACGTCATACAGCGAATCCGAATATTCTCCTGTAGGCGCGAGCCTGCTCGCGATGGGCGCACTCGGTCGGGTCGTTCGCCCATTGGCACCACCGGTCGGCCTCGGCAGAAGGAGATCAAGTTCACAGTCCCTGATTGACCGTTGGTCGGTCATTCATGCATTGACGGATTGACATATCGGTAAATTCCGATATCTTCACCTCCATGGAATTACTCGACATCTTCAAAGCCCTTTCGAACCGGACTCGCCTTGACATCCTCAAAGGCCTGAAAGACCCCGTGAACAGCTTCCCGGCGCAGGACGAAGGGGACGTGCATACCGTGGGTGTCTGCGTCAGCAGCATTCAAGAAGGCGTCGGACTGTCTCAGTCGACGGTGTCTGATTACCTGGCCACCCTGCAACGCGCGGGCCTGGTCGAAGTCAGGCGCATTGGCCAATGGACATACTACAAACGCAATGAAGCAACCATCAGCGCCCTGGCCGATATTATCGGTAAAGAGCTGTAACTTTTTTACCACATCATATCGATTATTCCCGATATCCCTTTTTCCAGAAACAAGGATCCGCCATGACCATCAAGACCTAGCCTAAACGTCGTAAAAATTTTCAGTTTATACATCGAGTTTTCCCGATATTCCTTTTTGCCGAAGCGAGAATTCCCCATGAAAGCAATGATCCTTAACTCATTTGGCGGCCCCGAGTCGTTCGAACTGCGCGAAGTTCCCAAGCCCGTGCCACACGCGGGACAGGTGCTGGTGCGAGTGCACGCCACCTCGATCAACCCGTTGGACTATCAAGTGCGACGCGGTGACTACGCTGACCTGGTCCCCTTGCCAGCGATCACCGGACACGACATATCCGGCGTCGTCGAGGCGGTGGGCCCCGGTGTGACCGCCTTCGCTGCAGGAGACGAAGTCTGGTACACCCCGCAGATATTCGAAGGTTCCGGCAGCTACGCCGAATATCACGTTGCGGCCGAAAACATCGTTGCAAAAAAACCTGCTTCCCTGAGCCATCTTGAGGCGGCAAGCCTGACACTGGTGGGCGGAACCGTGTGGGAGGCCCTGACCGTGAGAGCCGTGCTCAGGGTGGGCGAAAGCATTCTGGTGCACGGTGGCGCAGGTGGCGTCGGGCATGTCGCGATCCAGGTGGCCAAAGCCATGGGCGCCAAGGTGTTCACGACCGTGCGCGAAGCGAACTTCGACTTCGTGAAAGGCCTGGGTGCCGATGTGATGATCGACTACGAAAAGGAAGATTACGTAGACGTTATCCTGCGTGAAACCGATGGCCACGGCGTCGATGTGGTGTTCGACACTATCGGCGGCAACACACTGTCGCGTAGCCCCGACGTGCTCGCACAACTGGGCCGCGTGGTGTCGATTGTTGACATTGCCCAGCCGCAAAACGTGATCAACGCCTGGGGCAAGAACGCCAGTTATCACTTCGTATTCACCCGGCAAAACCGCGGCAAGCTCGATGAGTTGAGTGCCCTGGTAGAGCGTGGTCAGTTGCGGCCGCATGTGGGTGCGGTTTATTCACTGGCCGACATTGGCGCCGCCCATGCCCACCTGGAGAGCCCTAACAATGGCCTTCAAGGAAAAATTGCAATTGCCGTCGAGCCGTCGGCTGTCTGAACCCACGCGAGGGAACATCATGATTTACGAGATCGCCGTACTCCCCGTTTACAAGCACCAGGTTGAACGCTTCAGGGAAGCATTTGCCGAGGTGGTTCCACTGCTTCGCCGTGCGAAGGGTTACCTTGGCCACGTGCTTGCACAAGGCATCGAAACGCCTGAACACTTCAACCTGATCGTGCGCTGGCAAACGCTTGAGGATCACACACCAGGCTTCGAGGCGAGTGAAGACCATCGGGTGTTCATGCTGGCATTGGAGGAGTACTTTTGCGGGGAACCGACGGTTCATCACCTGGAAGGAAACGATTTCAGCCTGCCGGATGACCTGTAGACACAAGCGCGACCGTGCTCCCTCCTATAGGGGGAGTACGTCGCCGGCAAAGTGTGGGGTCTCGCCGAAATACTCAATCAGCAGTTCAGTCAATAAGCGTATCTTGCGCGCCGGATGCTGTCCGGGAGGGCGTACCACATAGGCGCCCGCCGGCGGTGGTGGGTAGCGGGTCATGATCGGCACGAGCGCACCCGATTCCAGATGCGCGTGCGTGAGGCAATCCGGCAGGTAAGCGACGCCGAGTCCGGCGACGGCAGCCGCCACCAGCGCAGTGCCATTGTCGGCCTTGAATCGCCCCTGGGGGCGAACCGAGATGATCTTGTCACCGTCCATGAACTGCCAGGCCTCTGTGGATTGCATCAGCGCCTGATGGGCGATGATGTCGTCCGGCACTTGCGGTGAACCGTGCGTCTGGATGTAGGTCGGACTGGCCACGAGTTTGCCATTGATCGGGCCTATGCATCGAGCGATCAGGTTGGAATCCTGAAGGTAGCCGACACGAATCGCACAGTCATACCCCTCCCCGATCAGATCGACAAAGCGGTCGCTGTAACACGCCTGGACTTGCAGCCCAGGATGACGCCGCGCCATCTCCGCGATCAACGGGGCGAAGTGCGTCGGGCCGAAAGACAGAGGCGCGGCAATACGCAGGCGACCGCGAAGCGGGCCAGTGGGGAGGATCGCTTCCCTGGCCAGGTCTATCTCGGTGCAAACCTTGGCCGCATGCTCGCGAAAGGTGGCGCCGGCTTCCGTCAGTGCAGCCCCCCGGGTGGATCGCGCCAGCAGTTGCACGCCCAGTTCCTGCTCAAGTCTGGCAAGTCTGCGACTGACGATCGACTTGGACACCCCGAGCCGCAACGCAGCGGATGAAACACCGCCGCTATCAGCCACCTCCACGAAGGTCTGCAGTTCTTCGATATCCAAATCAGGGTTCCTCATTGTGCAACACAGTTAGTCCGAGAATGGCACTACCGTGTCGAGTTTGGCAACGACACAATGCCAGTCCCTGGGCGATGGCGCCTGGGAAAAGACGTAAAAAAACCAAAAAAAAGGACGTACACATGGCCAGCGAGACTCTTCGCAACCCGCACACAGACCAGTTGCTGTCGCCGCAAAACTCGATGCTCATCGTCATCGACTACCAGCCAATCCAGGTCTCCTCGATCCGCTCGATGTCCCGCGATGAGTTGGTGTTCAACATCACCAGCGTCGCCAAGGCAGCGGTGAACTACAACCTTCCGATCATCCACTCCACCGTGAACGTCGCTACCGGTCGCAACAAGCCTCCGATTCAGCCATTGCAAGATGTGCTCGGCCACCTGCCCACCTATGACCGCACCTCGATCAACAGTTGGGAAGACACCGAGTTCAAGCAGGCGGTGAAGGCGGTCGGCCGCAAAAAGCTGATCATGACCGCACTTTGGACCGAAGCTTGCCTGACGTTCCCGGTACTCGACGCCATCCAGGAAGGTTATGAGGTTTATGTGCCGGTGGATGCGGTCGGTGGCACTTCGCTCGCCGCGCACGAGGCGGCGTTGCGTCGCATGGAACAGGCCGGCGCAAAACTTATCAGCCGAGTGCAGATGTATTGCGAACTGCAACGCGACTGGGCACGAGAGGCGACCGTTCCTGGATTCATGGGCGTGTTCGAGAACTTCGACGGTTTCAACGCAGAAAAGAATGCCTGACGAGTGATCGGCGACCCTCAATTCGCTGAATGTGGTAAAGGTGATGCTCGCTGAGGCGGCGTCACCCTCATTTCTGCCGGGAGGAACAATCGGTTTGTCTGGAAACACCACATGGCGATCCTTCGCTGCAGATACACTGGCATTGATCCTCTTCTTCACCGTGACCGGCATCCTCAACGAACGTTTCGTGGCCGGCATGAGCTGGGAGCAGGTGCTGCATGCGCGCCTGCTGGGCGCTGCGTTGATGGTGATTTCGGGCCGCCCCTATGGGTTGTGGCGTGACTGGATCATGCACTATGCCGGTACGACTCGGTTCTCGCAGATCGCATGGGACTCCCTCGCGCTGGTCAGTTTCCAAGTGCCAATCTATGCCGCCATCCTGGCCATTTCTGGTGCCAACGTCGACGAATTGCTGCGTGGGGCGCTCGGTGTGACGGTGATCATGCTGGCGCTGGGGCGACCTTATGGCGCGTTCCTGAATTTCGTCCGGCATCGCTTCGGGCTCCCGTCCGGAGGTGAGAAACCCATGTCATTGAATACCTGACAATCATTGATCGAATTAATAACAGCCATTAATTCAATGAAGTTCTCTTATCGGCGCGTCGGCGTAACATCAGCTCCATACCCACTGACCACCGCTAGGAGCACACACCATGAAACGCCAAACCATCATCGGCATCGCTTTCTCGATCTTCGCACTGAACGCCTTCGCTGCTTCTACCAACACTGATCCGCTGTTCAGCGATGCCGTTGCCGCCGTTGAATCCGACCGTCTGTTCAGCGACGCCGTAGCGGCGACTGAGACTGACAAACTGTTCAGTGATGCTGTTGCCGCGACCGAAACTGACAAGTTGTTCAGCGACGCCGTTGCAGCAACCGAAACTGACAAACTGTTCAGTGATGCCGTGGCCGAAGGTGGCTCGGATCGCCTGATCGAACGCCGTGTCGCGTGAATGCATCGCTTCACCGCAGTACACGAAAAAAGGGGCAGACTTGTTGAAAGACAATCTGCCCCTTCTTCGTTGTGAAGCCGAGCCACCGCAGGACCTGTAGGAGCGAGCTTGCTCGCGATGCAAGTCCAGGCACCGCTTACATCCAGGCACCCCTCGTCATCGTTAACGACCATCGCGGCGGTTCGACGCCTCGACAAGCCCGCTCCTACAGGTCCGGCGGCGGCTCTGCTCGCGATGCAAGTCCAGACACCGCAGGCATCCAGGCAACCCCTACCACAGGGCACAAAAAAACCGGCCATTTCGGCCGGTTTGTTTTCATCAGTGCGGAGCGCGGGGAATGGTCTTGAGCAGGTCTTCGGGGCTGATGTAACCCACCACCGGTTCCGCAACGCTCCCCGGTAACGGCAGGCCAAGAATGTGCCCTTTCATCTTGCCGATCACATGCATTTCGCACGGCTTGCAGTCGAACTTCAGGGTCAGCACCTCGTTGCCGTGCACCAGCTGCATCGGCGCGACCTTGGTGCGCACACCCGTGACGCCCTTGGCCTGTTTGGGGCACAGATTGAAGGAGAAACGCAGGCAGTGCTTGGTGATCATCACCGGCACTTCGCCCGTTTCTTCATGCGCCTCATACGCTGCGTCGATCAACTTCACGCCGTGACGATGATAGAAATCGCGGGCCTTCTGGTTGTAGACGTTGGCCAGGAAAGACAGGTGCGACTCCGGATACACGGGCGGTGGGTTGGTTTCCGCCTTGCGACCACCCCGTGGATGGGCCGCCAGACGCGCGGCTGTCAGGGCTTCGATCACTTCACGGCGCAGGGCCTTGAGCTGCGAGTTGGGAATGAAGAACGCCTGCGGCGCATCGAGCTTCACATCAGTGGCGTGGTACTCGGTGGTGCCGAGTTGGCCCAGCAGGTCACGCAATTGCTCCAGCGCCTGTTCCGGCTTGTTGGCCAGGCCGAATGGGCCGTCCAGCGACACACTGGCGCTGATGCCTTCTTCGCTGGTCGCGGTCAGGTGCAGGCGTTGCTCATCCAGTTGGGCAACCCAGCTCAAACCGATGCGTCGCTCAGCGGAGGTCTTGAGCAAAGCCTGCTGCCAGTTGTGGTCCAGGTTGCGGCTCAACGGATGGTTAGGCCGCAGCTTGTACATGCCCTCCGGCATCTCGTTGGGCTCGACGCGGTAGCGATAGCGCTTCTCGCCCTCCTCCTCGAACTCACCCCTGGCCTCTGCGATGTTGGCGCGGAAACCTACCACTTCGCGCTTGACCAGCACGTTGAGACCGTCGCCGTTGGACAAAGGCTCGGTGGTCACGACCTGCATGTCGCGCTTGCCGACCTTTTCCACCACGCCTACCGGCAAACCGGTGAACGTCGGCGAATCAAAGGCGCCGATATCGATCTTGCGATCGCTGACGAAATAATCGGTGCTGCCACGATGGAAAGTCTTTTCCGGATCGGGCACGAAGAAGTGTGCGGTGCGGCCACTGGAGGCTCGTGCCAGGTCCGGGCGGTCTTCGAGCACGGCGTCGAGGCGCTGACGGTAATAGGCGGTGATGTTCTTCACATAGCCCATGTCCTTATAGCGACCTTCAATTTTGAACGAACGCACACCCGCTTCGACCAGGGCGCGGATGTTGGCGCTCTGGTTGTTGTCCTTCATCGACAACAGGTGTTTTTCGTAGGCGATCACGCCACCCTTTTCGTCTTTGAGGGTATACGGCAGGCGGCAAGCCTGGGAGCAATCGCCACGGTTGGCGCTACGGCCAGTCTGCGCGTGGGAAATGTTGCATTGGCCGGAGAACGCCACGCACAACGCACCATGGATGAAAAACTCGATGGCCGCCTCGGTTTCGTCGGCAATGGCGCGAATTTCCTTGAGGTTCAGCTCACGGGCCAGCACCAACTGCGAGAAACCGGCCTGATCGAGGAACTTGGCCCGCTCGAGGGTGCGGATGTCGGTCTGGGTGCTGGCGTGCAGCTCGATGGGCGGAATATCCAGCTCCATCACGCCCAGGTCCTGGACGATCAACGCATCGACCCCGGCATCGTACAGTTGGTGGATCAACTTGCGCGCCGGCTCCAGCTCGTTGTCGTGCAGGATGGTGTTGATGGTAGTAAACACCCGGGCATGATAGCGATGGGCGAATTCCACCAGCCCGGCGATGTCACTCACCTCGTTGCTGGCATTGTGGCGGGCGCCGAAACTCGGACCGCCGATATAGATCGCGTCAGCGCCATGCAGGATGGCTTCGCGGGCAATGCTCACGTCACGGGCGGGGCTGAGCAGTTCCAAGTGATGCTTGGGCAAGGACATAGGTTTTTTTATCTGGTTCGGCACGGTTGAACTGCGCATTGTACCGGCCAAATGGCCGGACGGCACGGGGGTGCGACCGAATGCATGAGCGCAGTGTCGATTGGCTGCGATTTTGATCAGGCAGGCGCGGACAGCCGCAGCGTCCTGATCAGCAGGTCATGCAGGCTGTCCACGGCCTTCGAGCCCCGTGAGGCGCGGCTGCGAAACACCGAGACTTCCATGGGTTCCAGCGGGCCCAGGCCCTGTTCACTGCCCAGTATCTGCAAGTGCGCCGGCGCGCTGCAATGGGTCAGCACGGCCACGGCCAGGCCGCTTTCGACGGCGGCAATCTGCCCGGCGAGGCTGGAGCTGTTGTAGACCACCTTGAAGCGCCGCCCCTGGAGCGCCAGGGAATGCAAGGCCGTGCGTTTGGCCAGGCTGGCGTCCTCGTACACGGCGATGGGCAGCGGGTCACGGCGCCAGACCTGGAACTGCGGGTCACCGACCCACACCATCGGTTCATGGAACAGCAGCGTGCCATGGCGCGGGCTGTCGCGGGACACCAGGGCCAGATCGAGGTCGCCACTCTTGACCCGGGGAATCAAGGACGTCGACTGCTCGCAGTTCAGCTCGATCTCCACCGCACCGAAATTCGGTGCGAAGCGCTTGAGCACCGGCGTCAGGTAACGTGCCGCGTAATCATCGGGCACGCCAAGGCGAATCCGCCCGCTCAGCTCTTCGCCATGAAAGGCCGCCTGGGTTTCTGCATGCAGGTCGAGCATGCGCCGGGCGTAACCGAGCAGCAATTGCCCCTGGGGCGTGAGTTGGTGCTGGCGCGGGCCGCGCACCAGCAACTGACACGTGAGGGCTGCTTCCAGCTTCTTGATCTGCATGCTGACTGCCGACTGGCTGCGATGCACTTCAGGTGCTGCCCCCGACAGGGAGCCCGCATCAACCACGGCCACGAAGCATTTGAGCCAGTCAATCTGCAAGTCCTGGAAATTCATCGCCTCACCCGACCATTCGATTAGCGAATAGCTTATCAGTGATTTATACGTTTTTCTTAATGCCGGGGAGCAGGCATAGTACCCCTGAACAATCTCCCAACAAGGACATACCCACGGCATGACACACGCCGACGACAACCTGCACGAATTCAACCGCCAGATGGTGTGGGTCGGATTCACCAAATTGGCCCCCATCTCCCTGTTCGTGGTGGTGTTCGGGGCTGCTTTCGGCCTGGCGGCCAGCCAGGCGGGCCTCAGCGAGTCGATCATCGTGACCATGAGCACCCTGGTGTTTGCCGGCGCCTCGCAATTCGCCGCGCTGGAATTGTGGGGGCCGGATGTGTCGCTGATCACCCTGGCCATCACCGTTTTCGCCATCAACGCCCGACACCTGCTCATGGGCGCCACACTCTATGAGTGGCTGCAACATGTGCCACCCAGGAAGCGTTACGCGGTGATGCTGGTGGCTTCCGATGCCAACTGGGCGCTGTCGATGCAAGCCTTCGGCAACCGTCAACCTGGGCTGGGCCTGTTACTCGGCGGCGGGCTGGCATTGTGGCTGTCGTGGGTGATCGGCACCTGGCTGGGCGTGGTTTTCGCCGGGACCCTGCACGACCCCAAGGCGCTGGGCCTCGACATGGTGATGGGCTGCTTCCTGCTGGCGATGGTGGTGGGCGGCGACAAGAACCTGCGCCTGCTGGTGATCTGGTTCGTCGCCGCCTGCGCGTCGTTGCTGGCCTACCGGTACCTGCCGGAAAACAGCCATGTGGTGGTCGGCGCGGTTGCCGGCGGCATTACCGGGACCCTGTGGACGGAGCACAAGCATGAACATTGAAACCGCAGGCTCTGGCGCCTTCATCGTCGTGCTGATCATGGCCGTGGTGACTTTGGCCACCCGCTGGGGCGGCGTCTATGTGATGTCCTTCGTGCCCATCGGCTATCGGGTCAAGCAGTTCATCGGTGCGATGTCCGGCTCGGTGCTGGTCGCCCTCCTCGCGCCCATGGCACTGGAAGGCGACAACGCCGCACGCCTGGCACTGCTGACTACGGCGGCAACCATGTTGGTGTTGAAGAAACCTTTGCCGGCAATTGCTGCTGGGGTGTTGGCGGCGGCGGTGTTCAGGCATTTCTGAGCCGCCTCAAACGACAGCGGCCCGAAGAGGTCCCTCACACACTTGCACTGTGATGACCGACAGGACGATGCTCATGGCCTGCGCTTCCTCAACGCGATGTACAACAAGGGGCCCGCCGAGACGAACACTGCCGTGATCAATAGATACGGCACTACGCCGAGCCAGCTACCGCCTCGCGATCGGCTGTCGTTAACCATCCAGATACAGGCCAGTGCTGCCATCAAGTACAGGTCGATGACCACCTGTGCGGTATCGGGGCGCGCCAGCAGTTGCAGGCCGAACGCCACGAGCGATTGCTGTGCGATCGTCATCGTCCAGCCGGTATAGAGCGCGAATATGATCAGTACGGTCAGCGCGAGGTAGTTGACTCTCATCCTGTTCTCCCTGGTGAGTGGTTGCGCCAAGGTAGTGTTAGAGTCCGCCATGCCTCAATGACCTCACAGGTCATGGACGCTCTTCACAAGGACAGTCAGAGTTCAAGCATGAGCCACCTACCTTTCCACCCAACCGGCCCGGCGACAGGCACCTGCGCGGGTGAGCAACTGCGCAGGCTGCGTCGTCAGGCGGGGCTGAGCCAAATGCAGCTCGCACTGCTCGCCGGGGTTTCCCAGCGCCACTTGAGCTGCGTGGAAACCGCGCGCGCCAAGGCGAGCCCCAGCACGCTGCACGCCCTGCTTTCGGCGCTGGATGTACCGCTGGAGCACTGCAACGAGATTTTCCTCGCGGCAGGTTTTGCCCCGCGCTACGTCGCATCCGGGGCCAACGCGCCGACGCTGAAGATGGTGTCTGATGCGGTCGAGCACATTTTGCAGGCGAACAACCCGGCGCCCGCCATCGTCATCGACAGCCACTGGAATGTCACCGCCGCCAATGCCAGCACCGGCCTGCTGCTGGCGATGGTGGGTATCGACGCCAACGGCCTGTCGGGCCTGAACTTGCTGGACACGCTGTTACGCCCCGGTGGCCTGGGGGATCATCTGGTCAACGCCGACGAGATCCGTGCCATCGCCTGGCAGCGCGCCGCCAGAGAGGCGCTGAGCAACCCCGAGCTGGCGCGGCGGCTGCGGGACATGCCGGGCGCGCCGGCCGTGGCGTTGAACACCACGCCTGCGCCCGTGGTACTGACCCGCGTGCGCTCGAGCTACGGCGAGCTGAATTTCCTGTCCACGTTCACCACGTTCGGCATGCCGCTGGACATTACGGTCGAGTCGTTGCGTATCGAACATTTGATCCCGGCTGATGGTGAGACGTGGCAATCGATGAACACGGCGTTCAGTCAGTGGCAGGTCTCCCGTTAAACCGTCGGCACCGTCCCCCCATCAATCACGAACTCACTCCCGGTAATGGACGCCGCACGGGACGAAGCCAGGAAAACGACGAGGTCAGCCACTTCCGACGGCGTCGAGGGTCGGCCCAGCGGGATGCCGCCCAGTGAGTCCATGATGATTTGCTTGCCGCCTTCGTAATCCGTGCCGGCCTCCAGGGCCAGTCGCTCCGCCAGGGCCACCGAGGCCTCGGTTTCGATCCATCCCGGCGACACCCGCACCACCCGCACACCTTTTGGTGAAACTTCCTTCGACAGGCTTTTGCTGTAGGTCGACAGCGCCGCCTTGGCGGCGGCATAAGCGGTGGTGGCTTCGGGCAGCGGCAGGCGACCCTGGATCGACGTCACGTGGATGATCACGCCCGTTTTGCGCTCGATCATGTCCGGCAGCAAGGCTCGATCCAGACGTACGGCCGGCAGCAGGTTGAGGTCGAACTCACGCTGCCATTGTTCTTCGCCCAGCGCCGCAAATCCGCCACCGGGTGATGAGGAGCCTCCCAGCACGTGGACGATGATGTCCACGCCACCCAGGTGTTGCTGGATGGCGGTGACCAGCGCGGCGCAACCTTCGCGGGTCGAGAGGTCGGCCGGGACGAACAAAACATTCGGGACCTCATCGGTCGGATGCCGTGCCGACGTCACGACCTTGGCCCTCTCGGCCACGAGAAGCTTGACGACAGCCTGGCCGACCCCTTGTGTTCCGCCGGTGACAAGGACTCGTTTGCCGTTCAATTCGAGGTTCATGACTTGCTCTCCTGTCTCACTGATTGAATACCCGGATCTTGCCGCTCGAGGTATAGTTTGCTCAACTGGGATAAATATGAATGACCTATCCCGCCAGACAGGACTATCCAATGTCAGACCCGCGCCTCTGCCTCAACGACCTGGACGCCGTCATCGCCGTGGCACGCAGGGCATCGTTTCGGCAGGCGTCGATCGACCTGGGCGTTTCAACGACTGCGTTGAGCAACACCATCGCTCGTCTGGAAGCCCATCTCGCCACGCGCCTGTTCAATCGCACCACACGCAGCGTGTCGCTGACCGAAGCCGGCAGGCTGTTTCTGGAGCAGGTTGGCCCGGCCTTGCAGGATGTGCGCGCCGCGCTCGACGCGGTGCAATCCCACAGTTCCGGACCTTCGGGGATACTGCGCATCAACGCCTTTGCCAGTGCTGCCCGCGCCGCACTGCTGCCGCTGGTGCTGGAGTACTTGCGGCAGTACCCGCAGGTACACATCGACATCGTGACCGAGGGCCGACTGGTCGATATCGTCGCTGAGGGTTTCGATTTCGGCGTACGGTCCGCGAACCTGGTGCCCAGCGACATGATCGTGATTTCGCTGGGGCAGCGGCAACGCTACGCGGTGGTCGGCTCCGCCGCGTATTTCGCCGAACACGGCCGACCTCGCACACCCGCCGATCTCGTCAGCCATCCGTGCTTGCGAATCCGTTTACCCAACGGTGCGATCTATCCCTGGCATTTCGAGTACGAAGGTGAAGTGACCCGGCTTGAAGTCAACGGCCCCCTCACGCTCGATGAGCCTGGCGTGGCCAAGGCCGCCGTGAAGGCTGGCGTGGGGCTGGGTTTTTTCATGGAGCAGGATGTGTTGGAAGAAATCGAGAACGGCACTTTCGAGCGGGTGCTGGAAGACTGGACGCCACCCCGGGACGACCTCTGCCTGTACTACCCCAACCGACGCAATCCCAGCGCCGCGCTCAAGGCATTCACCGCCCTGGCACGCGCCAACCCGGTCTCTCCAGGGGTCGGATAAACAACCGATACCGGGCGACCAGACGGGGCAGCAGAATCCGGGCTTCCTCAAAGGGAGCTCAACCATGCAAACAATCAGATCAACACGCATCAGCATCACCTTCAGCGGAGGTGACGCATGAGCCATTACGATTTCATCGTCTGCGGAGCCGGTACGGCCGGTTGCGTCGTCGCCGCCCGACTGGCCGACCGACCTGACCTTCGGGTCCTGTTGATCGAAGCCGGACAGGGATACTTCGGTCCCGAGGTCACAGAGCCTGGACAATGGCCATTGAACCTGGGTACGGAACGCGATTGGGGGTTCGAAGCACAACCCAATGCCCATCTGGATGGCCGACGCCTGCCATTGAATATGGGCAAGGGACTGGGTGGCGGTTCGAGCATCAACGTGATGGTCTGGGCGCGGGGGCATCGCTCGGACTGGGATCACTTCGCTGCCGAGTCGGGGGACCTGGGCTGGGGCTATGACTCGGTACTGCGCTATTACGCTCGCATCGAAAACTGGCAAGGCCGGCCCGATGCGCAGCGCCGGGGTACGACAGGCCCGGTTCATGTGTCTCAGCCAACCGCCCCGCAGCCACTGGCCTGGGCGACCCTGGAGGCGGCGAGCGGACTCGGTATTCCTCGGTTCGACAGTGCCAACGGCGAGATGATGGAGGGCCACGGCGGGATCGCGATTGCGGATCTGCGCATCAACCAGGGCCAGCGCGAGTCGGTGTATGACTCGTACATCAAGCCTCGGCTGCACCAGCCAAACCTGACCGTCCTCACCGGGGCACTGGTGTCGCGTGTGCTGTTCAGGGGGACCCGTGCGATCGGCGTGGAGGTCGTGAGCGCAAACCAGCGTCGCTGCTTCTACGCTGAACACGAAGTTGTGCTGTCGATGGGCGCGGTGAACACTCCGAAGGTGCTCATGCAATCGGGCATAGGGCCGGATGATGAGCTTCGCGCCCATGGTATCGAAGTGATCAATCACCTGCCTGGGGTCGGACAGAATCACCAGGACCATGTGGCCTTCGGCTGCACCTGGGCTTATCGACAGCCTCAGGCCATCGGTGGTAGTGGTTGCGAGACAACGTTGTACTGGAAAAGCGATGCCCGTCTGGATGCACCGGATTTGCTGCAGTGCCAATTGGAATTTGCGGTTCCCTCGCCGCGTGAGGTGGGTGTCGAGGCGCCGGCGCATGGCTGGACGATGTTCGCCGGCCTTGCGCGCCCGGCGAGCCGGGGGCGCTTGCGTCTGTCCGGTGCGGGCCCGCTGGACGACATGCTGATCGAGGCGAACTCGCTCAGCGCTCCCGAGGACATGACCGCTGCGCTCGCGTCCATCCAATTGTGCCGCGAGCTTGGCAACAGCCAGGCCCTCGCTGGCCTCGTGCAGCGAGAGGTGGTCCCCGGCCAGCGTGATCGACGCGCGATGGAGCGGTTCATCCGCCAATCAGCGGTGACCTACTGGCACCAGTCCTGCACCGCGAAGATGGGTCGAGATGCGTTGTCCGTGGTTGATCATCGACTCAAAGTGTATGGCATCGAAGGCTTGCGGATCGCGGACTCATCCATCATGCCGCGCATCACGGCCGGCAACACCATGGCGCCATGCGTCGTGATCGGCGAGCGCGCCGCCGACCTCATATTGGCGCAGACCTGCGGGGAGGAGCCTGTCGAGTCGTCGCACCGCCACGAGGGTCGCCAACCTTGACGCGGCATGCCTGAATCAACGCGGTGCCTGGGCGTTCATCGCGGGCAAGCCCGCTCCTACAGGGGAATGCGGTCAACTGTGGGAGCGGGCTTGTCGAATCGTCGCACCGTCGCGTTGGACATCAACGATGACGCGGGATGCCTGAACGCCCGCGGTGCCTGATCGTTCATCGCGAGCAAGCTCGCTCTCCTTAGCGCATCTGCAGGATGATCGGGGTGCTGCTGGCCGGGTCGGTGTGCTCGCGCAGCTTGCCGACCGCCTGTGCATCCACCGCCCCCGCCTGGTTGCCCCAGTTGCTGCGCATGAACGTCAGGACTTCGGCAATCTGCTGGTCCGACAACTGCTCGCGAAACGCCGGCATGCGGTAGGCGTCCGGCACACCGGCGGCGACCACGCGCTGCGAGCCGTTGAGGGTGATGTTGATCGCCGACGCGCTTTCCTTGGCCAAGGCGGACGTGGCACCGGCCAGCGGCGGCATCCACTCCGGCTGCCCCTTGCCATCGGCACCGTGACAGGACGCGCAGCGGGTCGCATAGGTATGGCCTCCCGGCGTCTCGAGCGCGGTGGCGGCCACCGGTTGGTATTGCCAGGGCGTGCCGTCGCGCTGAGGGTCGCCGGGCAACGATTTCAGGTAACGCGCTATCGCCGCCAGATCGTCATCGCTCATGAACTGCGTGGAATTGTTGAACGCTTCGGTCATCGAGCCATAGACCACCGCATGTTTATTGCGGCCAGTCTTGAGGAACTGCACGATGTCCGGCTCGCTCCAGCGACCCAGACCGGTGTTGTGATCGTCGCGCAGGCTCGGCGCGTACCAGCCATCGAGCAAGGCGCCGGCGAGAAACGGCGTGCCGCTTTCATCCAGTGCCTTTTCGTTGAACGCCAAGCCACGAGGTGTATGGCAACTGCCGCAATGGCCGGCACCCTGGACGATGTAGGCGCCGCGGTTCCACAGTTCGTCCTTGGCATGCTTGTCCACGTAGGGCGCGGAGTCGGTGAACACGCCATTCCACAGAGCGATGGGCCAGCGCAGGTTCAAAGGCCAGGGAATGTCACTGGGGATATTCGCTTGCTTGACCGGCGCCACGCCTTTCATGAAGAACGCATACAACGCGCGTACATCATCGTCGCTGAGCTTGGCGTAGGACGGGTATGGCATGGCCGGGTACAACCGCCGACCACCCGGCGCGACGCCGTGGCGCACGGCGCGGTCGAAGTCGGCGAGGCTGTAGCCGCCAATGCCGGTGTCGCGGTCCGGGGTGACGTTGGTGGCGTGGATGTTGCCCAGCGGCGTGGCCATTTCCAGGCCGCCGGCAAACGGTGCGCCACCGGGCACGCTGTGGCAGGCCACGCAGTCGCTGAGCCGGGCGACGTACTCGCCACGGGTGACCAGGGCCGGGTCGATATCGGCCACAGCGGCCGGCTCGTTTGGCAAAGGCGAGGCAGGCTCGCGGGTGACATACCAGGCCAGCAGGCCGGCCGCGATCAGGCACGGCACGGCCAACCAGCAAGCGGTTCTTGCGAATCGGCGGTTATTCATGGGCGCTCCGGGCGGGTCAAGTGAAGGTGTATCGGCTTAACGGCATGCTGCGGATACGCTGCCCCGTGAGCGTTGCCACCGCATTGGCCACGGCCGGCGCTACCGCCGGCAACGGCGGCTCACCGATGCCCCCCATTTTCTCCCCGCTTTCGACAATGCGCACGTGCACCCGGGCCATCCGTGAAGGCGGCAGGATCGGATACAAATCGTAGTTGCGTGCACGAGGCTTGCCGTCGATGTACACCGCCTCCTCCACCAGCGTCTGCGACAGCCCCAATGCGACCGCCCCATTGACCTGGGCCTCGACAATGGCCGGATTGACGATGCTGCCCGGGTCGATCGCCTGCCAGATATCGTGAACCCTGACCTGGCCGTTCTCGATCGATACTTCGGCGATCACAGCCGTCTGCGTGCCAAACGGCGAAGCCATGGCCACGCCACGGGCGCGCTTGCTGCCGTCTTCGGCGGTGAACGGGCCGCGTTTCCAGCCACCGGACAACTCGCCCACGGCGTTAAGCAGCGTGGTCAGGCGCTGGTTGTCGCGCAGCAGGTGCAGGCGCAGTTCGAACGGGTCCTTGCCCCCCTTGTCGGCGATTTCATCGAGGAACGCTTCGTAGAAGAAGTCATTGAGCGAATTGCCCACCGACCGCCAGTAGCCGAGCATCATCGGGCCTTTGACGTAAATCTGCGCAATCCGCTTGTTGGGGATCGCGTACGACTTGCCGGCCAGGCCTTCGAGGGCCGTCGGGTCGTTTTTCTCGCCCTGCTTGCCGGCGAGGGCTTCGGTGGGGCCTTCGGTGGCGCTGATCGCTTCGATGGCGATCGGCAGGCCGTCAGCGTCCAGCGCAGCGCGGAAGTTGACCGCCGCGACGGGCCGCAGTGCATCACGGACGAACTCCTCTTCCCGGCTCCAGATCAGCTTGACCGGGCGTCCTACGGCCTTGGCCAGCTCGATGGCCTGCGGGTAAGGATTGGCCGAGTCGTAAAGGAAATGCCGGCCAAAAAAACCACCCAGCAACGGCGAATGCAAGGTGATGCGCGAAGCATCAAGGCCGGTGCGCTTAGCGATGTCGGCGCGGAACATGTCCGGTGCCTGGTTGGGAAGCCAGACTTCCAGGGAGCCATCCGGGTTATAGCGTGCCAGCGCCGAAGGTGGCTCCAACTGACCGTGGTTGAGGTACTGATTGTGGTACGTCGCCTCGATTTTGCTCTTGGCGCTGGCCAAAGCCCCGGCAACATCGCCTTCGTTTTCGCTGTCACGAGCCGGCCCCTTCTCGGCAGCCAGGCGTTTGATGTAATCATCGCTGGAAAAATCCGCCGGCATTGGCCGCACCTTGGAGTCGGCGCCCGGTTCCAGCCAGTCGACTTGCACCGCTTCCACCGCGCGTTTGGCATGCCACCAGCGCTCGGCCACCACCGCCACCGCGCCGGGCAGGCGATGCACCGAGTGCACGCCTTTCATGGCCTTGACCTGCTCTTCGTTACGCAGGTTGCCAATGGTCATGCCCAGGCGCGGCGCGTGTTGCACCGCAGCGTGCAGCATGTCGTCGACTTTCAGGTCGATGCTGTAGAGCGCCTTGCCGGTTGACTTGTCGTAGGCGTCGACGCGCTTGACGGGTTTGCCGATCCAACGGAACTGGCTCGGGTCGCGCAATTTCACACTCGCAGGATCCGGCACCGGCAGGTCCATGGCGCGCTCGGCCAGCTCGCCGTAGGCCACTGACCGACCCGATGCGGCGTGTACCACCTTGCCAGGCTCGGTGGTCAATTCGCCCACCGGTACACCGAGTTTTTCGGCACCGGCCTGCAGCATCATGGCCCGGGCCAAAGCACCCAGGCGACGCATCGTCGGGTAGCTCATGCGCACCGACATGCTGCCGCCAGTGATGCGCATGCCGTTTTCCATCACCACATAAGCCTCGCCCGGTGGCGCGGCTTCAACCAGGAAAGTCGCCGGATCGGCATCCAGTTCTTCGCCAACGATCTGCGCCATGGCGGTGTAGGTGCCCTGCCCGCCTTCCATGAAGGGGCACAGCAGGCGCACGGTGTTATCGGGACGGATTTCCAGGAATGCCGGCACCTGGGTGCCACGTTCTCCGGCGACAGTGGCAGCCGCCTGAACACGCGCCGAACCGAGCGGCAGGCCGAAACCGAGTACCAGCGCGCCCACGGCCGTGCCGGCAAGGAATCGGCGCCGGGAGACGTTGACCGGGTCGGTCAGCAAGGACGCTTGTGCAGAATCGATAGGCGCGTTCATCAGGCATCCCCCTTCGTTGCAGGCTGGCCCGCCAGATCATGGACGGCGGCCTGGATGGCGTTATAGGTGCCGCAGCGGCAGAGGTTGACCATCGCTGCCTCGATCTGGGCATCGTTGGGGTTGGGGTTGTTTTTCAGCAGTGCCGTGGCGGCCATGACCTGGCCGGACTGGCAGTAGCCGCACTGGGCCACCTGGTGTTCGACCCAGGTCGCCACCACGCGTTTGCCGACTTCATCGGCCTCGATCGCCTCGATCGTGGTCACTTCGCGACCGACCACACCGGCCACCGGCGTCACGCAGGAGCGCACGACGTTGCCGTCCACCAGCACGGAGCACGCACCGCACTGCGCCAGCCCGCAGCCATATTTGGTGCCGGTCATGCCCAGGTCATCGCGAATCACCCACAGCAGGGGCGTATCGGCGTCGGCGTCGACCTGATAAGTCTTCTGGTTGATTCGTAGTTCCATGGTTCACCCGCTGATCATCGGTTGGTGTGGCTAGTTATGTTTTTAAAACACCGCCAATCCACTGTAGGAGCAGCCGGTCGACGCTCGATTGCTCGCGATGGCGGTGTGTCAGGCAATGTTGTTGCAGGAATTGACGGCCCTATCGCGAGCAAGCTCGCTCCTACAAGGTCTCCGGTTGGCCGCGCAGGCTGGCTATGTCATTTCTGGGTGCACTGCCAAACATCCGCCCGTACTCACGACTGAACTGCGACGGGCTTTCGTAACCTACCGCAAATGCCGCCCGCGACACATCCAGGCGGTCACTGAGCATCAATCGCCGCGCTTCGTTCAGGCGCAGCCATTTCTGATATTGCAACGGGCTCATGGCAGTCAGTTGACGGAAATGGTGGTGAAAGGTCGGCGCGCTCATTTGTACCCGGGCCGCCAGTTCGTCGATCCGCAAAGGAATGGTGTAGTTGAGCTTGAGCCAGTCGATGGCCTTGGCAATGCGATAACCCTGCCCGTCCACCGCCGTGATCTGACGCAACCGCGCGGCTTGATCGCTCTTGAGCAAACGGTAATGAACCTCACGCAGGATCAACGGCGCGAGCACCGCAATCGCCTCGGGCTCATCGAGCAGCGCCACCAGGCGATTGAGCGCCTCGTCCAGCGCCGTGGTCATGGTGCCGATGCCGACGCCCTTGTCGATCGTACGACTGCGGGTTGCAGGCATACCGCCCTTGGCGATGACTTCGGCCAGCATCGGCACATCCAGTTTCAGGACCAGCCCGACACAGGGCTCCTCGCGGCTGGCAACCAGCACTTCGGAATTGGCCGGTAAGTCCAGAGAGGTAATCAGAAAGCCGCTACGGTCGTAACGGTAGCTCTCGCCGCCCACCCACAAACGCTTTTCGCCCCGGGCCACCAGAATCAGGCTTGGCTCGACCATGCACACGGCAGGTGCCATCGGTTGGTCGCGACGAAACAAAGCCAGCCCGGGAATCGACGTTGCAAAATCACCCGTGTGAGTGACACGCGGGTCGATATTCAAGGCCAGTGACGATTCCTGGCTGGGATTGACATGGCGCATGATGAAGGACTCCTGATGGCCAGACTGTAGCCTTTGAGTCCCATCATTCCTATCCATTACCCTGCATGTTCATAGGATCAGGCAAGGATTCGATCGGATTGCGCAAGTGGGGGGGGGCGTTCGTTACAACGACCAAGGCATGAGTCAAGGCGCACTTGCCTTGCTCTGAATCTGTTGCTGCAGCAACGTATCGCAGCTTGTATCCTTGGCAACATGAGGGCAAACAGCCGCAGCTATTAACCTGTTCCATACTGTTGTTGGGATGTGAAAAGGACTTTCCATAAGGTAGTGACGTGAAGCGTGATACCCGGCTTGTAGTGCTTTTGATGTTGGTGATCGGTTTTTCTCTGGCGTCGCTGACTATCTGGAAGGTAATAGCGTCCCGAGAAAAAGTGCTGGAAGCAGTGAACATCCAGGGGTTGAATCTCACCCAGGCGCTGGAAACCTACTCCGAAGGCATTGTCCGCCAGAGCTCGCTCCTGCTGCTTGGCCTCGTCGAACGCCTGGAAACCGAAGGCAGCGGGCCGGCCCAGATAGAGCGATTCACTTCGCTGATCAATCGACAGCAGCCACTGATGCCACAGCTCAGTGGCGTGACGGTCTACGATAATCAGGGAAACTGGCTGATGTCTTCCAACAGGCCGATTCCGGCTGGGGCGAACAGCCGTGATCGGGCCTATTTCGTTCATCATCGCAACGATCCCTCCCGTGAGACCTTTATTGGCCCGCCGATCCAAAGCCGTTCCAACCAGGAATGGGTCATCACCGTCAGTCGACGCTTCAATGATGCTCAAGGCCAGTTTGCCGGAGTCGTCGCAGTCACCCTGGGCATCGAGAACTTTCTTCGACTGTTTGGAAAGATCGACGTAGGCCAGGATGGGGCCATCGGGCTGTCCTATACCGACGGTACGATGCTGGTGCGTTATCCATTCCGAGAGCAGGACATGGGCCGCAACTTTTCCAAGTCGCCCATCTATGCGAAGTATCTTGTCGATCAATCTGTCGGCACCGCCTCGTTTACCTCCAGCCTGGATGGCGTAGAGCGGCTTTATGCCTTCCGAAAGAGTGACGTATTGCCACTGGTCACGACGGTCGCCCTTGGGAAACAAGAGTCGCTGGCGGCGTGGCGCATGGAGGCTTTGCTGTCGGCAGTCGTCGTGAGCGGGCTTCTGGGTCTTACCGGCCTCATCGGGTGGTTTTTGATCCTGGATATCCGTCGTCGAACCCAGGTAGAGGCCCAACTGCTGACGACTCAGCAGCAATTGCTTTCCTCGAACGGGCAGCTTGAATTGCTGGCGATGAAGGACGCGCTGACCGGCCTCGCCAATCGGCGCTGTTTTGACGAGAGCCTGGCCAGGGAAGCGCGGCGGGCGCAGCGCGAAGGCACGTCGTTGGCTTTGCTGATGCTCGATATCGATTACTTCAAGCGTTTCAACGACGCCTACGGGCATGTCGCCGGCGACGCGTGCCTGCAGACAGTGGGTCGTATCCTTGAAGAGTGTGTCAGGCGGCCCTCCGATCTGGTGGCACGCTATGGCGGAGAAGAAATAGCCGTCATCATGCCCAACACCAGCACAGAAGGTGCCGTGGTCGTGGCACACAGCATTCTCCAACGATTGCAGTTCGAGAACATTGCCCACGACGCCAGTCCTTTTGGACGGGTAACCGTGAGTATTGGGATCGTCACGGCAACGGGCGCCCAGCTGGAGCCTCTACAAGGGGTGATCGAGGTGGCCGATGCGGCGCTCTACACCGCCAAGGCACAGGGGCGTAATCAGTTAGCGGAGGGACATTGGGCCGCAATAGCCCATCATTGATTGCTCTACCGGACACCGCGGGCATCCAGACAACCCGCGTTATCGTTGACGACCATCGCGAGTGAACTCGCTCCCACATGAGAGGATCGTGTTCCTATAGATCATTTACCCCGCACTTCCTGTATCAACTCAATGAACGCCCGCAACGCCGCCGGTACGTGGCGGTGGCCTGAGTAATACAGGCAAAGCCCCGGCGTTTGCATTGCGCAATCCTCGAGCACCGCTACCAACGCCCCGCTGTCGAGATCATCCGCTACATACCAACGCGCCAGTTGCGCCAACCCCATCGAAGACAGCGCCGCCTGGCGCATCATCAACGGCGCATCCAGCACCAGCGTGCCCGGCACATCCACCGCCACCGCCTTGCCCCTGGTCGGCAACTGCCACGGTGAAGGCGTGCCATTGGGCAGGCGGGCGCGGATGCAAGCGTGGTTGGCCAGGTCGCTGATACGCTTGGGCTTGCCATGCTCGGCAAAATAGTCTGCCGAACCCACGATGACCATCGGCACCGCCTCGGTGATCGGCACACGGATCATGTCTTTGGGCACCAGATGGCTGGGTCGCAGTCCGGCATCGAAGCCTTCGGCGATGATGTCCACCAACTCGCCTTCAGTGACGACGTCCAGCGTCACTTGCGGGTAGCGCCTGGAAAACTCGGCCATGAATGGCTGCCAGCTCATCAACGCCGCCCCAAGAGAACTGTTGATTCGCAGGCTGCCCGACGGTATCAGACGCTGGTCGCTGACGGTGATCATGGCCTCTTCGATCTGCTTGACCGCCGGGGCGATCTGCTCGACGAACTCGCGGCCAGCATCGGTCAACGCCACGCTGCGGGTGGTGCGATGAAACAACCGGGAGCCCAGGCGCGCTTCCAGCCCCGCCACGGCGCTGCTCACCGCCGAGGTGGACATTTCCAGCTCTACGGCGGCGGCGCGAAAACTCTGGCGACGGGCCACGGCCAGCACCACATGCAATTCGATAAGTCCGCTCTTGTGCATAGTCCTGATTTTCCAGATAGCTCAAGCGTCTTTGCCTGCGTAGTCCAGACAATAGCTCAGCTCTAAACTGGCGCTCAACCCTCTTGAGGAGCATGGCATGCGCCAATTCAACCAGGCTTACATCAATGGCCGTTTCGTACCTGTGCACGGCGAAACGGTGATACACAGCATCAACCCGGCGACCGAGGAGGTCATCGGTGCGACCACATTGGCCAACCGCGACGATGCCAAGGCAGCCATTGCAGCGGCCAACCGTGCACAACTATCGCTCGAACAGACCGGTAAAGCCGAGCGCATCGACATGCTCAGGTCACTGCAAGCCGCCCTGCTCGCCCGCGCCGATGACATTCGTGACGTGACCATCGAGGAATATGGCGGCCCGGTTTCCCGTGCGCAGTGGGTCAGCCAGTACGCCTCGCAGTGTTTCGCCCGCACCGCCGATATCCTCGCTACCTACGACTTTACCCAGCGCCTGGGTGACGGCGTGGTGCACAAGGTGCCAGTCGGCGTCTCGGCCCTGATCGTGCCGTGGAACAGCGTCGCCGGCACCATCTGCAACAAACTGGCTTCGGCGCTGGGGGCCGGTTGCGCCTCGGTGATCAAGCCGAGCGAACTCAGCCCATTGCAAACCGAAGTAACTGCCCAGGCGCTGCACGCCGCCGGCTTGCCAGACGGCTACTTCAACATCCTGCTGGGGCGTGGCGAAGACGTCGGTGATGAACTGAGCACCAGCGCCGACGTGGCGAAGATCTCCTTCACCGGCTCGACCCAGACCGGCAAGCGGATCGCCCGCACAGCAGTGGACACGATGAAGCGTGTAAGCCTGGGCCTCACGGGTAAATCGGCAACCATTGTGCTCGACGATGCCGACCTCGCCACGGTCATCCCGCAGGCCGTGGCCGCCGCCTTCATGAACAACGGCCAGGCGTGCATCGCCGGCACCCGCTTGCTGGTCCCACGCCAGCGCCTGGAGGAAGTGCTGCTACGGGTGCGCGCTTACGTGGCCACGTTGCAGGTGGGCGATCCCCGTGACCCTGCCACCGCCATCGGCCCGCTGGCCAGCCACGACCAATACGAACGCATTCAGCGCTACATCCGCGTGGGTCTCGAACAAGGCGCAACCTTGATTACTGGTGGCGAGGGGCGCCCCGAGAGCATCGAGCGCGGTTACTACGTCAGGCCGACCGTGTTCGCCCAGGTGCGCAACGACATGGACATCGCCCGGGAAGAAATCTTCGGCCCTGTGCTGTCGATCCTCACCTACGAAACGGACGTCGAGGCCGTGGCGATGGCCAACGACTCAGTCTACGGATTGCAGGCCTATGTGTTCTCGACGGACGTCAAGCGTGCTCAGTCCATTGCGCGGCGACTGGAGGCCGGTGGTGTGCTGATCAACCGGATCGCTATTGATCCGCTTGCGCCGTTCGGCGGGTTCAAACAATCAGGTATTGGCCGGGAGAACGGCCTGTACGGGCTGGAAGCCTTCCTGGAAACCAGGGCGATTGTGACTGGCTGATTGAAAGATTGCATCTGCTGCAACAGACATCGGTGCCTAGTGTTCTAGGTCACCAGCAAGGCTTCGTGCACTTCAATCGACGGGATGCAACCTGCCGTGCGCTGGTCATCGAGCCAGCGCCTGGTCTTGCTCACATCAAAGATCTGGCCTTGGTCGATCAAGGCCAGGATGAGCTCGTCCGAAACGCGATAGCGTCCGCATTCCGGACAGTCCCGCTCTTCCCAGGGGCCCGAACAGAGGATGCGCTCGGCCGCACCTACACAAATAAGACAGTTCATCGCGATCACCTTTTTTTATTGTTGTGGTCGACAAGCGATTGCCGGCAAGTCAATCGACAGGGAAACTTGCGCGGAGTTCTGCGCTGAACCTGTGGGAGCGGGCTCGCCCGCGATAGCGGTGTATCAGGCAATCTGGATGTCGTTTGGCCTATCGCTTCGCGACGGTTCGACGCCTCGACATGCTCGCTCCTACAGATGGGTATCAAGCAGTGATAAGAGGGTCAGTGCATTGGCCATGGCTGCGCCGCTGGCGGTGTTGTCGAAAATGCACCACGTGCTCTCGGCCTGCTGCGTTGTCAATTGGACCGCAAGACTCTCCAGATAAGGTAAATCGTAAGGGCTGTGATAAATGCGCGGAGAGCCGTGCAGCCGCCAGTACCTCGGCGTGCCGGCGGGCGTCCTATCGGTGCTGATACGTGAAGGATCGACGGCGGCTTGACTGACCTGGTGGCTAATCAACAACGGCTGCGCGCTGCACCAAGATTCATGCCGTGGTTCCAGCACAACGGGAGTGACACATTGCTCTCTGAGCGCCATGAAAAAGCGCTGTGCTACGGCTTCGTCATAGGCCAGCGACGGAGGAAGCTGCACCAAAAGGCAGCCCAGACGGTCTCCGAGCCCAGCGCATTGATCAAGGAACGTTTCGAGTTCCGTCTCGCAACCTGCCAACCGTAATTGGTGCGTGATGACTTTCGGCATTTTAACGCTGAAACGAAAGTCCTCAGGCACCGATTGCGCCCAGCGCTCATAGGTCGCCCGGCGATGAGGGCGGTAGAAAGAGCTGTTGATTTCAACGCCTGTGAGCCTGCCAGCGTAGCGCTGCAAATGCGTGCCTTCGCTGGAAAATCCATCGGCAACATCGCGCCCTATGCTCCACCCTGCGCAACCTACGTAAATACGCGGTTTGTTCAAAACAGCACCCTGCCCGCTTCTCTCATGAAAATCTCGATGGTCTTCGGACCGATTCCCTCGAAGGCAGACAAGCGCTTCTCAAATTCGCGAATATCGTCACTCGCTTCTCGCACGTTCAGCACCTTGCCTGCGTATTCCTCGTTGAGTGTGTGCGCGAGACTCAATAGCCGAGACGCCGTGGATTCGTCGTATCGCACATAACGGCCCTCGCCGAGCATCCTCACCAATTCACGATGCGAACAGGCCGCGAGCTTTCGCGGGCTATCACAATGATGCCGGTCGACAATCACCCGATAAGCCTCGGCGGCGATCTCGGACTGAATGCGTTTGCCCATCAGGAAGCTGGCAATCAACCACTTGAACAGCCCCTGTTCGTTGGCATCTGTGAGATCAATCCGCAGGTCCTGCGCGCTGATGACTTTGGTCATGGGGCTAATCCTGGCTGCGCCTATTTCTTGCGTGGCAGCACCGCACCCAACACCTGCTTGGCAGTCTGTACCACAATGCCGGCCTGGTCCGGATCACCCTTGAGCAAGGTGGTGGCAAATTTCTTCGCCTGCTCGAGCTTGATGTGCGGCGGTAGCGGCGGCACATTCGGGTCGGTCTTGAATTCGATCAGCACCGGCACGTCCGAGGCCAACGCTTCATCCCACGCAGCAGCCACGTCCTCTTCGCGCTCGACAAAGATGCCCTTCAAGCCAATGGAAATGGCGAACAGGTGATAAGGCACGTCAGGAATGGACTGCGAGGCTTCGAACTTGGGGTCCCCTTCCATCACCCGTTGTTCCCAGGTGACCTGATTGAGATCCTCGTTATTGAACACCGCGCAGATCCACTTGGGGTTGTCCCATTGCTGCCAATACTTGGCCACGGTGATCAATTCGGCCATGTTGCTCATTTGCATCGCGCCATCCCCCACCAGAGCAATCACCGGGCGTTGCGGGAAGGCGAACTTGGCGGCAATCGCGTAGGGCACGGCGGCGCCCATCGAAGCCAGACCACCGGACAACGAACACTTCATGCCGCGCCGCACCTTGAGGTCACGGGCGAACCAGTTGGCGCAGGAGCCGGAATCGCTGGTGATGATCGAAAGCTCCGGCAGACGCGGCGACAGCTCGAACACCACCCGCTGCGGGTTGATCGGGTCCGCCTTGACCATGGCGCGCTTTTCCAGGGTTTTCTCCCAGCTGCTGCGCCAGCCTTCGACCTTTTTGCGCCACCGGCGCGAGGTCTTGTGCTCCAGCAATGGCAACAACGCCGAGAGCGTTTCGCCGGCATCCCCAACCAGGTTCACCTCCATGGGATAACGCAGGCTGAGCATGTCGGGCTGCAAATCAATCTGCACCCCGCGTGCCTGCCCTTCCTTGGGCAGGAACTCGGAGTACGGGAACCCCGAGCCGATCATCAGCAAGGTGTCGCATTCAGTCATCAGCTTGTAGCTGGGCTCGGTGCCGAGCAGCCCGATGCTGCCGGTGACCCACGGCAACTCGTCCGGCAGCGCCGCTTTACCAAGCAACGCCTTGGCGACACCGGCACCGAGTTTTTCCGCCATGGCAATCACTTGGTCGGTGGCCTGCAACACGCCCGCCCCCACCAGGATTGCGACCTTTTCACCCGCGTTCAGAACGTCGGCGGCGCGTTGCAGATCCGCTTCATAAGGCACAACCTTCGGCTTGGTGTAGCCCACCCCGGAATGCACCGTACCGTGCTCTCTGCCCGGCGGCTCGTATTCAATGTCCTGCAGGTCATTGGGCAGGATGATCGCCGTCACTCGACGCTCGCCGATGGCCGTGCGCACGGCCCTGTCGATCAGGTGGCGAACCTGGGCCGGTGCCGATGCCTGTTGCACAAAGGCGCCGGCCACGTCCTTGAACATCGACAGCAAATCCAGTTCCTGCTGATAGTGCCCACCCAGCGCGGCACGGGCCTGCTGGCCGACGATTGCCAGGACTGGCATGTGGTCCATCCGGGCATCATAGAGGCCGGTAATCAGGTGCGAGGCGCCGGGGCCGGAAGTGGCGATGCACACGCCCAACTCACCCGTGAACTTGGCATGCGCCGAAGCCATGAAGGCGGCCATCTCTTCGTGGCGCGCCTGGACGAACTCGATCTTGCCCTGTGCCCTGGCCAGCGCGCCGAAGACACCATTGATGCCATCTCCCGGGTAACCAAAGATGCGTGTCACGCCCCACTGGCTGAGCCTTTCAACCAGAAAATCTCCTACGGTCGTTGTCATGTTACTTTCGCCTCTCACTGATACATTGAGCCGCCGGCTGTGATGCTTGCCGGTGCACGTATAGGTCTGGACAGTCCGGCGATTGGCGAAGTTCGTATGGATGTTGGGTGAGATACGAATGCACAGTCATCCGGGCCCGGCTGACGGGGCGGCGTCCCAGGACGATTCGGGGGCGATATCCTGATACTGGCCCCCTCAATCTTCAATCGGATGAATCTTGCCGCTGAACACCCGGAAACCGAAGGTGTTATAGGCCAGCGTCACGGGTATCAACACCGCGAAACCGATCAGCATGAACATCTGGGTGGCGGGGCCGGAAGTGGCGGCCTGCAGCGGCACCAGGGCGATGAGCATCAATGCGAAGGCGAGAATGAACACGCCCAGCGCCGCGAACAAGGGCAAAAAATCACGTCTGGATCGAAACGCCATCAGGAAAGCTGCCAGCAGCGTAATGACCATCGCCGTGGCTGGCAGCCAGACCAGCGGATTTTCCAGGCGACGGGCATATTGCACGTGCAGAGTCGTCGTCCAGATCACCAGCACCGTGAGCAACCCCACTGTCAGGAACGCCAGGCCACTCGAAAGCCGGCGCGCTCGCTGCTGAAGTTCGCCTTCGGTGCGCCAATACAGCCAGCAAACACCGAGCCACGTGTAGCCGACCACCAGCACGGCGCCGCAGAAGAGCGGGAACGCGTTCGACCACTCCCATCCGGTGCCGCTGTACTGCCCTCCCTCATGGGGGACACCCTGTACCAAAGTGCCCAACACAATGCCCTGGCATCCTCCCGCAACGACCGACCCCAACATCAATAAGCCGTCCACCACGCGTTTGATTCGCTCATTGGGCGCATGGTCTCGGAACTCCAGCGCCATGGCGCGCAGAATCAACGCTAGGAACATCAGGATGAACGGCAGGTAAAGCGCGGGCAGGAGGATGGCATAGGCCCGTGGGAACAACGCGAGCAACCCGCCGCCGCCCAGGACCAGCCAGGTTTCGTTTGCATCCCAGATGGGCAAGATACTCACCGCCATGGCCCGACGCTGTTTGGCGCAACGGGTCATGCCCATCATTGCGCCTACACCCAGGTCCGTGCCGTCCAGCAACACATAATTGAGTACGGAAAACCCCAGCGCCGCAGCGCACAGCAGCGTCAGCCAGTCAGTGTCGAACATGCGCCTGTACCCTCATGACTGACCCGTCTCCTTCGCCAGGGCAGGTTGTGGCCCGTCTTCGTGCTCGCCTGGCGGACGGCGCAACAAGCGCAGCAACACCCACAGGCCGATGCCGAAGGTGAGCAGGTAGAACACAAGGAGGGTCCACGTGGCACTGAGCACCTGATCGCGCGACACCGAGGACAGACTGTCGGCCGTGCGCAGCAATCCATACACGGTGAAGGGTTGCCGCCCCATTTCCGTGACCACCCAGCCACTGAGCATCGCCAGCATGCCCGCTGGCGCCATCCACACACTGCCATGCAGCATCCAGCGCGCCGTGTACAACCGCTGCCGCCGGCGCAACACCAGACTGATCACGCCCTGCGCCAGCATCAGCAGGCCCAGCCCGACCATGGCGCGAAAGGCGAAGAACACCGCTGGCACAGGCGGGATGTCCTGCACAGGGAACTCATCGAGCGCCGGTATGGTGCTGCTCAAGTCATGGCGCAAGTACAGGGAGGCGATGCGCGGAATGGCCACCTCCCAATGATTGCGTCGCTCTGTCATATCGGGAATGGCGAACAGGCGCAAAGGTTCGCCAGCGCCCTCTGGCGGACGCGTCCAGGAACCTTCGATGGCCGCTATCTTCTGGGGTTGGAATTCCAGACTGTGCTTGCCGTGCAGATCCCCCACCAAAATTTGCACCGGTATGAGCAACGCAATCACCCACAACGCCATGGAGTAAGTCAGCCTGGCCCGTGGATTGGCAGGGGCACGCAAGAGTTGCCAGGCGCTGACACCGGCCAGCAAGGTGGCAGTCCCCAGCAGCGTGGCCAGGGTCATGTGCACGAACCGATAAGGGAATGACGGGTTGAAAATGATTGCCCACCAGTCCTGCGCAATGAAGCGGCCATCGGCAGCGATGGCGTAACCGGCCGGCGTCTGCATCCAGGAGTTGGCCGACAGTATCCAGAAGGCGCTGATCAGCGACCCTACGGCAACCGCGCAAGTCGCGAAAAAATGCAGGCGCGGACCGACCTTTTTCAAGCCGAATACCATGATTCCGAGGAACCCGGCCTCCAGGAAGAAAGCCACCAGCACTTCGTAGAACATCAACGGTCCCAGGATATCCCCGGCCTGGGTCGACAGGCGCGACCAGTTGAGCCCGAACTGGTACTCCAGAATCAGCCCGGAGGCCGTGCCCACCGCGACATTGAGGGCAAATATATTCAACCAGTAACGGTATAGGTCCATATAAACGCGTTGACGCCGCCACAGCCAGAGCGCTTCGAGCACCATCAGGAAGTTGGCGAGTCCTATCGTCAGCGATGCCAGGACGATATGAAAACTGATGGTGATCGCAAACTGCGCGCGAGCGGCCATCAAGGCCGAATCAACAACTTCCATGTTGCATTCCCGATGGAGCACCACGGCAGCCTTTGCTACGGGGGAGGTATGGCATGAAGACGTCCGGTTCCAAGGTGATGGTCGGTGGACCCTCAACCTGGGGCGATGATTCAAACGGCTCTCTGGAGCCGTTGACACGTGCGTCTGTTTTCCTTCTGCAATCTGCAAGTTGATGAGCGGTCAATCATGCAGAACGCCCGACATGATCATGCGATTTTGCCAACTAACCAATTGATTTTATAACCATATTTGTACATCTAGAGATCTGGCACGCCTGATGCAATTTTCAAGGCTGTGCAGCGTTGACGTATTGATCGACGCGCCTTTGACCGTGATGAATGAAGGAGCCTGACATGAACGCCATCGAACTTTTGAAAGCAGACCACGAGCGTGTAAAAGCCATCCTCACTCAGTTGAGTGAGTCGACTGATCGCGGCATCAAAAAGCGCACGGACTTGCTGGCCAAGCTGGAGATGGAAATCACAATCCATACTCAACTGGAAGAAGAAATCCTGTACCCCGCGTTCAAGGAAGCAGGCGGCAAGGACGAAGCAGAAATGTATTACGAAGCCAAGGAAGAACATCGCACCGTCGACGCCCTGGTGCTGCCCGACCTTAAAGCCACCGATCCGAGCACACCGGAATTTGCCGGCCGGGTAAAAGTGGTCAAAGAACTGCTGGAGCATCACATCGAGGAAGAAGAGAAAGAGATGTTCCCTCAGGCCAACAAGCTGCTGGGCAAGGCCAAGCTCAATGAGCTGGGTGCGCAGATGGAAGAAATGAAAGCACAGTACAAAAAGTCGCTGGCGCGCCCTGATATCGCTGCCTGACCCTGCGCGTTATCGTTTACCTCTATCGCGAGCAGGCTCGCCTCCACAGGTCAAGACAAAACTGTTTCACCTGTGCGAGCCTGCTCGCGATAACCTTCGGACGATGGCGCGTTCATGACCACCAGTCACATCTCTCCAACATCCCTCTGAACTTCACCGCGCCAACCCGCCTCTCCCACTTACCACCCCCATCAATGAGAGAGACAGGCCATGCGAGCACTCACCTACCACGGCGCCCACAGCGTCAAGGTCGATAACGTTCCCGATCCCGTCATCGAGAACGACGACGACATCATCCTTAGGGTCACCGCCACAGCGATCTGTGGTTCCGATCTGCATCTGTATCGAGGCAAGATTCCGAAAACGGAGCACGGCGATATCTTCGGCCACGAATTCATGGGCATCGTCGAGGAGGCGGGCTCGGGCGTGACCGCCGTGCAACCCGGCGACCGGGTGGTGATTCCTTTCGTGATCGCCTGCGGCAGTTGCTTCTTTTGCCAGATGGATCTGTTCGCCGCCTGTGAAACCACCAACACCGGGCGCGGCGCGATCCTCAACAAGAAGTCCATTCCGCCAGGGGCTGCCCTGTTCGGTTTCAGCCATCTGTATGGCGGCATTCCAGGCGGGCAAGCGGAATATGTAAGGGTTCCCAAGGCCAATACCGGGCCTTTCAAAGTGCCTGGCACGCTCTCGGACGAGAAGGTGCTGTTTCTCTCCGACATCTTGCCTACCGCGTTTCAGGCGGTGACCAATGCGGCAGTCGGCAAGGGCTCAAGCCTCGCGATCTATGGCGCCGGCCCGGTCGGGCTGTTGAGCGCGGCCTGCGCCAGGATGCTCGGGGTCGAGCAGATTTTCATGGTCGACCACCACCCTTACCGCCTTGCCTATGCGCAAAAAACCTACGGCGTGATCCCCATCAATTTCGATGAGGATGACGACCCGGCGGACACCATCATCCAGCAGACCAAAGGCATGCGTGGTGTCGATGGTGTGGTGGATGCGGTGGGCTTCGAGGCCAAGGGCAGTACCACCGAGACCGTACTCGCCACACTCAAGCTCGAAGGCAGCAGCGGCAAGGCACTGCGCCAATGCATCGCTGCCGTCCGGCGAGGTGGCGTTGTCAGTGTGCCCGGTGTGTATGCAGGGTTCATCCACGGCTTCCTGTTTGGCGATGCATTCGACAAAGGCCTGACATTCAAGATGGGCCAGACCCATGTTCAGCGCTATCTCCCAGAGTTGCTCGAACACATTGAAACCGGACGACTCGCCCCTGAGGTCATCATCAGCCACCGCATGGCCCTGGAGCAGGCTGCCGAAGGCTACAGGATCTTCGACAAGAAGGAGGAGGAATGCCGCAAGGTCATCCTCACGCCAGGCGGCGGCCAGATTCCCCTGCCGGAAAGCGACGGCTCGCTAGTCCTGAACACCTAGATCCGTTCCCTTTACAGGACGGGATATCACGCACGGGGTATCTCGTCCTTTTTTTGCCTGCACGGATCCTTTCGAACCTTTCAGGGGCCGCATTCGTCATAACCGTATGCCCTGCCCCGGTTTCTGGAGTTCGTGATGCTCATTCACCCCAAGGCCCACTTCAAGCCCTACACCCATGCAAGCGGTGGCTGGGGATCGGCGAACGCAGTGATGAGAATCCTCTGGCGCGAGCAGGTCTTCGCCAAGGCTGCGACTGCATTGGCCAAACAGAACAAGCCTGACGGCTTCGCCTGCGTCAGCTGCGCCTGGGCCAAGCCGGGCCATCCTCGGGTGCTGGAATTCTGCGAGAACGGCGCTAAAGCCACGGCGTGGGAACTGACCTCGAACAAGGCGGACCCCGCGTTCTTCGCCCGGCACACCTTGACCGAGCTGCGGCAATGGCCCGATTACGATCTCGAACAACAGGGCCGCCTCACCCATCCGATGCGCTACGACCCGGCCAGCGATCATTACCGGGAAACCACTTGGGACGAGGCCTATCGCGAGATCGGCGCGCAACTCAAAACGATGGTGCCTGACAGCGTGGTGTTCTACGCCTCTGGCCGTGCCTCGTTGGAAACCTCGTTCATGTACCAGTTGTTTGCCAGGGCCTATGGCACCAACAACCTGCCCGACAGTTCAAACATGTGCCACGAAAGCACCTCGGTCGGTTTGCAAGAAAGCATCGGCGTGCCGGTCGGCACAGTGACCCTGGATGATTTCAACCACACTGACTGCCTGTTTTTCTTCGGCCAGAACGTGGGCAGCAACGCCCCGAGAATGCTCCACCAGCTCCAGGACGTGCGTAAACGCAACGTGCCGATCATCACCTTCAATCCCCTGCGGGAGCGCGGGCTCGAGCGATTCGTCAACCCGCAGTCGCCCACCGAAATGCTCACGCCTGAATCGACACTGATCAGCACCCAATATCACCAGGTGGCAATTGGCGGCGACACCGCTGCAATGATCGGCATCGCCAAGGCACTGCTGGAAATGGACGACCATGCACGCAGCAATGGCCAACCTGCTGTAGTCGATGATGAGTTCATCGCCACGCACACCCACGGTTTCGAGGCATTCGCGACCTCCGTACGCGGGCATCACTGGCAGCAGCTTGAACGCAAATCCGGCCTGAGCCGGGGTGCCATGGAGGCCGCTGCCACCACCTACGCCCACAGCCAACGAGTGATGATGATTTACGGCATGGGCCTGACGCAGCACCGACACGGCGTGGAAAACGTACAGATGCTGGTCAACCTGCTGCTGATGCGCGGCAACATCGGCAAACCCGGCGCGGGGGTGTGTCCGGTTCGCGGACATTCGAATGTGCAGGGCCAGCGCACGGTGGGCATCACTGAAGATCCGAAAAAAGTGCCGGTCCAGATGATCGAACAGCACTTGGGCTTCAAGGTGCCCGAGCAGATGGGGCTGTGCACCGTGGATGCCTGTGAAGGAATAATTGCCGGCAGCGTTCGCGGCTTCATCGGGTTGGGTGGTAACTTTCTTCGGGCCATCCCCGACACCACCCGCATGGAGCCGGCCTGGCAAACGCTGGATTTGAACGTACAGGTCGCCACCAAGCTGAACCGCACCCATCTGTTGCCGGTGAAGAACCTGTGGCTGCTGCCCTGCCTGGGCAGAATAGAAATCGACCGGCAGAACGGCGTCGAGCAGACCTACACCACCGAAGACAGCACGGGCTGCATCCACGGTTGGCATGGCAGTGCGCAGCCCGTCGGGCCAAACGTCCGTGCCGAGGCGAGCATCGTCGCCGGCCTGGCGATGGCGACCCTCGACGCCTCGAATGCCATCGACTGGCAAGGCTGGAGTGAAGACTACGCATCCGTCAGAAAAGCCATCGCGCTGATCTATCCAACCATCTTCCACGACATGGAATCACGGATGCAGGAGCCAGGTGGTTTCCACCGGCCCATCGCCGCCGCGCAACGCGAATGGCTGACCGAAAGTGGCAAGGCGCAGTTCATCACCCCCGGAACGCTGGACGAAGACGATGACGTCACGCCCTCCGACAGCCCGCGAGATGTGTTGCAGTTGATGACGCTGCGCAGCAACGACCAGTTCAATACCACCATCTACGGCTACGAGGATCGCTTTCGCGGCATCAGCGATACCCGCGAAGTGATCTTCATGCATCACAACGACATCGTGCGGCTGGGGTTCGAAACCGGAGAGCGGGTGTGGGTCACCACGGCAGTCGAGTCGGGTGTCATTCGCCAGGTCGGACCTCTGGAGATCATCGCCTATGACATTCCCGAGGGGTGCGCGGGCGCTTACTACCCTGAATGCAATCCACTGGTGCCGCTCTGGCACCATGCCGAGCGCAGCAAGGTGCCGGCGGCGAAATCCGTGCCGGTGAGGCTCAGCGCCCGCCCCGTTCGCGCCGAGCCTGGATTCGGCAAAGACGCCTGACGCCTACGCGCCCGGATTGGTGACCTGAATGAACAACGACCAAGCCGTGAGCAGCACCCAGAACCCCGCGAACAGCCAAGGGGTTCGGACAGAAAACAGCAACGCCTTGCGATAACCCTTGTGGCTGGATTCGCGCTCGCTGAACAAGGGGGAGTCATCGTATGCCAGCCCCATCACGGGCTCAGCGCGCAAGAGCTCGCTCTGCTTGTAGTACCAGTGATCGATGATGTCATAGGACGCACGAATACCCGGCCAGGCATTGAGCGAGCTGAGCACGCCGAGCAGCGCCAGAAACGGCGGCACCACCAGCGTGAACAACTTCCCCCATTCGGGGTTGACGTTGGCCATGCAGGAGGCAAAAGCGATCACCAGGAAGGATTGCGCCGTCAGGTAGGCATTGGTCCGGTTGGACAAAATGCTGGTCTCGTACTGGATCTCCCGACGATAAAAATCCAGACGCTGTTTGGGTGAACCGAACATTTGTGCATCGCGTGCAGAGAGTTCGGTTTCGCTCACCTCTGACGTGAGTATTCTCGGCAAACGGACGTCCTCAGGCTTAGCCTTTGCTGTGTTCCGGTGAGGTGGGCCCTTCCTTGATACCGCGAGGTCCGGCGACGCCCCATACGATCAGGCCCAATACGGGGAAGACGATCAGGCCAATGGCCCATGCGGCCTTGACACCCACTGTCTTGTCGCTGCGAAACACGCTGACGATGGCCCACAGATCGACGAGCAGAATGATCACCGCAAGGGCGATCGAGAAGTAGCTGGTTGCTTCGGTCATTTTTCTATCCTCCAGAGACTGTAAAGGATTAGGTGCCACCGACGCGCAGGTGTTCAAAGCAATTGCCGGTCAACTGTCGCGAGCAATGATCGAGATCTTGCCATTGCGCTCGATGATCGCGAACTTGATCTCTTCCAGGGTCTCGATGCCCTGGCTGGAACGGGCAGCCTCCATGACGTCGGCCTCCACCAGGCGGGCATGACGCAAGCGTTCACGCAGCAGCTTGCCGTTCTCGACGATGATGGTCGGCTCCCCGTCAATCAGCCGAGACATCCAGCACGAACGCTGCTTGAGTAGGGAAAGACCGACATCCACGGCAATCAGCGTGACGATCACCAGCATCGAATTGGTCAACGAAAAGTCGTCGCCCAACAGCGCCTGCTGGGTCGCCTCACCGATGATCATCAACAAGACGAAATCGAAAGTGGTCAGCTCTGCCAACGAGCGTCTTCCGGCGATCTTGAACAGCACCATAAGGGCCAGATACATGCCCGCGGCACGCAATACCGAATCCATAGGTCACCTAAGGGAAAATGAACTGGGTGAGTTTCACGCCGTTGGTGCCTGGCAGAATGATGGTGCTGCGAAACAGCCCCAGCCCATCGCCGCGCAAGGTCATGAATACGCTGGCCTGGCCTTTGGTATCGGCCTGAATCCATAGGCGCATGCCCTGCGCGGAGCTACGGGAGCGTACTGGCTCGGGTTGCAGCGTTTCGATGCTGAAACCATCGAGCAATTCACCGGCCACCTCCAACTCCAACGTCGACTCCGGTTCGCCGCTCAAGCTGATCTTCATCGCGTTGGTGGAGCCATTGCGGTGGAACATCTCATACTCGACGCGGACCCGGCCGTCGTCGCTGAGCACGTCACGCGAGCTGAGCAAACCACGCGAGAACAGCCCCGCCAGCCCCAGGATCATCAGCAAAACCAGCATGTACCAACCAAAGCGTTCGAAGCGCCAGACCTTGATCTGATACGCCATGTCCTCACGCACAGGGTATTTGCGGCTTTCCAGGTCCGGGTGTCGAGTTTCGTCGTTCATCAGTCACTACCCTCGCTCACCCTTGAGCGCTCGGCCATGGAAATGCGGTAGCCACTGCAACGCATATTCCGTGGCCTGCTCGAGCACCTCGCAGCGCGTGCCAAAGAAACGATGCCTGCGGTTGAACAGGCATTGCTCGCCCGCCAGTTGAAATGCCCATGCAAAACACACGGTGCCGGCCGGGATGCCGTCCATATCGTCGGGGCCGAGAATGCCTGTGGTAGCGACTGCCGCATTGGCCGTGCTGTCGCGAAGCGCGCCCGCTGCCATCTCGCTGGCGACCTCAACGCTGGTCAGGTTGAAGGTCTCGATGGTGTGCGGGTTGACGTGCAACAGGCGCTGCTTGGCCTGAGGCGAATAAACCACGTAGCCGCACTCGATCACCTCACCGCTGCCCTCGACTTCCGACAGCAACATCACGATCGCGCCGGCAGTACAGGATTCTGCCGTGGTCAGCAGGAGAGAGTGATTGCGCAGATACGCGATGATGTCGTCAGCAATGGGCATGTGCAGGACTCACAGGTTTGTTGCTCGGTTGACCTGCGCGTTGGGCAAACATTCCATCGCGTGAGATGAACGCGCATCGCCTCCTCGCCCCTGCCCCCCGGCAGTCAGGGTCAACGCGGCCAGCGCCATACCGGATCGGCCAGATGCTCGGCAAAAAAGTCCGACAGCACCCTGATCTTCACCGGACGGGTACGCGCCGACGGCGTGACGAAGTACAGGCCACCGCGCGTCATGCTCCACTCGGGAAGGACCTGTTCCAGGCGCCCGTCCGCCAGGTACTCACTGGCCATGAACTCCGGCAGTTCGGATATGGCCAACCCTTCCAGCAGCACTGGGATCATCGCATCCGAGTTGGTTACCCGGAGTGGCCCGTTGGGTGCCACGTCCTCCTCGGCGCCGCTGTGGTGGGTGAACCGCCACACCTGGGTGCGTGCACGGTAGGCGTAGCTCAGGCATTGGCGATGGGCCAGGTCACGCGGATGGCCCGGCCGGCCGTGCGCTTGGAGGTAGCCCGGTGATGCCACAAGCAACTGGCTGACCGCGCAGATTCGCCGGGCGACCAGCGATGAGTCTGGCAGAGCCGCGATCCGCAGCGCCGCGTCGAAACCGTCGGCGATCAGGTCCACCGAGGCGTCGGACAAATGCAGGTCGATGGAGAGCTCCGGGTACAAGCGCATCAGTTTGGGCATCAATGGGGCCACCCAACGCAGGCCAAACGACATCGGCACCGCCAGGCGCACCTGGCCACGGGGTTGCACGGACAGTTCCTGGGCCTCGCTTTCCACCTCTTCGGCCTGCCGATAGATGTCCCCGGCCCTGGCCGCCATGCTCAGGCCAAACTCCGTGAGTGACAGCTGACGTGACGTTCGATTGAACAAGCGCCCGCCCAGTCGCTCCTCCAGCCTTGCCACCGCCCGTGACACAGTGGGCACCGAGACGCCCATCAGCCGCGCGGCAGCCGCGAACGAGCCCTCCTCCGCCACCTTGGCGAACATCGCCAAGCCTTCAAAGTCTGGTAATTTGCTCATTTCATTTCTGCAACGATAGGTTTCTGACAATTCTATTTTGAAACCATCCGATCGTCGATACGCTTCTCCCATCACAACGAACTACCCCACTGGAGAACAGCGAAATGAACGGCAAACTCAACGGCAAAATCGCACTCGTCACCGGCGGCACCAGCGGCATCGGCCTGGCCACCGCCAAACGCTTCGCCGAGGAAGGCGCGCATGTGTACATCACTGGCCGTCGCCAGGCGGAGCTGGATGCAGCCGTCGCCCTGGTCGGCAACGCCACCGGCGTGCAAGTGGACTCGACCCAGCTTGATCAACTCGACGATCTCTATGCAAAAATCCGCGCCAGTCATGGACACATCGACGTGTTGTTCGCCAACGCCGGCGGCGGCTCGATGCTGCCAATGGGCGACATCACCGAGCAGCATTACAACGACACCTTTGACCGCAACGTCAAGGGCGTCCTGTTCACCGTGCAGAAGGCGCTGCCCCTCTTGGCCAATCACGCTTCGGTGATCCTTACCGGCTCCACGGCGGGCAGTTCAGGCACTCCGGCGTTCAGTGTGTATTCCGCGTCCAAAGCCGCCGTGCGCTCGTTTGCCCGTAACTGGATACTGGACCTGAAGGACCGCAACGTGCGTATCAATACGATCAGCCCCGGCGCCACCCGCACGCCTGGCCTGGTTGACCTGGCAGGGCCCGACGCGGCGCAGCAGCAAGGCCTGCTGGATTACCTGGCCTCACAGATTCCGATGGGGCGTGTCGGTGAACCTGAAGAGATAGCCAACGCGGCGCTGTTCCTCGCTTCCAGCGACGCGAGCTTCGTCAACGGCATCGAGCTGTTCGTCGACGGTGGTCAGGCCCAGATCTGACACGGCGGGTTCATCACCAAAAAAAGGCGGCGTCCTCACGGACGCCGCCTTTTTCTGGTTGTGTCAGACCTGCTTTTGCGTCAACCACGCCCCCCAGAACAAACTGCTGAAGAACCGCGTCGCATCGCCGAAGCCGGCGTCGTACAGCAGTTTTTGTACGGCGGCCTCGGAGTGTGGAGGGTCGGCGCCTTGCAGGATCTTCCCGAGCTTGGCCTTCACTTCATCCGCCGAAGCGCCATGCTGCCGCCAGCGCTGTCCCCAGGCGGCGAGCAGCAAGGGCTGACTGGCGTAGGCGTACTGATTGCCCGCAACCACCAACGGCGCTCCGGGCTTCAAATGAGAATGGATGGTTTGCAGGATCCTGCGTTTAGGCTCGTCCCCGTCGAGGTGATGCAGCACTCCGACCAGTGTGGCTGCGTCAAACGAGCTGTCCGCTTTCAGGTCCTCCACATAGCCCTGGTGCAGGGTCGTCCTGTCCAGCAGGCCATTGGACTCCAGATGCTGCCTGGCGGTTTCCAGCATCGGCGGCGAAGGGTCAACGGCTGTGAAGTGCCAGTGCGGCTCGAGCTTGGCCATGGCAATGATCTCGGAAGCCGTGCCTCCTGCGCCGACCACCAGAATTTTTGCCGGTTGCAGGCAGCCAATGCTGGCCGCCAGCATGCAGGCCACCAGGTCCTGGCAGGCATAATAACCGGCCAGGGCAATACGACTTTGCCGTGCGTATTCACTGGCTCGCGAATGATCGAACTTTTCAGCTGAGGTGTCGGGTGTTGTATTCAAGGCGATTCTCCATGACCTTGAACCAACCTACGTCACGTTTCGAAATAAGAGAAATTCATTGATTTTATAAATAGCATTCCTATCAGGAATGCGAAGTCAGCTGCATCAGGGCAGCGGATTCCACCGCCCCCTCGTCATGCCCTTCACTGAACACCGCGCAGGTGGCGACCTGATCGCCATGGACACACTGATATACCGCGATGCCGCTGCCCGGCCCACCACCCGTATGACCAACCAGCCTGTGCCCGCTGTTCGTTTCACCGATCATCAAGCCCAGGCCATAGCCGGGCGTGGCCCACGGCCTTCCGGGTATGGGACCGCCGAGCACGATTGCGTCCTGCATTGCCTCTAGCAATGAGGGGGGCAGCAACCGACCGGCCAGCAAGCCATCGAGCAGTCGAGCGGCTTCGTCAAGCGGGCCCACCAACAAGCCGTGATAGACCCAGCGGGGGTGATAGGTCGCCATCGTTGGCGGATGCACATCGCTCAAGTCCTCTTGCGTTCGCACGAGTCGAACCCGGGCTAAACCGAGGGGCGAAAAGACTTGCTGGATCAACGCCTCTTCAAGTGGTTGCCCGCTCAGCCGCTCGATCAACCTGGCCACCCACATGTAGCCGACGTTGGAATAGCGCCATGCCGTCCCTGGCTCGTAACGCAACCGATTGGCGTCGAGGCGTTGCAGCATTTCATGGGCTGGCCAGGGTGCCTGGTTTTCGGCAACGGCTGAATGGTACGCCTTGAGTTCCGAATAGTCTGCCAACCCTGCCTGGTGCTTTAGCAATTGACGGAGTGTGAACGGCCCCTCCGCGACTGGCTCATCAAGCCTGACAACCCCGTCACGCACGAGACACAACGCCGCAGCAGACAGCACTGTTTTAGTGAAGCTCCACCAAGGCACGGCAACTTGTGCATGCTCCGTCGGCCAAGGCGTTCCATTGAGTATCAGGGACTTGAGCATGGGTAATCCTGCTTGGACGGGTGAAGTATTTTGC
>Ga0308165_1001027_pt1 | contig 42527 bp, 35 predicted proteins | sample PhyWR2_FD_201032 | JGI IMG/M metagenome (GOLD analysis project Ga0308165, IMG submission 201032) | Phyllosphere microbial communities from UC Gill Tract Community Farm, Albany, California, United States - DLSLW.R2 | ecosystem: Host-associated > Plants > Phyllosphere > Unclassified | place: USA...
GAAGGTATACCTAAGAAAACAGCAAACGATTATTTTTGAAAATGGTTACGAATAATCGAATCTTGTTAAGATATTTTTTCTAAATACCGTTATTTAACGAATACAACTACGTTATCTCCTTATTTTTTTAAAAGCACTTTTATAAGTGATTGTATTTCAGTTGTTTAATAAATGGCTCAAAGGTTGAATCACCCTGTGCAATTTAAAAACATAAAAAATGGATAACAGAAAAACATGGTTTATAACCGGAACCTCACAAGGTATGGGGCTCGAGCTGGTTAAAAAAGTATTGGATTCGGGCGATAATGTTCTGGCAGCTTCAAGAACGATTACATCAATCCTTCCTAAAATGCAAAGCTACAGTGAGCGTCTTTTACAGGTTAAAGTAAACCTTAATGATGAGGAAAGTATTAAAGCTGGAGTTTATGCCGCTATTGAAAAATTTGGAAAAATAGATGTGCTGGTCAATAATGCAGGTTACGGTTTACTGGGTGGAATTGAAGAATCATCTAAAACGGAAGTGCAGGCAAATTTTGATGTCAATGTATTCGGGTTATTGAGTGTAACCAGGGCGGTTTTACCGTATATGCGTGAAAAACGTTCGGGGCATATTTTTAATATATCTTCTGTATTTGGTTTGATTGCGGGAGCAGGATGGGGAATTTATTGTGCCACAAAATTTGCTGTTGAGGGGCTTTCTGAAGCCTTGGCCCAAGAAATAAAGCCTTTTGGAATTTATGTCACAATTATTGAACCTGGTTATTTCCGTACCAATTTCTTGAATGCAGGCTCAGTTATTTTACCCGAAAAATCTATTGAAGCTTATACAGATATTGAAGAAGTTAAGCGTAAACATGAGCACGATTTGCCTGGCACACAACCCGGCGATCCAGAAAAAGCTGCCGAAGTGATCATCAGTACAGCACAAATGCACGAACCTCCACTTCGGTTGTTATTGGGATCTGATGCTGTGCAGTTTGCCAATTATAAAATTAATATGCTGCTCGATGAGATGAAAAAGAATGAAATGATCAGTATCTCAACTGATTATGACCAATGATAAATGAGACTGTATCATAACTTTAGCTTTTCATCCAGAGCTGGTAGAAGAACCTATTTACATGTATTGTAGGCATTTCTACATCTTATTCCGTATCCAGATTTCTCGGGAAACTCAATGTGATAGATTCTATCGGAATTACGACTTATGATACAGTCTGATTTTTTTGTTATAATCGAATTTTAGGTGGCTGGTTCGGATGTGGCTACAAATGTTTCTGTTTTAAAGCCGATTTTGATAAGCAGGCCACCATCTTCAACAATTTCGAAACTACCGCACAGTTGCTTACTTAGCCCTTTCATTAAATTCATGCCCATCGAGTCTATCTTCTCCAAATTAAATCCTTTAGGCAAACCCGTACCATTATCCTTTATCAGAAGCATATTTTGTTCGCCGTTTATCTTGCTTAAAAAAACCTGAACGATTCCGCATGTTTGGTTGGGATAGCCATATTTGATTGCATTGGTGATGGCTTCGTTCAAGATCAGCCCCAGTGGCACAGCTTGCGATACATCCAGAAATATCGCATCTATGCTTTTCTCAAAATTAATCCGGCTGCCCAAATCAAAGCTATCTTTTAAGTGTTGGATCAATTCATCAATATATTCGGGCATGCTGATTAGATTTAAACTTTCTGACTGATAGAGTTTTTGATGAATAAGCGCAATGGAACGCATCCTGTTCTCGCTGTTTTGAATGGCCGAAAGGGCTACATGGTTATCTATGTAAGCCGATTGCCGCTGCAACAAACCCATCACAATTTGCAGGTTGTTTTTAACGCGGTGATGGATTTCTTTGAGTAACCATTGCTTTTCCAACAATAAACTGTCTTTCTCCACCAAAAGCTGGTCTTTTTCTTCAACAAGTTGGTTTAGCGAGTCATTTTTTCGCTGTTTAAAACGGTAACTATTGTAAAGCAGGGCCAGAAATAGTCCTAATATAAGCACTCCTCCAAAAGTTATATTACGCATGCCATTGGCCTTTTGCACTTTTGCCTGTTGGATCAAACTGGTGCTTTTAAGGATTTTGATGTCCTTATCTTTCTTTTCTGTTTCAAATTCAATTTGCAGTTGCTGGATCTGTTTTGTTTTTGAGATGGTAAAAATTGAATCATTTATAACCTTATAACGCTGAAAATGCCCAATTGCGGCAGGAAACCGTCCGCCTGCAGAATCTATTTTAAAGCGTAACCACTCAAGATCCTTCAATACCAGAGCGTCGCCAACTTTTAAATTATTGGAATAATATGCTGCCTCTTTATATTTATGTTGACTAACATAAAATTTAGCAATATCCAAATGTGCTATTTTTCCAATCTCGCTTGAATCGTGTGCAAGGCCCCTAATCATTACCCGGTACACCTTTTCTGCCTCATTAATTTTACCTAAAGCCTCATAACAATAGCCTTTAATTTGCGCTACTATGGCTGTTTCATACTCGCTATCGGGTGGATGCCGCTTCTCCAGTCCGGTAATATATTTTAGGCCTTCAGCGGCTTTGTTTTGCGTAATCAATTGCTGGATAACGAAACCTGCTGTTCTAAAGATAAACTGTTGCCTGGCGTTTATCTTTTCGCGGATGTAAATTGTTTTTTTATAATAATAAATGCTATTGTTTATCTCACCAGCAGCTTGATAAACCTGTGCAAGTTCGCCATAAAGGGTTTCTGCCCTTGAGGTATCGTTGGTTAAGCTCATCCGGCGTACGCCACCTAAAGCAAAAAACAAAGCCTTATTTAAGTTTCCATTGTACCTGCTGAGAAATGAGATGAGGTAATACGCCATCTCCAAATTTCGAAACCGCGTATTTTTATATTGTGCAATCAACTCTGTGCAGGCCTGTTCTGCTAAATCTGGTTTGCCCAGATACATTTTATCGGCTGCCATTAAAAACCTGAGCCAGATTATCTTATCAGAATTATTTAGCTTTTGATAAATGATAATGGCCTTCGTATAATAATCGGCTACATTCATTCCCTCTTTAGTCAGGTCACGCAAATAGCTCCCTAATCTTTCGAAAGCTTTAGCTTCCTCTTCGAGATTGCCTTTTTTATGAAATAGAGATGTACTTTTCATAAACCAGGCTTTTCCTTCCATAATCTGGCGATTATCAATTGCAATTTCGCCTAAATTCATCCAGATCGATACCTTACCATACTTAGCATCATCTTTTACCAGGTGACTCAGCTTAAGTGCATGTATGAAATAAGTTTTGGCCGAATCGCGGTCTGCAGCATTTTTTCCATGCCGCCTGGTTTTATATAAATATCCCAGATCGCTTAAAATTTTCAACCGTATAGAATCAGGTTTGCTTTTTTGGAGCAGCTGACGCAGTTGTTGCTCGGTTTGCTGAGCCAAAGCTTGGGTAAGCATTAGCAATAAAAAAGCAGCTGTTAACAAAAGCTTATTCATCAAGTGTCCAAAATAAGAGGTTAGGCAAAAAGATCAACTTTGATGATCTGTGAAACAATTAAACAAATGTTAATCCATAAAGCATTTAATAAGTTTATTCAATTGTAAGTGATTGGTATAGAGTGTTTTTTTTGTCTTTTTTGTGATAGGTGTTATTCAGCCCTCAACGATATAACGTTGTATATCTATAACTTCTGGAAGGTGGGAAAGGTAATTAAATAACAAAGCATCCTACAAATTATGGAGGATACTTTGCCGAAACAGTTTGTGAGCAGACTAATTTATTTTGTAAAAAAGTTCAATAGGTCTTTTTGAACCTGTGGTGTGTTTTCTTGTACTACCCAATGTCCCGAATCTTTAATTACGGATTCTTGCACCTGATTAGCCACAAGTTTAGTGTGTGTTGCAAGAAATGGTGCGGCAAAATGATCAGAACCCATGGCCAGTACAGGCATGGTTAACTTATGCTTGGCAAATTCAACATTGTCTTTTGCATCCTGATTAAAGTATCCAAACCAATGGAATGCACCTGTGGTGGCGCCTGGCACAGCGTAAGCTCTGATAAATTCATTGCGTTCGGCAGTAGTAAAAGAATTTTTCTGAAATCCGACAACCGGCCAGAAATCTGTCAAAAACATACCTACTTTGCCCGAAACCAATTCTCCGGCATGTGGTTGTGCAAAAAAACCGAACCACCATGCTTGTGCTTTTACCTGACTCCAAACTGGTTCAATTCCAGGTAAGAGCGCATCCATAAGGGCTAATTTTTTTACTTCTGAAGGAAATTGGGCAGCATAAGCATAGGCAACCATTAAACCAATATCATGGCCTGCAAGGTTAATGTGTTTATAACCTAATTTCTTCATCAGCTCGTGCATATCTACAGCCATGTTCTTTTTATCGTAACCAGCAGCTGTTTTGCCTGATTCGCCCACACCCCGCATATCTGGTGCAATAACTGTAAAGTGTTTAGATAACTCGGGCAGTAACCTATTCCACATGTACCAATTTTGGCCGAAACCATGCACCAAAAGTAATGGCTCGCCTTTACCACCAATTACATAATGAATTTTTACACCGTTTACAGTTGCGTATTGATGTTTAAAGTTAACAGGGGGATTGGCAGGAGTAGCTGCCATTACGTTAACAACAGCTACAGTAAAGAGCAGGCTAACCATAAGGTGTTTAATTTTTGTTGTAGTTTTCATGATTTTTAATTGTTTTGGTTGATATATCTTTATTTTTTCTTGTTTTCGCTGATGTCCTTATAAGCATTGGGCAGGTTAAAATTGCTGTGCAGCCAGTTAAACAGCACATACCCTTTATCGAATGCTTTCATTTTAACGGCTTCTTTGGTTTGCTCAAGACTGAGGCCTTTATCTACAGCAGCTTCCACCTCTTCTTTAAGTTCTTCCACATAATCAATGGTATATTTTATCCCAGCTTTGTTGGTAATTCGGCCATGACCAGGAATAACAATGGCATCATCGGGCAAGAAGTCGTATATTTTTTTTAGGTTCGCTGCGGGCTCTAAAAAGAAACCATCAAATAACCACGGAATGGCAGGACTTTCGGCAATAAATGGATTGCCCGCCCAAAAAACCTTTTGGTTTGGCATCCATACAAAGAGATCGGCTGGAGATTGTGCAGTACCAACATTCAGGAGCTCTACAATCTTTCCGCCGCCTAAATCTACTTTAAGGTTGCTGTTTTTAGGAATAACGATATCAGCTGGGCGAAAAACTGTGTTTTCAATGCCTCTGCCAGCGCCAAATAAAGTAATCATGAACTGTTTAATGCCTTCATAATTTTTCTCCAGGTTTTCTTTGGCAAATTCATTTTGAATAATGAGTGTAGAGGCTGGTAGGAGATAATTTGAAAAGCAATGGTCGCCATGGTCGCTGGTATTAACAACAAAGAGTATGGGTTTATCGGTTACCGAACGAATCAGTTTAACTTCCTGATCATATAAACGTTTCGATAACATCACTTCGATCAGCAATACGCCTTTTTCTCCGATAATAAAGCCACCTGTGGTAGCCTGTGGAATACCTTTATCTGTTTCTGTTTTGGCAGTGGTGGGTATAATGGCATAGATATCGGTATTGATTTTCTGCAGTTCCAATGTTACTTTATTGGCATCCCAAATGGGCACCACAGGGGGCATTGGCATTTGAGCAAATGCAAGGCTGCAAATACATAGCAGCAATAGGCTAAGGCCAAATGGTTTTGATATTAACTTTTTCATTTTGATTGGTTTAAGATTTTATCTTTGATAACCTCCGAAATATTTTACTGGCGACCAGTTTGGGATTACATCCGGCATGGCAGGACTTTGGGCGGCATATTTACCCGCACCATACACCACTTTGCCGTTTACAATGGTCATGAGTGCAGTGATGTGTTTAATTTTCTCCGCAGGGGCGGTAAAATAATCGTCAGATAGGATCACCATATCTGCATACATACCTTTAATCAGTTTACCCTTTACGTTTTCTTCACCAGAGCACCAGGCGCTACCTGTGGTGTATAATTGCAGCGCAGTGAATTTATCCAGCACTTGTTCCTTTGGCCAGAATTGCATCCCACCTATGGTTTTACCGGTAAGCAACCAGTGCAGCGCCATCCAAGGGTTATACGTAGAGATACGCGGTGCATCGGTACCCATACCTACAGGCACACCCATAGCCAACATTTTTTTTATAGGCGGCAATTGTGTTTTAGGCTGACCATACATTTTCGTATATAATTCGCCCTGAAAATACATGCGGAATTGTACCGCTACACCACCACCAAGTGCTTTTACGCGGGCCAATTCAGGATCGGTTATGGTTTCGGCGTGATCGAAAAACCAACGAAGTCCATTAAAAGGAGTGTCTTTATTTACTTTTTCAAATACGTTAAGCATTCTATCAATAGATTCGCCATAGGTAGCATGCAACCGAAAAGGCCAACGGTTTTTAACCAGTAACCTAACCACAGGTTCGAGATCAGTTTCCATATCTGGCGAGAGCACAATACGGGGTTCTAAAAAGTTTTCAAAATCAGCAGCAGTAGCAGTCAGGTTTTCGCCTGCACCTTCCACCGTATAACCGTTAGCCATCAGGATATGATCATTTTTATTGGGGTGGGTGAGTGCAATCCATTTTTCGTAATCGCTAAACTCTTTACCCTTTTGTTGGGCGAACAGATAGTATGAGGTTCTTACTGTTAATTTACCGGCTTTGGCCAAGGCAAGCGAAGCCTGGTAATCTGCATCATAATTCTGTGCTCCTCCGGCAGCATCTACCACACTGGTGATGCCAAAGCTGTTAATCTCGCGGTAAAAATGTTCAGAACTGTTAATCCTTTCTTCTGGCGTAAGCGTACCAGTTAGTGCAAGCGTTCTGTAAATGGCCATAGGTGTTTCTTTTGCATATAAAAGTCCGGTTGGTTTACCATCTTTATCCAGTTCTACTATACTGCCCGGGTAGTTCGTATTTTTATTATAGCCCAGCACTTCAATCCCTTTTTTATTTAAAAAAGCCTTGCCATATAAGTAGGTTATAAATACAGGTTTATCAGGAACTGCTGCATTGATTTCGTCGATGGTAGGTTGTCTTTTTTCGGTAAATTGAAATTCATTCCAGCCACCAACCACTTTAACCCAAGCACCGGGTGGGGTTCTTGCAGCTTGCTCTTTCAGTATTTCCATAGCGCGTTTCAAGGTTTTTACACCATCCCAACGCAATTCCATATTAAAGTTTAAGCCTTCGCGGATGGCATGCATGTGGCTGTCGTTTAACCCTGGAATAACAGTTTTACCGCCAGCATCAACCAATTTTGTAATAGAATTTTGAAATGATTTAACGATAGCCTGCGTGGTTCCTGTAGCCAGTATCAGCCCGTTTTTCATAGCTATAGCCTGCTTAAATTCTCCTGGTTTGGCCATGGTGGCAATTTTACCATTGTAGATGATCAGATCGGCCTTTTGTTGGGCTGCAACCTGTATTACTGTTAAAATGAGCAGCAGGCACAACAGTTTACTGCTGATCGTAATTAAATGTTTCATAATATTTAAAGGTTTAAAATTTCGTAAGCCAGTTTAAAATGAAATCTGCATGTTCCTTCCAACCCGGCTGGCCAAGTACAAAGTGGTTGCGACCTGCAAACTCTTTATACGCTGTTACAGATTCGCGGTGTGTGTATTTTTTATAGTTGGTATAATTGAGTGATGCGGGAATAAAACGATCTGTACTCCCTGAAAGGAAGAGTAAAGGCGCATGTGGACGTTTAAAATCTACTTTTGCTGCGTTGTTAGTGGCATCTCTTACCAGTAATTTTGACTCGGGAACCAACAAATTATAATAAGCTTCTTTTTGCTCTTCGTAGGGCATACCATTGGTAAAAGCATACTGCCACTCGGGGAACGACATCAGGTAGGTTTTTTTTGTATCGGTAAAAAAGCCCAACGCTGCCCAGCCTGCTTTGTAAAATGAAAACTTGAAAGTAAAAATACCTTGGGGCTGTAAAGAGTGAATGGCAATCCCTGCTGCGGCTATATCTTTTTGAAGAAGTAATTGGGTAATAAGTCCGCCCATAGAATGACCAATAAGAATAGGCTTTTCGGGCAGTTCTTTTACAATATTTTCAAAATAGGCAGTAAGATTGGCAAGGCGCTGGCCAGCAACATCTGCATCTGGATGCCTTTGGCGCAAGGTACAGGCAGGAGCATCTTTGTAAGGCCAGGCAGGTACAATGGTGTTGTAACCTTGCTGTTCAAAATATATTTTCCAGTCGTTCCAACAATCGCTGCTCACAAATGCGCCGGTAATAAAAACAATGTTTTTCGGGAGAGTAGTTTTCATAATTTTCAGGAGTTAATTATGATGCACTATTGACAAGCGTTAAGCCATTTGTTTAATTGGTTGTTAATCAGTTTTTTAAGTTTTTTATTAAAAATGAAATTGACTGTATGTCGTTATCTTTAGAAAATAGACAACGACATAAGGTAAGTTGAGGTGTATTTACTGGCCTGCGATCGAAATCTTTTGAATTGCGGATAGGATTTCATCTATTTAAAAATGGATTGGCGTGGTAGTGAGAAGGGGATATATGTTTTATAAGCAGCTATTCTATATTATTCACTCATTCAAACTACGACGTTATATCGTAGAAAAAAATACAGAAACCGCGAAATAAAGTCAAGTGAAGTATTGGTTTAAATTTAAATAGCTTTATTACAGTTGTTTATGGCTGTGGTATTTGATTTGAAATGGAATCGTAAAATGAACTAATTCACTTGCGATAATGAAAAACCTGATATTTTTATTCTTCATCCTCGTTTCTTGTAACAGCAGGGCACAGGAAACGCCCTTTAAACAGTTACGCTATGATGAAAATTATTCCTATTTGGCTCAAGATACTTCGGTTAACTGGTACCATCGGTTAAAATTTGATCCTGTATCAACAGATAAGGCAACTTATTTTAGTTTTGGCGGTGAAGTGCGCTATCAATATTTTTATTTTAACAACCAAGACTGGGGCGAAGCACCTCAAGATCCAGATGGGTTTATACTAAGCCGCTACCTTGGGCATGTAGATTTCCATGCGGGCAAACACTTTAGGTCTTTTGTTCAATTGCAAAGCAGCATGGCTGGCGGCCTGGCAGAAACTCCATCTCCGGTAGATCAAAACCTGCTTGATCTGCATCAGGCCTTTTTAGAGTATGCCACCACCTTTAACAGCAAACAGCATATTAGCTTAAGAATAGGGCGGCAAGAATTATCATATGGATCGCAAAGATTGGTAGCGGTACGCGAAGCACCAAATAACCGCCAATCTTTCGACGCAGCAAAAGTGATGTATGGGAATAAAAATACCAAACTAGATATGTTTTATTCCCATTATGTAGTTGCAAAACCTAATATTTTTGATGATACCTTTAGCAGCGGCACACAGTTTTGGGGAGCTTATGGTGTATTTACTAAGATTCCGGTAGTTAAGAATATCGATCTTTATTACCTTGGTTTACATAAAAAAGCGGCTGTGTACAACGATGGGAAAGGTGCCGAAACCCGTCACGCTATCGGGGCCCGTATATGGGATACAAAACCTGCCTGGCAATATGATGTGGAAGGACTTTACCAGTTTGGAGATCTTGAAGCCAATAGTATTTCGGCCTGGACGGTGTCGGCGAATATTTCTTATACCTTTTATCAGCATCAACTAAAACCACAGATCGGCTTAAAAACTGAGGTGATTAGCGGCGATAAAAATATGGCTGATGGTAAATTAAACACCTTTAACCCGCTATTTCCTAAAGGTGCTTATTTTGGATTGGCAGCATTGATTGGGCCATACAATTTGATTGATGCTCATCCATACGTACAGTTTAACCTGAGCAAGAAACTTATTTTTGCAGCAGATTACGACCTATTTTGGCGCATGAGCCGCAACGATGGACTTTATGCTGTAAACGGTAAATTGCTCTATGCAGGTAAAGCCGGAAATTCAAAGGCTATTGGCCGTCAGTTGGGTGGTGCTTTAGAGTATACTGCAAACAGGTATTTGTTCTTCAGGCAAGAGCTAACCTGGTTCGATGCAGGCGATTATTTGAAAGAAGCTGGGCCGGGAAAAGATATTTTAATGCTTGGCACAACGGTTACACTTAAGTTTTAAGGGTTAATGTGAATGATAGACTATTTTATTAAACACCAAAATCTTTACGGATACCTAGTTTTTTCATTTTAGAATTTAGGGTGGTAGGCGGTATCTTTAATAAGTTGGCCGCTCCGCCCTCGCCCCAGATTTTGCCATTACACTTTTTCAATGCAGCAAGAATATGCGCACGCTCTCCCTCACTCATGGTGGTTACACTTGTTTCGGCGGGTGCTGTAGTAACATGTTGCTCCGGTTGAGTGGGTAGCACCATGTTGTTAATCATATCGTCTCTGGTAAGCAAAACATTCCTTTCTATCAGATTTTCCAGTTCGCGGATATTACCCGGCCAATGGTACTGTCTCATATGATCTAAAACCTGTGGACTGATGCCTCTTATCGTTTTACCGATTTTGCGGGTATAAATTTTTAAAAAGTGGGCTGCAAGGTCGGCGATATCTTCTTTGCGCTCGCGAAGGGGCGGCATAAGTATCGGGAATACATTGATGCGGTAAAAAAGATCAAGCCTGAAACGGCCTTCGGCAACTTCTTTATCCAGATGCCTGTTGGTGGCTGCAATGATACGTACGTCGGTTTTAATGGTTGTACGACCGCCAATGCGCTCAATTTCTTTTTCTTGAAGCACACGGAGCAACTTAGATTGTGATTCTAATGGAAGTTCGCCAATCTCATCCAAAAAGATCGTACCTGTATGGGCCTGTTCAAAGCGGCCGATCTTGCGTTCATGTGCGCCGGTAAATGCACCTTTTTCATGACCAAACAACTCTGAATCGATCAAAGAAGAAGGAAGCGCCGCACAATTGATCCTGATGAAAGGTTTATCCTTGCGGAGCGATAACGAATGGATGCGTTCTGCAATCTTTTCTTTACCTGTACCGCTCTCGCCCAATATGAGTACTGAAGAATCTGATTTTGAAACCTGAACCACATGATCAAAAACAGTTAACAAAAGGTGGCTGCTCCCTATAACCCCTGCGAAAGGGTTAGGTTCTTCTACAGCTGTTTTTTGATGTGTCACACTATAATTCGTCAACTCATTTATTACGGGGCTATTTGGGGTGTGCACCATACCTTCCATAAAAGTAGATAACAGTGGCTGTAACCTGTTGCACAACACCAAGTGATCGGCCTGATAAGCATCTGGCCTGCGACTGTAAAAATTGAAGTAACATTGTTTGCCCTGGCCCAAAGGAATAGGAAACGACAGGTGAGATTTAAGGTTATATTTTTGGGTATATAATTTTTTTAAGGTGGGTTTCTCAAGCAATACATCCAGTTCATTTTCGTCGTACCAGGTGGCCAGCTGATCGGCAAGGTCGTTTGCTTTTAACCTGGCTAGTTCATGCCGTTTTAAATTGGTAATCACCATCAATTCTGCGCAGCCTATTAACTGGTATTCATCAAAACCTATCCTCGAAAAACAAAGTTCGTAAAAACTGGTTTCATCTTCCTGTTTCATTCCGAACGATAAAAATTCGAAGGGAATAAAAGGTTGAAGGGTTTTGGATATCTGTAATATTTTGAGTTCCCAGTTAAGGTTTGAGGCCAGTATTTCTGCAGCCTTTTTTTGTAGTACTGCATTTTGCCGCATTCCATTTTCCAGTTGATTTTCGTGGCGGTACATGGCAATATCAAGAGCGATCAGCACATCCTTTTCGCGGAAAGGTTTAATCACAAAACCATAAGGGTTGGTTACTTTTGCATCTTCCAATACTTTTTGGTTGGAGTTGGCCGAGATGTAAATAAAGGGCATATTCATCTCGGTTAAGCGGTGGGCGAGGTCGATTCCGGTAAGTTTACCTTTTAGATAAATATCAAGCAGCACAAATTCGGGTTCGAATTCGGCAATCATCTCAAGCGCTTCTTTAACGCTGTCGGCAATGCCGCAAACTTCATAACCTGCAGTTTTTAGGATGTTTGCCAAAACATCAGCAATGATAAATTCATCCTCAACGACGAGGATTTTCTTTTTTTTCATAACGCCTTATTAAACTCAATTTTTGCTTTCATCACCTCCGGATCTTGCCTGCAGATTGCATAACATAAACGAAGTTGCGAAAATGTGATTGCAAGCCAATCATTTGGTTATTAATTATTACTGTAATGTTTGGTAAACTAGTTGGATTAAGAATCAGATCGACACCTTAAAGGCCTTAAAAGGCATAAACCCGGCCACAAATCTAAAATCGCCTATTTCTTGTTTAATGTAAAGCTAAAGATATGATTTGGAAGTGTTTCTAATTTATTCATTTTTACAAATTTACAAGAGGAATAAGTGTGCAACGGTATATCGCTGTGCGAACAATGATATTTCGTTGTGGTAAATAGAGAAATCTATTGTTTTGCATCGGTTATTATGCAGTATAGCTGGGTGCAGATCGTAAGATGCAGAAGGATTTCTCATAAGTTGTTATACCGAGTATCGCGAATTCTCTAACACGTCGTCATCCGATAGCTCGGATCCCGCGCAGGCCTATCGTGTGGACACATCTTTGTTAACCCAGATTGTTTTTATTCCCTTTATCCAGGGCGATCGTCATGCTGACCCGAAGCTTTAGGATTAGCACCTTTCCTGCTATTCACTGACTCTGACTCCTTATAACATTTTATTTGGAGATAAATGTTGTTTTTTCCGCTCTATGCCGCGGAGGCATGCTACTTTGGAGCGCCAAAGTAGCCAAAGCGCTTTGTCAATCCAGCAATGTGGCTCCGCACCAGCCCATGCACATCAAAAAAACAGCGACACTTTGTTTTGTTGGTTGGTGCTGGTTGAAGGTTTTTGCAAGCGTTGAACACAAAACCACTGCGTTTGAGGTTTGGTAGAGGTCAAACGATTGGGTTAGGAGGTCAAATGATTAGGTTCCGAGGTCAAACGTTAAGGGTCTGAGGTCAAACGTTTAGGTTCCGAGGTCAAACGTTTAGGTTCCGAGGTTGACCCTTCCTAAAAAAGTGCAGAAAAATCAGTGTACACTGCGCCCTTTTCATATTAAATCTGTGGGAAAAATGGGCGCTTAACCATGTAAGACATATAAGTGCATATGAGCTTAAATGATCTTATATTCCTTAAATGGTAAAGATATTGGCAACTCAAAGGCTGGATAAGAATTTCGCTCTAATTGTATTTCTAGCGGCAGGTCATCCTCATAACAAAAGAATTCGATATTGTTACTCATTGGAGTATTATAAACCTGAGTTCGATAATTAAAATGCGTACAACTGGTTAGTTTTAATAGTTTGGTATTTGATTGTTTTACTGCCATGGTTACAAATTTTTCAACGATTAATTATCGAACTCAGGTTATAAGTTTACTGTTCTCTTAACTTTAATTCTCTTTTAACGTCCCTTAAACCCTTGAAATTAAAAAATATAGGCGAAATTAAAATCATGGGAATGATAAAACTCACATCATTACGATAACTTTTATCTATCAAAAATATGCCTGCATAGGATAAAAGAAATAATGCAGTTGTAATAGAGAGGGCTAACGTCATTCTTTTTTGTGCTTTAAGCAATTCTCTATTACTTAATTGGTTTGAAGCGTTATATAGCATTTAATTTGATTTTAAGCGAACTTTCTGTTTGTATCAGATTTAAATATACATAGAAATATAAACATTCAATTGCCTCAGTATTATAAAGGATCAATTTTTTGTTAGGCGTTAGTGGTACGCGGCGGGCAAGTAATTCGCCGATCATCTACCTGGTGGATGGCGCTATTTTCTTTTTGTTATCACCAAATTTAGGAATGTACCTGCGAATTCTTTCAGATTTATTAGTTTTGGGATTCAATTGATGGCAATACGAATGTTTTATTGCTGCCTCTTCATTCATTGGTGTGTTCTTCAGGTATGGATGAATGGTAATTGCTTCATTAAGTTGTGCTTTGTCGATCATCAAATTGGAAAAAAAACATCATTAAACGCGTTAAAACAGAGAAATACAATGAATCATTGGTTAGTAAAATCTGAGTAAGATTTGACTGAAAAAGTGCCTATATTTGTATTTAAATGCACTTTTTTGTGTTTTGAAAAGTGCTCTAAAATACCCTTTTTAGCCCCCTTTTGTCAACGGTTTTGTCAACGATTTATTTAATGATTTTGACATTTTTATGACTGAAAATCATGCTTTTTTGGTGCTTTTGCGCAGGTTTCATTGGTTAGTAGTAGATAGACCAATATCGCTTTTGTAAACAATTGATTAGTAGTTTGTTAAATTATCTAGTGAAAACGTTCTGTGAAAAAGTTTCAATTTTTAATTTCTGACGTTTTTTTCTAAAGATTTATACCTCTAAATTATTGATTTTTGGCAATTGTTTGTCAACTGTTTTGTTAACGATTTTCAAGCTCAACACTCGTCAGAGGTAAATCGGTTAGGATAGGTTTCTTGTTGTAGTAATTTGCTAATAATAAGTGTTTTACTGATGTGTTGTGTTCGTGGAAATATGCTATTTCATTGACTTTACATATTTTAGAAGGTAGGCATTTATTGCTTCCTGTTTGGGGAGTTTTTTCTTCACTGGTTGGACTTTTTCTTGAATAAATATATTCTTTACAAAACCTGTTGATTCCTTGATTTCACTTGCGGTTGATTCTAATTGCTTTAGCATATTGAAGATCGTTATATCCAACACCTGTTGGTTTGAGGCGGTTAAGATTTTTTTTATATCCCGCAGTTCTGTTTTAAGGCTCTCCAGTTCACCTATCTGGAATTTAATAATAGGCTCTAGTGCCGGTTGAGCGCGATCCGGTGTTAGCATTTTTTCAAAGGACGCCATCTTTGTTAACAAAATGTCGATTTTCTTGGTCAGATCTTGAATGCTTTTTTCCATCACCAGGTTAATTGTAGTATACAATGCTGGAAAAAGAAACTGCGAGTTTATCCAATATTGGGAATATTAGTATTATCTAACTGCTGGTACTTCAACTTATATATTGCAGATAGTGGCCCCCAACAATACTAGCTGCCCAGTGTCCGGACAACCAACATATCTGTATCAAAATGTATTATTTTTTTTCCTTTACCCAATGCGTATTCGACAATATCTGCGGTTCCGCCAATTCCCTTGGCGGGCCTTCCATTCCATACGGCAAACAGGATGTCTGACCTGTCGACTATTGTTTGTCCTGCATGAAGAAATGCCTCCTGCGATGGGGCAGGATGATCAAGCGTTTCGATGCTATTGCAACGGTCGAGTATATGTTGGTAGTTTTTCTGGGCTCGAGAGGAAAAAGTATTTAGGTAATTTTCGCATGGAATAATCGCTACCAGATCTCTGCTACTTTTTAGCGCTACTTCTGCAAAAAGCTGATCTGCACCTATAGCCAGGCTGCTATAGGCGCAAATCTTTTCAGTGATAGCGGATAGTTCCTCAAACAATCGTTTTTTTAACCAGCCATTTTTAAGGCGTTTTTCAAGGTGTTGATGTCCTGTAATCCCGATATTCCGCATGCTTTATTTTTATATTAATTCTTTTTCCACCAGTCTGCGGTAGTGTTCACCAAGGGCTGTGAGTCTGCAAGATTTACTTTCCATAGCTGCGTTCCACATGTGGGGAGCATTTACTGGTTCCAATAAGTTTAGACGGTTGAATTTTTGAAGCCTTTTGAATATTACTGTATTTGTTTCTATTGGCGCCGGCATATCCTCATCCCTCCCTTTCAGTTCAGCTTCAAAAGTGGGGTCAAGCTGAAACTCATATCCCGCAGTCGGAAAGTACTCCACTATGGATCGGAGATCCTCAAGGGTTATAGGTGGGGTAACTTCCCTGAGAGACACAAAATTCTTGACGTTTGTTTTAAATACAGGGCGCTGCTTATCCCAATCACCTAGTGACTGATCGATATGGGCATAAATACTACCAGGGGTTACCTGCCCAACAAGGTTGGCTGCACTACCACTCAAAGCGTCCACCATCAGTGTGGTAAAAATTCCGCTTCCGTTTTCTTCCGATGCGTACTGTTCTGCAGTGGAGGCAGTAAGAATGGTCATGCCGTCTGAGAGGTGGGAGATTTCCGCATTTTCCATGGAAGTTCCTGCTATCCCAGAGTGACAGCTATCCAGTATGATAATTTTATTGGTTGCAGGTGAACGGTTGGCCATGGCAAGAATTTCGTTTAAGGATACGCCGTCATCTCCATGGGTGGCATCAGAGGCGACAAGATAGCCGCCATTAGCTTCGATGTACCCATGGCCGGCAAAATAAAACAAGGCTACCTCAGCCTTCTGCGAAAAAAGAACATTGATCAAGTCCTTTAATTCCCGTTTGTTTACCTGGTCAGCAGGCCCGGATGAGGTTACCAGTTTGGTTTTGAAGTTGATCGAACCTCCATCGTTTCGCTTTAGCATACTCTCAACACTGTATGCGTCGTTTACGCATCCATGTAAACCGGATACGTTTTGGTAATAATCGATTCCGACTATAAGTGCTATTTTCATAATAGTTAAGATTAAATATTGTCGATAAATTTGCCAACTGTTTCCCAGGTCCAGATTTTGGTGGAAACCCCTGGAATGGCTGTCCGGTCGTTTGTATAAATCCATATGGCAAGTATGGGCTTACCCTCTTCTTTTGCGCATTGTATTTCCCATTTTTGACCGGTAGAGGTTAAGGAATTTTCACTAACCAGGACTATCACACCGTGGCTGCGACGGATTCTTGTGCGTACTTTCTCTTTCCAATCGCTATCATAAGCTTCTTTAACTGAGAGGTCAATGTATTCGAAGGGGCAATGGTCCAGTAATGACTGGCCTTTTAGGAAATCGCGTAAACGCTCATCCTCGATGGCGAACGCGATAAAAACTATTTTTTTATCAGGCATAATATAATGTTTAAAAGAATTTGCGGAATTCCTGTTTTGGTGCAGCGCCTTTCACCCAGCTATCTAAATCGACATATTTAAAGGCAGAGTCAACAGCAAAAAGACGGTTACTGAACACCGAAAGATCGTTCGGTTTTTCGACGTAGGGGTATAATTTGAGGTATTCTGATCTGTCAAAAGAACTCCTGTTTGCGTTATCCTTTGACACTGGTGCAAGTGCGCAGTGCTGGGTATGCCCATCAACATAACCAAGTTCCCATGGTACCCATTTGGAGATCTGTGCATTGTGCGAGATAGCGAGCAGAAGTGATTTGGATGACCTCAAACGCCTACGGATATGGGCTGCGCTTTCTTCTGTAACATTGTCGCGGTCAAGATGGGGATCAGTGATCCAGTCCACATAAACCCTGAAGCCTTGCCTGGTCAGTTCCAGGTACAATCCTTCCACCTCATCCTTATCGAGAAAACTGTGGCAAAGAAAAATGTCGAAACTGCTGTGACCAGCAGTACGCTGGGCAGAGAGCTGAACGCTCTCATTTAGGCTTTTGTTCCTAGATAGCCCCTTGAGATAATTACTTGTAAATAATGACATAGTGATATTTTTTTAAATCGATCAAAACTAGGCGGTAATGATTTTGGAAAAAACCTGTAATCAAAGGGAGAAACCCTGTAATTTATTTTGTCCTTTTCCAGCTGATCCAGGCTGTTTTTTTAAGGGTAGGGAAGAACCGGCTTGTTCTGTTGGGGAAAACTATTTTTGAAGGCGGGGGGAGATTTCCTGTAAAAGCCAGGGATTTTTCCTGTAAAATGCCCGTTTTTCAGGAAAAGGGGGCGGTTTTCCACGCCGGGCAGTTGAGACTATTGGAATCGCTTCTATGCGGTTGTATCATTGTCCCAGTTTTAAAAACAAATAAATTCAATTTTATGTTACAGCAAAATGGGGCAAGACCCTTACCTTTCTTTTTCGTGGGGAAAACCCTCACCAATGAGCGCATCTTAAGATTTGCGCAGACCAAACATCCTGTATTATCGGAAAAGATCAGTAAACCTGATACACGTTCGATCTGGTATACGAAAGAACACATTACCTTCTTATTGGAGGAGATGGAGAAGGTCAATGCAGATGGTCTCAGGATTTATTTCGGGGCTTACGGCGAGAAGGATATTTACAACGGACAGCTTTGCCTGCTGATGGTAATGACCAAGCCGGACGAACTGACCGGAGGCCATGCCGATATCACTCTTGAAGACCAGCCCGACTTTCAGCTCCGCTCAGCCGAGGGAAGTACTCCAAGGGACTTCAATGTTGGATCTCCATGCCCACCGATGTGTGATGATATTAAAGAGGGCTAGGAAAATTCCTAAAAGATGATGTATCTTCAAGGATGAAAAATCCTGCCCAGTATCTTTATCTGATCCCTTTGACTGCCAGTATGATATGTAGTTTGAAGACTTGGGGCGACCGCTGGGCAGGATCTTACCGTGTGTTTTCGGTATTCCTGACTGCTACATTTCTGATGGAGATATTTGCTGTCAGCTGGAAACTTGGACTGCACAGTACCGCCTATTGGGATTTTCCAAAACAGAATCTCTGGATATATAATCTTTATTTTATTCCGGAGTACCTGTTTTATATTTTCTTTTATTCCTCCGTTTCTGAAAACCGAAAACTAGGAAAATCAGGATGGTATTTAGCAATTGTTTTTGCAATATTTTCACTGGCCAACATTTTTATGATCCAGGGAATTGGGCAATTAGATACCTTCAGTATCATACTTGGAAGTGGTATATTGATTGCCTGTGCAGCATCCTATTTCATTCAGGAGCTTAACAGGAAGATACCACGTGCAGTGGGAAGAGAGCCGCTTTTCTGGATTTCGCTGGGCACGTTGGTCTTTCATGCAGTCAGCCTTCCCTACTTTATCTTTATCAACTATCTCAGCAGGACCAACCTGTCCCTGGCAATGGCTTTGTTCAATATCCTGCTGATACTTAATATATTAATGTACATCTGCTATCTAATCGCCTTTCTATGCAAGAATCCCGTTCACAGGAAATCCTTCTAACCATTTTGGTCTCGACGTCCGTGGTATTTTTCTTCGTATGTCTGCTTACCTATTTTTTCTTCAGACAGCAAAAAAAAAGGTTTCAGCATGAACAGGAAGTTCTTCAGCTGCGGGAAACATTCAATCAGACTGTCCTGCAATCGAAACTGGAAATACAGGACCGTACGCTTGACCACATAGCAAAGGAACTCCATGCCAATTTCAGCCATCTTGTTTCTCTTATAAATATTAACCTTTCAGCTGTACTCGCCCAGAGTTCGGGTGAGGTGAGGGAGCATGTAAATGAGACCAAGCTGCTTGCAAAGGAGCTTATGGCAGAAGTTAAAGCCCTTAGTGTGTCTCTCAACTCGGATTTTATTATGAAAGCCGGTTTTGATAAAAGGCTTGAACATGAGCTCCAAAGGCTGGATAAGACAAAGAAATATTTAGTCTCCTATAACCGTGAAGGGACTCCTTTCCGCTTACCTGCCAGTCAGGAGATCGTACTTTACCGCCTCTGCCAGGAAATACTCAATAATATTGTCAAACACTCAGAAGCAAAAAATGTAGAAGTCCTTTTAAGTTATTCTGAAAATTCCCTGAACCTTCGGATTTCAGACGATGGTAAGGGTTTTGATGAGTTTAAAGCTACACAGGAAGCAGCTGAACGGGAAAGTACCGGGCTGCTTAATATTGCCGGACGAGCGAAACTTATCAATGCTGAATTACAGATCCGCAGTACACCGGGTTCTGGTACGCAGGTGAGCGTTGCCATCCCGTTAAATAAATCATATTAGTATGTCATACCGCAAACCACAGATAAAAATAGCCATAGTTGATGATCATAATCTATTCAGAAAAGGGTTGATCACCTTGATCAATCTGGCAGACAAACATAATTACCTTGTTGTTCTTGAGGCTGAAAGTGGGAAGGACATGATCAGAAAACTGGATAAAAAAGCACTTCCAGACATACTGTTGCTTGATATAGACATGCCTAATATGGATGGCTATGAGGCCATGGTATGGTTAAGGGAGAATTTTCCAAAAATTGCCGTATTAGTAGTATCAATGGTCGATAGTGAAGAAGCGATTGTTCGGATGATGCGTTTGGGTGTTAAGGGATACCTATCCAAGGACATTGAAGTGGAAGATATCCATCAAGCGCTGCAGGCAATCAGTAATAAAGGATTTTACTATACAGATTATCTGACCGGAAAGCTGATCGATTCTTTACAGCAGCAGGAATCTGGGGCTAATGGATCCCCGGCAGTAAACGGTCAGGGACTTTGGAATCAGATCAGTGAGATCGAACTCAAGTTTATCCGTTTAGCCTGTTCTGATCTTACATACGAGGAAATAGCAGGAAAAATGTTTCTCAGCCCAAAAACGGTAGATGGATACAGGGCTGCTATCTTCACGCGCTTTGGTATAAGGAACAGGCAGGGATTAGTGCTTTTTGCATTGAAAAATAAAATATGTGATATTGATAATCTATAATTAGTTATTCTGATGCCTGTAGTAGGGGTAAGCAGTTAGGGGTTAGTAAGATATAAGTGAGCAGAATATTTATATGTTTTTTTATGCTGTCTATGTTAAGGAATAATTATCCGAGGGTTAGTCGACTGATTTGGTTTCCTGTTGAATGATGGATTATCATGAATGTCTACATTTGTTCATGGAAAAAGTAATTATCAGTTGCCTGCTCCAGGGCATGAACCAAAAAGAAATTTCAGAAAGACTCACAGAGCTTGAGATGGTGCCCTGCAGTCTCAGTGCGATCGAAAAAACCATCAAAAAACTTAAAGCCCGGTATGGGGCTAAAACAATGTTCCATCTTGGTGCAAAGATTGCAGGTCGTAAATAACCACAGAAATAAATTAGTTATTTTGGCCGTTGGATTTGTATTGAACAAAGATTGTAAAGCCTATGTTCCGATAGGTGTATAATAAATATTTACTATTTTAGGCCATCTTGAGTTTCGACGCATATAGATAATTACAAACATTTAAACAAACGCTCAATTGATCCCTAAGAATATTACCAAAGAACATATTCTCGAGGCCATATCCGATATCAGAGATAATGGCCTGCGATACCCACTTGGAAAATCATCGGTATATGATCTTTCCTATGAAGGAAAAAAATACCCGCCAAAACATGTTGTAATAGTCGCGAATGAGTTCGCAAATGGAAATTTGTTAGCACATGATCAGCTTACGACCAGCATGGCCCAACGGTTTCTTTTACAGCTGGGGCCCGAATTTGTGATCGAAAAGCGAAACGAAGATCCAGTTCTCCAGATGATAGAGGGATACAAGGAAGATCTGATCGGAAAAAGCCTGGGCGATGAACTCTATAAATGGCGCATGCTAACAGACCTGGGGTGCAAACCAGATATAGAAGGTCTGGACTTTGCCGAAAAAATTAGAGCAATTACCTATGAAAACCTGATCTATCACACAACAAGGGGGGTTAGAAACCATATTTTATCTGTGAATGCGGCAGCATATAGGGAAGGGCTCGAAGTCCTTTTCAATGAGGACATTTTGCTTGCGGAGAGGATTGCTATATTTCAGGACCTGATCGATAAGACTTACCGGTCAATGGGCCAGAAATTGTATCATCATCATGATGAGCGGGCAATCGCGACCTTTCTAACGGTTAAATACCCGGAAAAATATACTTTTTACAAGAGCTCTTTCTATGTTAAATATTGCAATAAGCTTGGGCTAAAAACGAGAAAGAAAAATGAAAAATATATACATTATCTAGAACTTGTTGAGGACATGGTCGAACGGTACATCAAGCATGATAATGAGCTTCTGGAAATCGTAGCCGAAAGGGTCCCCGCAGGATTATTTCAGGATCAGAACCACAAACTTCTGGCGCAGGATATTTTGTACAAGATGCTTGACAAAAATGCCGTCACCTTTAAAAACGTGATCAGCGACCTGAAGTCGGCAATACAGGAGGAAGAATCCGTCCTAAAAGATTTTACAGTTGATCATTCACACCTACAGGACAGTGGCCTGAAAAATGGCAGTTATGTCTGGATCGGTGACGCGGTTATGCAGATCGGCAATTTAGATGCCCATTTTGAAGTGTCCATTAGAAGCCGTGGCATTTTTAAGAAGTGTTTTTTCGTTGATATCCATTTTGAAGGTAAGCAGAAACAGAAATATAAAACGCTGATCGGAAGTGAGCTGCCTGATGGACTGGAATGGATTCCATGGCAGGATGGGCACAGTATCGGGACGAAGGTGGGATTAAATCCCTTTGATGAAGATGTCGTGGATAAAATAATGGAGCAATTGCTTTTCCTTGAAACCAGTATTGCAGAACGGGTGAGATATTTTATGCCTTTAGACCCCAAAAAAACGTCAGAAAAAAACAACTCTAAACAAATGGAACTGAACCACATCCTCTACGGTCCCCCGGGAACCGGAAAAACCTACCATACAATTGACAGGGCACTAAAAATCATAGATCCGATATTTTACCAAGCCAACCGTAATAATCGGCATGCGCTTACCCGGCATTTCCGGGATCTATTGATCAGCGATTTCGACAATGGTAAAGGACAGATTGCTTTCTGCACATTTCACCAGAGCATGTCCTATGAGGATTTTATAGAAGGAATCAAACCTGTCGCGCCCAAGGGTATAGAGGGTGCCGTAAACTACCAAGTAATGGACGGCTTATTCAAAAAAATCTGCCTCCAGGCATCGAAAACAAAATCTGTTTCAGGCTTCGATGAATCCTACGATAAGTTTATCAACGAGGTGATAGAAAATGAAAATGTACTTGTTCTTCATACGCCCAAACTCAAGAAACCCTTCAATATCAGGATCAATTCGAACCATAATGTGGTCGCTATTCCGCAGACAGCAAACGCTACCGAGATGGTGGTGACCAGGAGCATGGTCATGAACTATATGATCAGCGGAATTGTTGATGATTGGAAATCATACACAATAGGAATAAGCGAATACATTCAGGCTAATCATCCATTTCAAGTGACCGATGAAGATAATACCAGAAAGAATTTTGTACTCATCATCGATGAAATTAATAGGGGGAATGTCTCGCAGATCTTTGGTGAGCTCATCACGCTGATCGAGGATTCCAAACGTCGAGATGCTGAAGAGGAATTGAGGATTATTCTTCCATACTCTGCACATGCCTTCAGTGTGCCAGGCAACCTGTATATCATTGGTACAATGAATACGGCAGACAGGAGCGTTGAAGCCCTCGACACAGCTTTGAGAAGAAGGTTCAGTTTTGAGGAGATGCCTTCCCACCCGGAACTTCTGGATTCCGGACGCCTGATCTGGCAGTTGTGGTGGGCTTATGAGGACAAGCCTTGGAACCATCCGGAGTTTATGGAAAAGGAAACTTCACTATACCGTTTCCTGGGTGCAACAGAACTTGAAGGGATGCAGGAGGAAAAAAAGGAAGAGATATGGAACAAGATGAAATACTCCGGGGCTGATAAGGGAATATTTGGAAAAATCTTTAGTGGATTTGACCTAAAAGATTTTTTGGAGAAGATTAATGCGAGGCTGGAAAAATTGCTATCGGGCGATCATGTGATAGGGCATTCTTATTTTATGTCCATTTTCTCATTGGAAGATTTACAGCATGTTATATATAACAAGGTAATTCCTTTGCTACAGGAATACTTCTATGGAGATCTTGTGAAGATCGGGCTGGTGTTGGGTGCTGGTTTTATCCGTGAAAAAAAGCAGGGGGGAGGGGAGATTTTTGCACAATTTGACTATGATCCAGACGAACTGAATGGAAAAACCGTATACGAAATCCTCGATTACCGACTTAAGGAAGCATTTGAGGTTGAATTGGATAGCAAGACACAGACCATGAATTTTCCGTTAGCGCTTGATCTTTTATTGGGAAAAAAGTTTTCTGGTAATGACTAAACGCACAATCACCGTTTTTGAGCATGAAAGTCTCCGGCTTGGTCATCCTGAAGAAGGCAGGTTGTCCGCCAAAGAACTCGAATGCCTACAGCTTCATGCAGGTGACGATGGTGTCCCATATTATTCCCTAATTCATAAGGGGGTGAAATTCTGCGGATATGTGGGGGTAATTGCATTGGGCGGTTTAAATATTGAAGTTTTGCCAAAAATTGACCGTGGCAGTGAGGCGCAGTGGAGAAAAATCCTCATTGATATGCTCCGCAAAGTTGGGTCACTGGAGGTGATGCCTACAGATGAGGCAGATCTGAAGCTGAAAAAGAATAGTATCCTTGATTTATATATCTGGGAATTTATGAAGCAGGTCCAGCTGATCCTCCATCAAGGATTATTAAAAAAATACAGAAAGCAGGAAGGAAACACGACCTCCCTTAAAGGAAAACTACTTTTTCAGAAACATCTTACAAAGAATATTGTGCATCAGGAGCATTTTTTTGTAAAGTATACCGTATATGATCCTCACCATCTTCTCAACCAGTTGATATATAAGGCGCTCAGATTGATAAAGAACTTGAGCGTAACAGGCCATATCAATGCGAAAGTGGATGCGATATTGCTTGATTTTCCCGAGATGAATGACATTGTGGTATCTGAACAAACATTTGACAGGATTGTTTACTCCAGGAAAAATGAGCATTATCGAAAGGCGATCATGATTTCCCGACTTTTACTGCTTAATTATCACCCTGATATTAACTCTGGAAAGAACCAGGTAATGGCATTGATGTTTGACATGAACTGGTTATGGGAAAAGTTTGTTTACCTGAGCCTTAAAAAATATCTGGTTGATGCAACCATAAAACCTCAGGCCAATAAACCTTATTGGAGACTTTTTGGGAAACGGCCGGTCAACCTCAGACCGGATGTCGTGATTAAAAACGCTGAACAGACATATGTGCTGGATACGAAATGGAAACTGCCCAATGGCAATAAACCTGGTTACGCGGATTTACAACAGATGTATGCCTACACAAAATATTTCGGCTCCGACCACACTATCCTCTGTTATCCAGGGACTGACGAAAACTTTGTTGATGGCCATTTTCATCATGAGGATTCAGGGCATGGGCACTATCGCTGTTCTGTTCTTAGGCTGAAATTTGATATTTCAATGTACCCTTCGCTGCAGTTGGCGCTATGGCAAAAGGATATTGCTCGGACGATCGGTTTCTATTGCAAGACTGAAATAGCCTGATGGAAACATGTCACTGGTCGGCTTATCGGAAAGGGATTAACTATCGGATAGTTCGTTTTAAAGCTTTTGACCTAAAGGAACAACACCTATATTTATCCGGCAAGAAAAGGTTATAATTTATGATAGTAGAAGACTTTATTAGTGAATTAAAAGTTTCGATTAACAATGGCCCTGAGTATTTTAGAAGTTTTATACAAGGTAAGTTTCTGGAAGGAATATCATCAAAGCATTTTGATGAACTAATCTCTCATTTGGAGGACTTACCTGAGACAGAACCCGAGTTATCTTTAGAATTAAGTGAAATACTTTTAGATGTAGTTCCTGTCGACGATTATACCGATCCTTCGTATCGTGGAATGACCTGGTACTTTAGGATTCTTTCTTTATTGTATAAGCCCGACCCAGAGGTTTTATTGAAAAATATAGCTCAGGCATTAGATTATCTCGAATCGGCGCCGGTAAACACCATTTATGGTTTTATGATCTGTCATAATGCTAAAATAAAGATTTCGCCGGATGTTCTGGGCGAAGATAATTTATTGCTCTTTTATAAACGTTGCGCAGATTACTTTAAAAATATTGGGGAATATAAAGAGGCTTTGAAGTTTATGCTTTCTGCTGCTTCAATATTTTCCAAGCATGGGGCATACCAGTCTGCAGAGCGTTTGTTACATGATGCTGAGGAATTATCAGGTCAACATGATCAAATTGAAATGCAAGCTGGAGTTGGTTATGCAATAGCACAATCGGCTATAGATCAACATGATCATGTCAGGGCTGAAAATATATTCGAAACTCTCTTTGAATGTTTAGGTGAAGCAGGGGTGGCTGTTCCCGATTTACAGGTTTTCAATCTTGCAATGGTGAAAATGCGCCTAGATAAGACCGCAGAAGCGATGTCGATGTTTGCCGAGATCAAGGAGAGGGCAGAGCCAGAATCGTATTTATTATTTACGACATCATTTCATTTGGCGATTTGCCAGAAAGATTTAGGGGATTTAGTTGGGGCTGAGGAATCTTTTGTATCGATAAGTGATACCGCGGGCAAGATTGTTTTGGATCTTAGTGAAAATTTCGATAGTGAATTAAATGATCTTTTAATTGAACATGATTTAGTGAAAGCGCTTGTACTGGCAACTAATGGTAAGTTTGCTGTGGCGGAACGCGATCTGATAAAAGCATTTGAACGAATTGAACTAGGGTTGGATTTGACTGTTCGGCCTCATTATCGCAAGCGGATCCGAAGCCAATATAATAATCGCATTTTAGAAGTAGTTGAACTTATATGGCGACATTCCAATGCTGAAGCCCTCCTACCAATATTGATAGGTTTAAAAAAAAACACACAAAGTGACTGGTTATCTATACTCGAATGGATAGATTATGTGCAAAGCATGCCAGAGATAGATCCTGCTGATAAAAATAAATTAGATGATATTCTTACCAGGCTTCAAAGGCATAGTGGAATGATTATCGGTCCGTATCAGGAAAAATATGATGACCCTTTTGAGTGGGCAAGCAAAACAGACTCTCTGCTATCAGATTCAGGCGATTATACGAGTAACTTGCCCTGGCAGGATTTTGCTCTTTTCTCAGTTGAGGTTATACATCGTTATGGGCTTAAACCTGTTTACCATTTTAGCCGCATCGATTTACTTTCAACGCGTTTGCAGAAAAAGGTGTTAGAAAAACAGGTTTTACTTTTTGTGTTTTTAACCCCCAGTGGTTATACCAGTTACATATTTAGTGATAAATCAATTTTTAGAGAGAGTTTAGAATTTTATCACTTTAAGCGTTATGATAAAGATTTATGGGATTATCGGGGGAATAAAATAGATTGGACTGATTTTGCAAGATCGTTTAATGGTGTCGTTGATTTTATTGACGAGCAATTGACGGTAATTTGGAATTTGTTACAATTAAATACGCGGACTGGTCTTTGTATATTTTCAGGCGTATTTGATTCCTATTTTCCATTGCCACAGGCATGTCTGGCTAATAAAGTTATTCTAGAACGGTTGGGAAAAGGTGATTTTACAGTTGCACAATGCCCTGTGATGTTTCCGCAAAAACAAGTTGAACGTAATATTGAACGAGCGGATATATTAGTAAACACGCATCACCAGTTAGCACTTTTTGAACCAGAAGCTAACACAGTTGTTGCGAGATTCACAAATTCAAATTTGAGATATGTTTCCAATGATTCTGAAGTTCGAACAGCTTTGGAAGAAAGTATTGAAGCTGACTTGGTTCACATCATTACCCATGGTATCCCAATTTCAAGGTTTGCCAATCCTTTTTATGCCAGTTTAGCTGGAGGGACTTTTAGCCTGGGAGCGCTTAAATCCCTCAATAGTGCCAGAAGCCAGTTGTATTTTATAGGAGCATGTAACGCTGCCGACACGGCAAATCCTTCAGCCGGTGTTATTATCCCGACCAACGAGATTGTTGGTTATATAACTATTTTGATGCAAAACCGTACAGCAAAGGTCATCGGTTCTAAGTGGCCAATTCTAGATCGTGTAGGATTTGTCTTTGCAAATATTTTTTATGTATTATTGGCGGAAACAGGTGATATCCACAAGGCATATGGTCAGACGATTTACAAAATGGCAACAGAACCTAGAGATTTTTTTCTCCCATTTTTGGAATTTATATCTTCAATGACAGCAAGAGAAAAACTGAATATAGAACTAAATTCGGAAAATAAACCATTTGATTTGGCCTTCTATTATACCTCTATGAATCTATATACCTTAATCTAAATTTGCCTGCCGATTTTTGAAAATTCTGATTTGACCTTATTTCTTCTCTATAGTCTTTTTTATGGTTAAGAAGCCTTAAATATTTTCAGCACCTGTTATATGTGATCACTACCTGTTTATTATTGGGAAAAACAGGTCGATTAAAATACCTGAATCTAAGAAGAAATTTTGGGTTGTGCCAGACGCGATCATCTGATTTTACCTTATAGTCAATAAGACATTTAGAACTATATTATGATAATAAGTGTCACATCTAAACTGTGGACACTTATTATTATGCTGCATTAAAACATTATTTCCCGTTAATAAAATTTTGTTTTAGCACTCCTTTCAATTTCTGAAAATTCAACTCCGTATCTCGAAAAGAAATCCAGAGATTTTTAAATTCTGTGTTTTCCTTGAGTTGCTGTGGGCCCTTTGCAATCAGATCTTTTGAGATTTGCATATTTCGACCTTCTTCCTCACCTGCCTCGATCACTTGCTGATGAAGCAGTTGAGCATCGATGAATTTGTCGATATTCCCATAATCTGCAACCGTAAAGTCAATAGCATTGATTGCGAAAAGTATCTTCCCAATTTTCTTTCCATCATCGATATCAGCATTCAGATAATCTGAAAAATTGGAGAGTTGATCGGTTATGCTGTTACCAGTATATTGATCATAATCCGGCGCAAGAAAAAGAACTTGAAACAACACGGTGTTGGTTTGTGACTTATTTTGTTGTCCAAACCATTCTAAGAGATTGTTAATTACTGTCATAGGGGAAAGATAGTAAATGCCAGTAAAATTTAAAATTATTAGTTAAAAGAATTACAAATATTAGGCTTGATTTAACCCAATCTCTCCAACATTGGATAACCGCTGTTTTTTCCTAGCCAATTTTGAGTAACAAATTCAAAACAACATGGAAACAACCGTGCTGGAATTCTTTCCTGCTCTGGAAGCAGGATACGATCCTAAAAACTATTCTTATGCCAAGGAACAAGTGCCACTCGGCACCTATGCCGTTAAGCTCGACTTTATGCTATTGTCAAAAAGTGGCCTCACGATCAACTGTTTTTTTACGCTGGTCGATTCTCATAAAAAGATAACACTATCGGTTTACCATAAAGCGGCTAACCAAGGTAGGTACATGGCTGGTGAAACAGAGGTGCGGTATCTACCATTTGGAACCGAACTGGTGCTGACCGTTGAAGCCAATGAACTGGGTAAACCACTACTTACTGATATGGTTATTGCAAAGCCCTAACAATTAAACACGTTATTTCATTTGAATTACCGGCTCGGGTTCCTCGCCGTTAGTCCTTTTTTCCGATAGAAAAAGGAGCAAGCGGAAGTTGGGCAGGCCTCACTTAATGCCTTTGTAGCAGGCTACAAGGACATCTAGAGAATTCTCCGGGAATTCTTTGGTAGACTAAAAGTGCAGCTAGGATTAATAAAGGATATCCCTAAAGAATTCTCTTGCAACGAACAACATGGTCATGGAAAATCTGAACGCGATAAAATATACCAAGGTAACGGATGATAAATTGCAAAAGATCAGCCTTGCCCTGGGCCGTTCCAAGCGGGCGGTTTTCGCGCAGATGGTGGATTATTTCTATCGTAACAAAAAGGATCCAACCGATCTGAACGATGAGCTATTAAAAATCTCTTTAGCAAAGGGACATAAAAGTTATATGGCTTTTATCCGGGCGCAAGAGGACTTGTTGTTGGTTCCGATCAAGCAGGGGGTTGATAAGATGATCACCAATCAGAGGGATATCGTTAAATTCTTCAATGAGCAGGTACATGGCGCGAATAAAAACTTAATTAAAAATCAGGAGGTGCTGATCAAAGTCGCTCAGGATAATGATAAAGCTATAAAACTCATTGCACAGAAAATGGAATCCAGGGAAAACCTAAAGCTTAAAATGCTACAGATATTGAACAGCTATATCAAAGCACGCGAAGAACTGGGCACTTTTAAGACCCGAGAAAAAGAAGAACTGGCTGAACTGACGCGCAAACAGATTGAAAATCTATAGCCATGTTCATCAATATTTCAGCAAGCGAAACAGGAAACAATAAAGGCAGCAGTGCACAGTTGGTGCATTACCTGGATAAGGAAAATAGATTATTCCCACATCAAGAGCCAGAGCTTTGGTTTAACAGCAGCGATAACCAGATCGATTCTTATGTGGTAAAAAGATCAATTGATCGGAATATCGCTAAACTCTCTGGGCATGAAGCGAAATTTTTTCTGGTCAATATCTCTCCGAGCCAGAAAGAGATTGCCCATTTAAAAATGCTCGATGAAAGAAATGCTAAGGAAGATCTAAAAGCTTTTGCGATTAACATCATGGATGAATATGCCCGTAATTTTTATCGGAAGGGTATTGGTAGCAACGAAGATTTATTATGGTTTGGCAAGCTTGAAAACCACCGTTATTATTCTGCAAAGGATAACGAAGTAAAAAATGGGACAGCCAAAAGAGGAGAACCAAAGCCTGGGGAGCAGATGCATATCCAAGTGATCGTTAGCCGTAAGGATATCACCAATGCTATCAAGCTGAGCCCAATGAACAATTCCAGGGGAGGAAACCTAGAGCATTCCAAAAAGATCGGACAGTTTGACCGCGTGGCTTTTAAAGCTTCGGGGGAAAAGGTATTCGATGAAATGTTTGCTTTCGAGAGGCCAATAAATGAAAGTTTTAAATATGCCAATACCCAAAGCAAAGGAACTCTTGTAGAGCGGATGGAGATGGCCGAGCAAAAAGATAAACAGGAACAGGTACAATCGCAGTCAGCTCAGAAACAGAACCCGAACGTTTCGACACAGCTATTGGCTGAGCCTTCAGATACTTTAATGGATCTGCTTTTGGCCCGGCCAGGATTCGATCCCATCGCGCCGGCGAAACGGAACAGAAAGCGGAAAAAGAGAAAAGGGCAACAGCAGGAACTCAAATTTTAAACAGAAAACATGAATACAGGAGAGGATACACAGGGCCTGCGAAAGATTACCGATTTTACCAGGCTGATCAGCATTTTTATTTTAAGCATCCATTTTTATATGAGCTGTTATTTAGCTTTTAAGATCTGGGGCTTTACAGCAGGGATTACCGATAGATTAATTTTGCATCTTTCCAGGACCGGTCTTTTTGACGGGTTCCTGACACCAAAATTTGCGGCATTATTGTGTTTAGCGATTTCCCTATTGGGTGTGAAAGGCAGGAAAGATGAAAAGATCAAAAGAAAAGAAATTGTCATTTATCTAATAGCAGGGATACTGCTATATTTTGTGGCGTACTTCGTTTTTAGGTTAGGATTTGGTGCTCAGCTTACTGCTAGTTTTTACATCCTAGCAACTTCTACAGGTTATCTTTTGATACTTTCCGGAGGCGCGATGCTTTCCAGGTTGATCAAGTCCTCAATCAACACCGACGTATTTAATAGCGAGAACGAAACCTTTCCGCAGGAAGAGCGGCTATTGGAAAATGAATATTCAGTCAATCTACCCGCTAAATATAATCTAAAGGGAAAAATCAGGAACTCTTACATCAATATCATTAATCCTTTCCGGGGGCTGCTCGTTACAGGCACCCCCGGATCTGGGTGCGGTCTGGGAAAAGTTATTTTGTGATCCGACATGTGATCACCCAGCATATCCGCAAAGGATTTTCGATGTTTTTATATGACTTCAAGTTCGACGATTTATCGATTATCGCCTATAACGCGCTATTAAAATACAAAGATAATTATGCAGTTAAACCCACTTTCTGGGTGATTGATTTTGATAAGATCTATCACCGTTGTAATCCGCTGGATCCGCAGAGCATGGAAGACATTACCGATGCGACCGAGGCCAGTAGAACAGTAATGCTGGGGCTAAACCGGGACTGGATCAAAAAGCAGGGTGATTTTTTTGTGGAGAGTGCGATCAATTTTGTAACGGCGGTAATCTGGTTTTTGCGCAAATATAAAAATGGACGTTATTGCACTTTGCCGCACGCAATTGAACTGATCCAGGCGGAGTATGACAGGTTATTTGCGGTATTACAGGAGGAACCGGAGATCAGGGTGCTGATCAATCCTTTTATTTCGGCGCTGCAGCGGAAAGCCATGCCGCAACTCGAAGGGCAGATCGCCTCAGCAAAGATTGGCCTGGCCAGGCTATCTTCACCGCAACTGTACTATGTTTTGAGCGGTAATGATTTTACGCTGGATATCAATAATCCTTTAGATCCAAAGATTGTCTGTATGGGCAATAACCCGCAGAAGGTACAGACCTATGGTGCGGTGCTTTCGCTTTATGTGAACCGGATGTTAAAGCTGGTGAACAAAAAGGGGATGCAGAAAAGCAGCATTGTCTTCGATGAGTATTCTTCGATTTTTGTGGGCGGTATGGACAGCCATATTGCTGTGGCCAGAGGGTATAAATGTGCGACAACCTTAGGATTGCAGGATTTTTCGCAGTTGAGGAAGGATTATGGACAGGAGCAGGCGGATGTAATTACCAATATTGTTGGCAATATTATCAGTGGGCAGGTAAGCGGGGATACGGCGAAAAAACTGTCTGAGAATTTTGGGAAGATCGTACAGGATAAGGAGAGCAAAAGTATTAATAGTTCGGATATTTCTATTTCCAGGTCAACGCAAATGGATTATGCAGTGCCAGCTTCTAAGATAGCTTCTTTATCTTCTGGAGAGTTTGTGGGCATTGTGGCAGATAACCCGGAGGAGAAGATCAGGCTGAAAATGTTCCATTGCGAGATTCAGAATGATCATAAGGCAATTGCGGAGGAAATGGAAAGTTGTGTGCCAATTCCGAGACCGAGAAAAGTGGGTTATGGCGATATCGTTGAGAATTACCTGATGATTAAATCGGAGGTGGAGGCATTGCTAGAGGAGGAGTGTGCGAAGATTTTGGCGAGGGTAGAGAAAAGAAGATCAATGGAAGAAAATAATGAAAAGAAAGAAGAGTCTGGTGCAGAAGAGGATGATCAAGAGCAGTTGGTTAGTATTTGATTTGTTAGTGGGGCTTTTATCATTAAAATAATTTATTTACGGGTAGGGTAGCAAGCTTGTAAAAACACCTAGTATTGAGTAAAGAGAAAAAATAAATGGCAGAATCATCTTACGTTTCCGATTATACACCGAGTCAGGTGTTTCCTGTCGAATGAATCTCTTTGACTCTTCCGGTTTTAGTTTTTCATGGTTACATTGCGGACAAGGTTTGCGGATACGCCATTCGGTCCACTGTTCATGGCTTAGGCTGACATTTGCTTACTTAAGATGCCAAAAAAACATTTTTAAATTTGCCTTTTTAAGGTAAGAAGTTTTATTATATTTGCGCCATTGAAATGATGATAGGTACTTCGGTACGCATTTTTTTGATACCCAAGTAATATTGGAACCGGTCCCGTAGTTCAACGGATAGAATAGAAGTTTCCTAAACTTTAGATATGAGTTCGATTCTCGTCGGGACCACGTCTTTAAACCAGAACATTGTCGTATAAACCTTTGGTTTTTAAAACATTGTTTTGGTTTCTATAAAACGAAAAGTTTTGTTTTCCACCTTTTTCAATACTTAATTTTAATTGGGTATGCCTCGATTTGTTTTTTTAGTATTGCCGGTCAGCGAATTGCGGTAAATGTCGGAACTCAAAATTTTTGGGAATACCCTAATTGTGCGGCTTTTCGGTTTTAACCTGTTCGCCTTGCGAACATCTTGATGGGGCACAGGCTTCAATGTACATTTGTTCAGTTTTGAATGTATCATTATGGGTTATAATTTTCATCTTCTTTTTTATCTTAAAAAACCGAGGAATTATGTTAAAGATGGGCTGATACCCATTTATTTAAGGATTACCGTAAAAGGTAAACATGCTGAATATTCAGTGGGGAGGGGAATCCTTCCTGCTTTCTGGTCATCGCTAAAAGGCAGGGCCAACGGGCAACGGGAAGATATCCGGGAACTAAATGATTATCTTGATACCCTCGCTTCAAAAGTCCGCCGGTTTCATGCTTCCCTGGTTGAAAAAGGGGATGAGGTAACAGCGGTGGTCTTAAGGGATCACCTTTCGGGAAGGAATTCGACAGATCATACCTTGCTTAAAGTTTACCAGAAGCACAATGACAATGTGGAAAAACTGATTGGAAATGGTTACCGTCATGGTACTTTTCAGGCGTATCAGAGTTCGATGAGCCGAGTGCGGGAGTTTATCCAGAAAAAGTATGGGCTGCTGGATATCAACATCAAAAAGGTGGATTTTAAATTTATCACCGATTATGAGCTATACCTCAGGATTGAGCGGAAAAATAGCCCGATGTCCGCCAGGAAATATATGGTGCACCTGAAGAAAATCATCCTTTATTGTCTTGGGAATGGCTGGATTGCCGGTAACCCGTTTATAAATTACCGCAGTACCGCTAAGGCCAAACCGAGGACTTTTCTCAATATGGAAGAGATGGAACGGATCAAAAACAGGGAGTTTTCGCGTAAGCGCTTAAATGTTGTCCGGGACATTTTTATTTTCAGCTGTTATACCGGCCTATCTTATACCGATGTGAAGCAGCTTCGGCTGGATCAGATCTCAAGAGGGGATGATGGTAATTTATGGATATTTATTAAACGGCAGAAAACCGAAACACCCTGTCACATCCCCTTGTTGGATGAGGCAAAAGTAATTCTTGACCGGTATAAAAACCACTGGATCTGCCGGTGGAGAAAGACTGCATTACCTGTGCTTACCAACCAGCGGATGAACAGTTATCTGAAGGAGATCGCAGATCAGTCTGCCATTACCAAGGTACTCACTTATCATCTTGCCCGTCACACCTTTGCGACGACTATAACGCTTTCAAATGGTGTTCCGATTGAGACCGTATCGCAGATGCTTGGGCACAATAGCCTGAAAACAACCCAACATTATGCGAAGGTGATCGATACGAAAGTTAGTACTGAGATGTCTGCATTACAGGAGAAGCTTCTGGAGCGGAATAAGGAAGAAGAGGATGCTGATGGTATGAAAGTTATGAAGCTCTTTAGGTAGATTGTCAGCCAGGTAGCTGGGACATCGTGCTTTAGTTCGTCTTGTTAATAAAATTAAAATGTTTGTTATTTCAATCGTTTTATGTATTTTTGATTGAAATAACAAGCTTTATGGAAAAAAGAAGTGTGATTTTATTTCCTAAATCTGAGCGATTATTGGAAGATATGGGCGAGAATCTAAAGCTTGCCCGAAAGAGGCGTAAGCTAAGTACGGAGCAGGTGGCTCAAAGGGCAAATATTGCCCGTTCCACGCTTTGGTTGGTTGAACGGGGTTCTCCGAGTGTTGCGATTGGTATTTATGTTCAGGTACTATTTGTATTAGGATTAGAGAGAGATATCGCCAAACTTGGCGCTGACGACGAACTGGGGCACAAACTACAGGACGCAAAACTTCTGCAGAGCGCAGCTAGTAAACCTTTAAGAAAAAGGAAATGAAGGGAAATAAAAATGATCATCGAGAAATTTGGGTCTTTGCAGATTGGTTAGGTCTTGAAGGTCCGCTATTGATGGGGATACTTAGCTGTACTCTCGCAAGGCGTAAGGAGGTATTTTCATTTGAGTACGATCAAAAGTGGCTTTTGTCAAAACAAAAGTTCATGATCGATCCCGATTTGCAATTTTTTCCAGGGCAGCAGTTTCTTCGGGAAGACAAATCTAATTTTGGGATATTTATGGATTCTTCTCCCGATCGTTGGGGTACTAAACTCATGATCCGTCGTGAAGCTATTGATGCCAGGACAGATAACCGTCCAGTACGTACACTTCATGGTAGTGACTTTTTAATCGGAGTTTACGATCAGCACCGCATGGGTGCCCTACGCTTTAAGCTTGATCCAGATGGCCCATTTTTAGATGACGATAAAAATATGCCTGCCCCACCAATGACTGCTCTACGAGCACTTGAGGCAGCAAGTAGAAAACTAGAGGACGACGGTAATCTGGATGATCCCAATTACAGCAAATGGCTGAGTATGCTTGTCGCTCCGGGCGGATCGCTTGGAGGAGCAAGACCCAAATCTGGCGTGATTGATGCTGATGGAACACTTTGGATTGCCAAGTTTCCAAGTGGGAACGATGATTACAATCTCGGAGCATGGGAATGGGTTGCCTCTCAATTAGCTGAGCAATGTGGAATTGAAGTTCCAGAGCATTCCTATCGGAAATTCTCCGGTAAACATTATACATTTATTACCAAGAGATTTGATAGAGCCCCAGATGAAAAACGCATTCATTTTGCTTCAGCTATGACATTATTGGGCCAGCAAGATGGAGTAAATCATGCCAGCGGCATCAGCTATCTCGATCTTGCAGAATTCATCAGTCGTCACGGTGCTAACCCTCAACAGGATCTGGAGCAACTTTGGAGACGTATAGTTTTCAATATATGTATATCCAATACCGATGATCATTTGAGGAACCATGGTTTCTTATTAAGCGATCAAGGATGGATATTGTCGCCCGCCTACGATGTTAATCCCGTTCCTAACGGTTCAGGACTCACACTAAATGTATCTGAGGATGATAATTCTCTTGATCTCGAACTGGCAATTGATGTGGCTGATTATTTTCGCCTTGATAAAAAACATGCAAGGGAAATCGCAACTCAGATTGCCAAAGTAGTTGGGGAATGGTCGGCCGTGGCAGAAGAAGCGGAGATAAGTAAGGGGGAGCGTGAGATGATGGCCCCGGCATTTGCAGCAGCTATTGATTTTTTAGATATATAAGGATGCAGTAAATGATTGTTATTTCAATCGGTTAAGGTCAATATGTTTGAAATAACAATCATAACTCGTTAAGTGTTAAGCAATCCTTTCTTGAAGGGGCGTCAGAATAACTATTCTCTGAAAAGCTATAATTTGAAATATTTGACTGTTATCAACTAAAGAAATGAGAATAAAGATAATTAGCGACTTACATCAAGAATTTGGGATCTCAGATTTAGATTTTAGCAATGCTGATCTCATTATCCTGGCTGGAGATACACACTTGGGGACAAAAGGTATAGAATGGGTAAAGCAAAACATCCCTGATAAACCGGTAATATATTTGTTGGGAAATCACGAATATTATAAAGGATCCTATCCCAAGACACTTAACAAAATCATTGAGGCATCCAAAAACTCAAATGTAAACGTCCTTGAAAACAATATGGTTGAATTCGAAGGGATAAGATTCCATGATGCAACTTTATGGACGGATTTTTCCTTATTTGGTAATCCCGTGGAATCAGGCATTATCTGCCAGGCCAGAATGAACGATTATGTGCAGATACGCAGAGATCCAGCATATTCAAAATTAAGATCAATAGATACTTACCAGATTCACCAAAAATCAAAATCCTGGCTACAAAAAAGCCTCAAAGAATCAAGCGGCTTTAAGAATGTGGTCATTACCCATCATGCGCCGAGTATTCAGTCAATACCTGAGCCTTATCGGAATGATGTTCTATCAGCTGCCTATGCTTCCAACCTTGAAGATGTGATTCTGGAGCATCAGCCCTTGTATTGGATTCATGGCCATATCCACACGCCTGCCAGATATACTATTGGTAACACTGAAATTATCTGTAATCCACATGGCTATTTGAGTGAGGAATACAATGGGTATGTGAAAGACTTGATCATTAATATTTAAAGCCTGGTGCAACTTTTATATTTATAATGGCAGTAAAAAAATAATTATATGGATCTGCACCCACTGGAGAGGTATGTAAGGTCATTGTGACCAAGCATAATTTCTGCCGCTGCAATTCTAGGCCTTACCAAATATTTACACAATAATCACTGCCAATTGGGGAGTTTTTCATTATTTCGTCTTAAAATGGGGTAAAGTATAAAATCGGATCCTATTGGCTCAATGGCGTGAGTTTATCGATGCTCCTAGTCAGCAACTCTTTTCATTTTCCAGTGGAGCAATAAATCCAGATGCATACCATGTTATTACTGATGCAAGAGTAAATGCATTAGTAATGCAACAGTAAATGCGATAGTAAAAGGCCTTATTGTTCATGCTTTTTCCTTAATTGTAAATAAACTAGAAAGGCCCTGCTGGGATTTATCTGTATATTCTTGGTTACGCTTTTTATTAAACCTGAATTATCTGTTGAATGCAAAACTGCCGCATGTTTTGCAGATCCGGCAAGGATCCTAATGTAAAGGATGCCGCTATTTTTTTTCCTTTTTGTATATTGAACCGCTTATTATTTATTTTCCATTACCATAAGATGGTGAGAAGTCACTTTTTTTCTATCATGAGAGAACGTTTTTTTAGATTTCGTGGGAGGTTTGATTTTTCTCCGCACTCTTATGAAATTGGCCAGCCCGTTTTCCAGAATAAAAAACTGGAAGATAATGCCTTCTTTCGGAAGCTTTATGGTCTTGCCAGCGATGAGTACAAACCTTTTTATGATTTTCACTTATCCCACTATCTTGTTAAAAATCCGGATGGGGAGGAAAAGTTCTTTCGTGAAGTAAATAAAACGGTAAACAGGAGGATCGGTTTCTATTCGACAAAAAATCCCTTTGGGTGGGGATATGCTGCCATTCTTGATAAGCTCACTAAATTAGATACGTTCCGGGAGTTTCTCGATACTGTTGATGTGTGGAATGTGAATACGTCAATTGAAAAGATCTTCAGCCAGAAAGATGGTGAAATCGTGTTGCTTACTGGTAAAGTAAGAGATCTGCAGTTCAAACTGGATGATATTTTGAAATATGAGGCAAGCGAGAAAATCGCAATCCACAGTGGCGATCTTCCTGTTTTTATGGACCTGCTGCGTCAGATGCAGGGGCTGGTGCTGCCAAATGGGAAAAGGCTTCTGACCACCCAGGGGTTCAGCCCCTGGTATAAGATGATTGCCAAAAACTTTGTACACGGGGATAAACCGATCCCTTTGGCAACTGCCCAGAATTATTTTTCATCTCCCGGTTCTTCGAAGTATATTTTTATATCCGAAAAGGATAAGGCCTTTGATATCGTGCCGGTCAGGTCCGAAGGCTAGGGCCTGCTGCTGGGTGGCAGAAATGTATTTGACTAAATTATTGTAACGGTTGAGGATAGATTATATGTGGCGGTTTTAATATTAAGGATTTTAATTGTTGGGATTTGATTAAATTTAAGTTATGAATTTAAATCCTATGCGATGGAGATATGTAATGAAAGCTTGGAAAATTATTTTGAGTGTAATTATAAAAGCTACCTAAAGCAAAAGGGGGCCCGGGGCAAAAAAAACAACCTTGAAAAGTTCGAAATTCGATCATTTGCCGATATAAAACGGGGTTATCTGCGCGGACATGGTATTTATGAAACCTATCCGGACAGCCTTCCTGGTGCAACTCAAAAGATCCGGGCACGCGAGGCTGCCTACCTGAATGGGATAGAGGTTCCATTTGGCAGAGGCAGGCTGAGCTGTGATCTGCTCAAGCTGATTAAGGCTGCTCCCGAAAGCCGGCAAAGTTTCTATCTTCCGGTTATGCTTGCGTTCAGGGCCTTTATTCCGAAATCGGCAGGTATTATTCTCTCGGCAATTGCTGCCGAGCTTGAAGCGGTACAGGGCGTGCCAATCCCATTCGGAGAAATTATTTTCATGGCTGATCTGAAATGCAAGAGGATCGACCTGTATAAATACAGGGATAAACCAAAGGAGGTTTTAAAAGAAATTTATGCGCCTGAAGAACCGGTTTTCCACCTCAATGCACATTGTTCCCATTGTGAATTCAGAGCGGCCTGCCTAAAGAAAGCACTGGCCCTTGACCACCCCAGCCTGCTCAAAGGGGTGGGCAGAAAGCGCATTAGTGAGCTTGCGGCAAAGGGTATTTTTACAGTCAACCAGCTTTCATACACTTTCAGGCCGCGGAGGAGGCAGAACGTTGCGGGATCAGGGTCCTTATCCCGTTCTGCTGAGCTGCATGCGCTGGCGATCAGGGAAAAGCAGGTTTATATCCTCAATAGTCCAGCTGTGGTTTCAAAGCCTGACGGGGGCTATTTTTTAGATGTTGAAGGGCTTCCGGATGGTGGATATTATCTGATCGGCCTTCTTGCGAAGAATCATAGGGTATGCCGTTATTACAACTTTTGGTCGGATTCTCCTGCATGCACCATGGAAATGCTCAATGGTTTTTTATCAGAAGTAGACAAATTCCCAGCTATCCCCATTTATCACTACGGTAATTATGAAAAAGTCTTTTTACTCAAAATGAAAAAACGTTTTTCACATTATGCAGACCGGATTGACAGCATCCTGTCCCGGTTAAGAAATGTTCTTTTACCTTTACATAACCAGATTTATTTTCCAACCTATAGCAACTCCCTCAAGGATATAGCCAGATTCCTCGGCTTTGACTGGTCCGATCCTGATGCTTCAGGACTGGAATCCATATACTGGAGAAAATCCTGGGAGAAAAATGGCGATCAGTTATTCAAACAGAGACTCATCACCTATAATAAAGAAGATTGCCTGGCACTTAATATAATCCAAAACGCGATTTATGCACTTACCTCAAAAGATTTTACAGGGTTTCCTTCACTTAAAGTCAGCGAAGCAGCGGAAATCCAACACCCGAAAAAAAACATATTTATTACTGAACAGGCATTTTTCCAGGAGATCGAAATTATAAATTCCTGTTCTTATTTTGATTATCAGCAGAGCCGCGTCCATACCCATCAAAGTATCCCCCAGAAAAAAAACGATAAAAAGGCCAGGGGGTATGATAATTATTTTTACCAAAAAAAGCCCGACAGAACCTTACAGGTTTCAATCCAGAAATGTGAACATTGCGGAAGCCTGGATATCTGCCGGACCGGACCAGTGTCCAAAAAACTGATCGAGCTGGTCTTCATGAGCAAGGGAGTGAAAAGAAGTCTGGTTGAATATCATGCCAACTACTACCGCTGCCGCTCCTGCAGGCGAAAATACCTTCCGTCAAAATATCCGGCTTCGCGGTTAAAGGTTGGCTACAGCTTAATCTGCTGGACAATATATCAGCATATAGAGAACAGACAGAGTTTTCAGATGATCTCAAAAACATTATTTCAGCTATTTCATATCAGGCTGTCTGCAGTAACACTAAGCTTTTGTAAGGAATATCTGCTCCGCTATCACGAGAAAACATTTCAGAACTTGCTTGATTCCATCCCGGCCAGTGAGGTGCTTTATGTAGATGAGACGCCTATTAAACTACACGGGCATTGCGGCTACATCTGGGTTTTCACCAATGGCAGGCAGGTGATATCCATCTTTCGCGAAAGCAGGGAATCGGGTTTTTTAAAGGAATTTCTTAAAGGGTTTAACGGTGTACTGGTAACTGACTTTTACAATGGTTATGATGCGCTGGAGTGCAAAAAGCAAAAATGTCTGATCCATTTGATACGTGATTTCAATTCTGACCTTGTCAAAAATCCTTTTGATGAGGCATTTAAAAAAATGGCACTGGATTTCAGCTTATTGCTGCAGCAGATTGTGCTGGCGATACACCGTTACGGACTTAGGGCTTACCACCTGAAACGCTTCAGCGATCCGGCTCGGAAATTTCTTGAAAAGGTAGCAGGTACTAATTACCTGAGTCCCGTCTGCCAGCAGTATCAGGTCAGGCTTAAACGCAACAGGGATTCCCTCTTTGAGTTCCTGGATCCTGACGGGGTAGGTTGGAACAATACCAATGCCGAACATGCGATCAAGGCGCTGGCCCTGCATAACGATAAGGACATCAATTCTTATTCCATCAGTAGGATAGATACCTATCTCAAGATTATGAGTATTTATCAGACTTGTGAAATGATGGGACTGGAATTCTTTGATTTTCTACGTTCGGACAACTTTATACTAAAGGAAAAACGACACAGAAAAAGCCGGCACACTTCCAAACGTAAACCCATCTAAGCTAGTCGGGATCCTTGCTTTTTTTTTCATTAAGGCAGACTTCTTATCCAGATATATGCAAAATGAAATCTTTCGCAGTAATAACAGGCTATTCAATGTATTCAGATTTCAAATGAAGGGTAAAAATCTTTGTTTTTTTGCGGACCGTCATGGTGAATTCACATTTTTAGATATTGAATCTTCTTAGAAAATAAATTCCGATTAATAAAAATTTTAGACAAAATCGATTTTTAGTTGCGTCTCGAAACGGTCGTTATTAAAGCCATAAACAAAACTATGATTTGTTGGGTAGGCATGCTCCAACCTCGCACTGATGTTTTTTAGTCCTGTCTGTCCGCCTGTAGTCTTGCCATTCGTCGCGGCCAAGTTGCTGGTCCGGAAATAAATCCCCTGCTCATTGGCATAGATCTCAATGCTGGCTGGGTTAACAGGATCGTTTAATATTCCATGTTTGAACAGGTTTTCTACCAGTGTCAGGAAGATAATCGGTAAAATTAATGCTCCGCTGTTGCTGATATCCTTGGTGTAATTAAGGTTGAGCAGGTGTTCAAACCTTAGGCGGTTCAACTTGATCAGGTTTTCCATCTGTTCGATTTCCTTTGTAAGCAGAATATAATCATTTTTGCTGTCCTCAAGTGCATATTCCATCAGCTCTGTCAGACCGGAT
>Ga0308165_1001028_pt1 | contig 42420 bp, 35 predicted proteins | sample PhyWR2_FD_201032 | JGI IMG/M metagenome (GOLD analysis project Ga0308165, IMG submission 201032) | Phyllosphere microbial communities from UC Gill Tract Community Farm, Albany, California, United States - DLSLW.R2 | ecosystem: Host-associated > Plants > Phyllosphere > Unclassified | place: USA...
CGTGGCCAGTGCGTTCATTCCGTTCCTGCCGATGCTGCCGATGCACCTGCTGGTGCAGAACCTGCTCTACGACATTTCGCAAATCGCCATCCCGTTCGATAACGTCGATGAAGAGATGCTCAAGCAACCGCAACGCTGGCAGCCGACGGATGTCGGGCGGTTCATGCTGTTCTTCGGGCCGATCAGTTCGATCTTCGACATCAGCACCTTCGCCCTGATGTGGTACGTGTTCGACGCCAACACCCCGGACCACCAGACCCTGTTCCAATCCGGCTGGTTCGTGGTCGGGCTGCTGACCCAGACGTTGATCGTGCACATGATCCGCACGCCGAAGATCCCGTTCCTGCAAAGCCGGGCGGCCATGCCGCTGATGGCGATGACCGCGATTATCATGGCCGTGGGCATTTTCCTGCCGATGGGACCATTGGCGCATTACTTCAAGTTGCAGGCGCTGCCATCGCTGTACTTCGTGTTCCTGCCGGCGATCCTGCTCGCCTACATGGCGCTGACCCAGGCAGTGAAGGGTTTTTACATTCGCCGTTTTGGCTGGCAATAGGCGTTGGGTACGGGTCCTACCTGCCTGTGCGCAGGTGGGCTCCGGCACCTTGCAGGGCATAGCCGATTAGATACCGGGAATTTCGGAATAGTCCTACAGAAAGCTCTATGTCTCTTCCGTAGTCTTGCAGCCTTCCGAACTGAACTTCTTCTGGTGGTCCCGGTTGTCGAACAAAGCGTTACGTATCCTGATTGCCGACGAGCAACATTTTCAACGCATGCGAATCGAGCGCCTCTTCAACCAGCTCGGTTATTACCGGGTGGTGCCTGTGCACAGTCTGGCGGAGTTGCTGAACCTGGTCGATTACGGGAGCGTGCCCTTCGACCTTGTGGTCATCAACGCCTCGATGGCCCGGGGCGAGCTGAACCTGTTCGACTTCTTCCTCGATCATCCACAGGTTCATCACGCTTTGATCTATGGCGACGACGCCCCTCAGTCACCGCCTGTATCCGCTCGCGGACAGCAAAAAATTCACGTCATCGGGTCTGCGATGCCTGAACTGCCGTTCATTGAGCGATCAATGGCCGTTATTGAGTCGAGGCAACCGCTCGTCGGCACTGTCATTTCTGTCAGCTAGTCCTGCGCTTCGAGACATGCAAGAGTCTTCGCGCAGCACTGCGTCTAATTCGGGGTCTACCTTGGAGATTTTTTGTCCAAAGGTTGTGTATTTGCACAGGGAGTTGCCATGAGTTCAGTCGTGATAGCGGACGATCATCCGGTGGTTCGCGCTGCAGTCAGGATCCTGCTCAAACAGGAGGGATTCAGCCGGATCATCGAGGTATCCAGCGGCAACGAGGTGGTGCCGGCGATACGGGAGCACAAACCGGAGGTGGTGGTGCTGGATCTGGATATCCCCGGTCTCGACGGGCTGGGTGTGCTGGGCAGGATCCAGGCCAGCGACGTACGGTGTCGGGTCATTGTCTTCACCGGCCAGGATGCGGACTATTACCAGGAGCGTTGCATGCGTGCCGGTGCCGTGGCGTATGTGTCCAAGACCAACGACCTGCAACATCTGCACAAGGCTATCCATGCGGTCCGTGCCGGGTATTCCTATTTTATCCAGCTACGGTCCAGCTCGGTGTCGATGAGCGCGCTGGAACGCAGCGAAAAGGAGATGATCGACAAACTGTCGGATCGTGAGTTGACGATCTTCCAGCATCTGGCGCGGGGCAAGGGCAACAAGGACATCGCCGAACTCATGAACCTGAGCCACAAGACGGTCAGCACCTACAAGACCCGCGTGGTGGAAAAACTCAATGTGGAATCCAAGGTTCACCTGAGAGATTTCGCCAAACGCAATCATCTGATCTGAATGAACACATTACGCCGATACGGTTGTTCGATCGTCTTCTTCCTGGCGAGCGGCCTTTGGGCGGTCGGCGTGGGTGCGCAGCCACAGGTCCTCACGCTGCTGGGGCGCTCGAGCGTCGATGGCCATGACATCAAGCTCTCGGAGGCCGATTCACGCTGGTTGCAACAGAAAGGCCGACTGGTACTGGCCGTCACCGCGCCCGATTACCCCCCCTTCGACATCACCACCACCGGTTCCGACTACGAAGGCTTGACGGCGGACTACGCCGGCTTGCTCCAGCAACTTCTGCACGTGGACATCGTGGTCCAGCGCTACGCCTCTCGCGACGATGCGGTACAGGCCATCAAGCAAGGGACGGTCGATCTTCTGGGAACGGCCAATCGTTATGAGACCCAGGACCCGACGTTAAGCAAATCGAGCGCTTACGCCGACGATCAACCCGTACTGGTGACCCGCACCGACGCGACGCTTCCCCTGGACCCGGACCTGGCCGGCAAACGCCTGGCAATGTTGTACCACTACCTGCCCGAACAACAGGTGCGAGCGTTTTATCCCAAGGCCGATGTGCAACTCTTTCCTTCGACGCTGGGAGCCGTGGGTGCCGTAGCCTTCGGCCAGGCGGACGTGTTTATTGGCGACGCCATCAGCGCCCATCACCTGATCAGCAAGAATTACCTGAACAACGTGCAGCTGGCGGACTTTTCCCCCATGGAATCGGGGCGCTTCGCGTTCGCGATGGCCAGTGACAGCGTGCAACTCAAACGCATCGTGAACCAGGCGCTGGCGGCGGTTCCGACCAATGAACGCATCAATATCCTGCGGCGGTGGGGGGCCAGCGGTGCGTCCATTGCCGGCACCCAACCGTTGCAATTGAGCATGGCGGAGCAACGTTGGATCAAGCAGCATCCCCATGTGAAAGTGGCGATCAACGAAAACATGATGCCGATTTCATTTATCGACAGTGAGGGCAAGTACCGCGGCATCAGTATTGATGTGCTGGGTAAAATCAGTTTGCGTACCGGGTTGAAGTTTGACCTCCAGCCCGCCAGTTCAATCGCTGAAATGCTCGATCAGATCAAGACCGGACAGATCGACATCGTGGCGGGGGCAAGCCCCAGCATCGAGCGCGAAGCCGATCTGCGCTTCACCCGACCCTTCCTTACGAGCCCGAATGTGCTGGTGACTCGCATAGGACCAGACGGCCCCCGGACGCTGGATGAGATGGCGGGCAAGCGGCTGGCGGTGACCCAGGGCAACAGTGCCGGCGAGTTCGTTCGCCAGCACTTTGCACAGGTCGAGCTGGTCAATGCTCCCTTGACCGCGGACGGCATGGAAATGGTCGCGCAGGGCAAGACAGACGGCGCGATCAATTCGCTGATCAGCGCACGGATCATGATTTCCCGCCAGTACCGGGACCGATTGCAAGTGACCAGCACGGTCGGCACAGATCCGGCCCGCGCCACGCTGGCCACCGGCCGCGATGCGGTGGAGTTGCATTCGATCCTGGACAAGGCCCTGCTCAGCATCGCCCCGGAAGAGATCGATGAAATGACTGGGTACTGGCGCAACGACCTGATGGTCGAGCAGAGCTTCTGGTTGCGTCACCGCTTGAACATCCTCCAGGCCTTTGCCGGTGTTGGCGTCTTGCTGTTACTGGCGCTAGCCTGGATCGCCTGGCAGCGTCGCCAGATTCGCATGCGCCAGCAATTGCTCAGTCAATTGCAGGAAGCCAAGGAAGCGGCGGACGACGCCAATCGGGCCAAGACCACCTTCCTGGCAACCATGAGCCATGAAATCCGTACGCCGATGAACGCGCTGCTGGGTATGCTCGAACTGGCGCTCAAGCGTGCCGACGACGGCATCACCGACCGTGGCGCCATCGAAGTGGCGTCCAATGCCGGGCAACAGTTGCTGGCGTTGATCGGTGACATCCTGGACATCGCGCGTATCGAGTCCGGGCATTTGTCCCTGACGCCGGAACGGACCAACCTGCGCGCGCTGGTGGCATCGGTGTGCCGGGTGTTCGAGGGGCTGGCGCGCCAGAAAAACCTGGAGTGGCGTGTCGAACTGGACGAGCAAAGCGCCTGCGACGTACTGATCGACCCCACGCGCTTCAAGCAGGTGCTGTCCAACTTGCTGAGCAACGCGATCAAGTTTACCCGCCGGGGTGAAGTGAGCCTGCTCTTGCAGGTCGAACCTGAGAGCTCGGGCTATCTGGCGATTAGCCTGTGCATCGAAGACACCGGTATCGGTATCAGTGCGGCTGATCAACAGCGACTGTTCAGCCCCTTCGTCCAGGCCAGCAATACCCCGCAGTCCGGTCAGCAGGGCTCAGGCCTGGGGTTGGTGATCAGCCGAACCCTGTGCGAAATGATGGGTGGCCGGCTGCAACTCGACAGTGAAATGGGCCGGGGGACGCGGATCGATATCAGCCTCGAACTGCCGCTGTTGAAACCTGTTGCCAACAGCCAGTCACCCGAGCCGTCGGCGCCAGTACAGACACGTGCGTTGACGATCCTGGTGGTCGACGATTACCCGGCCAACCGGTTGTTGATGACCCGCCAGCTGAATTATCTGGGGCATCGTGTCACGGCGGCTGAAGAGGGTCGGCAAGGCTTCGAGAAGTGGAGCCAGGCAGCCTTCGATGTGCTGATCACCGACTGCAACATGCCGGTGCTCAGCGGCTATGAGATGACAGCAGCGATCCGCGAAAAGGAGCGTGAGCAAGGATTGCCACGCACCCTGATCCTGGGGTTCACCGCTAACGCGCAGCCCAGTGAAAAGGCGCGTTGCATCGAGGCGGGGATGGACGACTGCCTGTTCAAACCGATTCGCCTGGCGGACCTGGCCGCCTGGCTGGCCGCCAGATTCAGTGCGGAGCCCAGGGGGGCGAGCATCGAGTCGCCAGGCGCTTGTTCCGAAATAGACTTGAGCGGTGTGCAGCACTATGTCGGTGAGGATCATGAGCTGATCGAACAGTTGCTGCGCGACCTGGTGCTGAGCAACCGCACTGACCGGGAGGAACTGCTCAAGGCGCATGCCGCGCATGACGAGTCGGCCTTGAGTGCGCTGGCGCACCGCATCAAGGGTGGGGCGTTGATGGTCCGGGCGCAGACCCTGATCGAGTGCTGCGAGGCGCTGGAGCGTGCCTGCGGCGATGGTCGTGAGTCGCAAATCGATGGGGCCGTCGATCAGTTGCAGCAGGCCATGACATACCTGGAACATCGTCTCGCCCAAGGTTGATGATCAATCCCCGTTCGACGCGATGCCTTTGGGAGCCAAGCAAGTCTCGACGAATGTTTAATACGCAGAATTCGCGGGGCCTGCTCCTTTACCACTGTTCTCCCAGTAGAACGATGAAGCCTGTTTTCGCCGTCTAGCGCATCATTGGTTTGAGTTTTAAGCTTTATCCATGGGTCAAGCTACAGAATTGGAGAAAGCATGAAAAATATCATTGGCATCTACACCAGCCCGCGAACCCATTGGGTCGGCGACGGCTTCCCAGTGCGTACGCTGTTTTCCTACGACAACCTGGCTGAACATATCAGCCCGTTCTTATTGCTGGACCACGCCGGCCCGGCGCAATTCTCGCCCACCACCGAGCGACGTGGCGTCGGCCAGCACCCGCATCGCGGTTTTGAAACGGTGACCATCGTCTATGAGGGCGAAGTGCAGCACCGAGACTCCACGGGCAGCGGCGGCACGATCGGCCCGGGAGACGTGCAATGGATGACCGCTGCCTCAGGGATTCTCCATGAAGAGTTCCACTCTGATAGCTTCGCCCAAACCGGTGGCAACCTGGAGATGGTGCAGTTGTGGGTCAACCTGCCGGCCAAAGACAAGATGGCCGATCCGGGTTACCAGACGATTCTCGACGCCGACATTCCGAGCATCCCGCTCAAGGACGGGGCCGGCAGCCTGCGCCTGATCGCCGGTGAGTTCGACGGCCACACCGGTCCGGCGCGCACGTTCACCCCGGTGGACGTCTGGGACCTGCGCCTCAAGGGTGGCCAGTTGCTGACCCTCGATCTGCACGAGGGGCGCAACACGGCGCTGGTGGTGTTGCGCGGCACGGTGGAGGTCAACGGCGAGGCGCTGGTGCGCCAGGGGCAATTGGCGTTGTTCGAGCGTGACGGCAAGCAACTGAGCCTGGAAGCCAACGATGATGCCGTGGTGTTGTTGCTCAGCGGTGAACCGATCGACGAGCCCATCGTCGGCCACGGTCCGTTCGTCATGAACAGCGAGCAGGAAATTCACCAGGCGTTCGCGGATTTCCAGTCGGGGCGCTTCGGGCGGATGGGCGGTTGAGGCACGGTTGCCGAGCGCTGCACAAACCCGCATTTTTGTATTGCTCCAGGACCTGTGATTGCTCCTACACTGTGGCCATCCGTATCCGGCTGGAGCCGTTCGATGCTGTCACTGCTTACCAATCACCCGCTGATCTGTGCGCTGATCCTGATCCTGATCGACCTGGGGTTGTGGCGCCTGATCAGCGCCAATGGCAGCAACTGGAAACTGTTGGTGCGCCTGCTGATTTTTTCGCTGTTCAGCATTCTGCTGTTCAACGAAGGCTTGAACCCGCTGGAGCCGGCGCCGTGGGCCGATAATGTCCCGTTGCACCTGGCGGCCACCGGCTTGCAGATTGGCTGGTGGCTGTTCGGCGCGCGCACACTGACAGTACTGATCGGCGCGGGGATGATGCAGCGGGTCGGGCACACCGGGCGCCTGCTTCAGGATTTGCTCGGTGCGGTGATTTTCCTGATTGCGATCATTGCCGCGCTGGCCTACGTGCTCGACCTGCCGGTCAAGGGCGTACTGGCCACGTCCGGTGCGTTGGCGATCATCGTCGGCCTGGCCTTGCAAAGTACGCTCAGCGACGTGTTTTCGGGCATTGTGCTCAACACCACCAAACCCTATCAACTCGATGACTGGATCTCCATCGACGGCACCGAAGGCCGGGTCACCGATATCGACTGGCGGGCCACGCGCCTGCAAACATCCCAGGGCAGCATGGCGGTGATCCCCAACTCGCTGGCGGCCAAGGCCAAGATCGTCAACTTCAGCCGTCCCAGCGACATCTTTGGCGTGTCGATCAGTTTGCAACTGAGCCCCCACGCGCGTCCGCAAACGGTGATCGATGCGCTGGAACGTGCGGTCGAGGGCTGCCGGCATCTGTTGAGCAAACCCGCTCCGAGCGTTGCGCTCAAGGGATCGAGCGCTACCGGCGTGGAATATGAAATCAGCGGCTTCGTGGTTTCGATGGATCAGAAGCGCATGGTGCGCAACCTGCTCTTCGACCTTGCGTTCCGCCACTTGCAGGCTTCGGGCGTCAGCCTGCTGTCGAGCGTGGAGCCAAACACGTCGGCCGGCCTCTCACGACCACGGGCGTTGCTGGAAAGCTCGGCGATTTTCTCCACCCTGCGCCAGGAGGAAAAGGAAACCTTCAGCCAGCACATGGCCCTGCAGACCTTTCGTGCCGGGGAAACGATCCTGCCAGCCGGGGAGGTCAGCGATCATTTGTTTATCATCGAGTCCGGTGTCGTGACGGTCACGCTGGCCCGCGCCGGGGTCAAGTTTGAATCCGGGCGCATGGGACCGGGCGAGGTGATCGGTGAAGGCGGCATTCTGTCGGACACTTCGCTGCCGGCCGAATTCAGCGCCAAGACCGCTTGCAGTCTGTACCGGATCGAGAAGGATTACCTCAAGCCCTGTCTCGAGGCACGGCACGACATTGGCGAGGCAATGAAGGCGTTGCTCGATTACCGCTTGCATCGGGCGCAGACGTTGACCGAAGAAGTGCCGAAGGTGGCGGTGAAGAAGGGGTTTTTGCAGTGGTTGCGTAACCGGGCTTGAGCATTGATGGCGGCTGCGCGGATCGCTGGCAAGCCAGCTCCTACAATAAGAACGCCGAAGATTCTTGTGGGAGCGAGCCTGCTCGCGATGGCATCCACCCGATGTCAGTTCAAAAATCCACCGTCGCCGACACCTTCAGCGTCCGCGGCGTGCCCTGTGTCAGGTAACCCCCATAGGCCGAGGCCCAGTAGGCCTTGTTCGCAACGTTCTCCAGGTTGGCGCGCAAGGTGATTTCCTTGTCGTCGAACTTGAACGCATATCGCGAGCCGACATCAAAGCGGTTCCACGCCGGGATGCTCTGGGTATTGGCGGCGTTCAGATATTGCCCGCCAGTGCGCAACATCCGTGCGCTGAGCGCTGCACCTTCGATGCCAGGCACGTCCCAGTCGGCGCCAACGTTGAACTGGAAGCGTGGCACGCCGACCGCGCGGTTGCCGTCATTGACGCCGTTGGCACTGCCTTCGATTTCGGTTTTCATCAGGGTGGCACCGCTGAGCAGGCGCAAGCCATCGAGGGGTTCGCCGTAGAGGTTGAGTTCCACCCCCTTGTTCACCTGTTCACCGTCGACCCGGAAGATGCCGCTCTGGGTGTAGCTCGCCGGCTGTTCGATGCGGTACACACCCAGGCTGGCGCCGTAGCTGTCCATGTCCAGGCGCACACCGGCTTCGACCTGCTTGCTGCGTACCGGGGCGAAGGTTTCGTCGCGGTTGATGGCGGTGGTCGGTGGTGTCGGGCCCTTGGCCAGGCCTTCGATGCGGTTGGCGTAGAACGAAACGTGCTCCCAAGGCTTGATCACCAGGCCGTAGACCGGGGTCGTGATCGACTCTTCGTAGCTGGAAGTGCGCAGGCCGCTGGCGGTGGCCCAACCGTCGATTTTCATGGCCTGGCGGCGCACGCCCAGTGTCAGCAACACGCGATCGTCGAGAAAGCCCAGGGTGTCGGACACCGCAGCGCTGCGCAGGGTGTTCTTGCCGACGATGCGCGGATCGGAAATGTCGCTGGCAACCGAGGTGGCCGCCGGGCGAGGTTTGTCGGTGACATCATAGAGGTTGGTGTCGTACCGCGAGGCGGCGCCGATGGTCTCGAACGCCGAGCGCTGCTGGCCCCAGATGCCCGCCAGGCCGAAGTTCATCTGATGGCTGACGGGGCCGGTGTTGAAGTGGCCATTGAGGCCGGTCATCAGGCTTTTGTTGTCTTCGTCGTGGGGCGGGTAGAGCATGCCGCCCTTGGCTGCACCGTTGAGGTTGGTCACGGTCAGCGACGAATACACGCCGTTTTCCCGGGTGTGCTTGGCGCCACCTGAGACATAGGCCGTCCAGTTGTCATTGAGGTCGTACTCGGCGCGGGCCATGCCGAAGGTGTCTTCCAGCTGCGAGTAGCTCCAGCTCTGCGCGTAACTGGCGTTGGCGTGAGGCACCTTGGGGGCCTTGCTCAGGGACGAGTCGACATAGATCACCGAACGGCCCTGGTTGATCACCTGTTTCTGGTAACCCAGGTCCGCCGAAAGCCGCAGGCGATCGCCGCGATAGTCCAGGCCGACACTGATCAGCGACGAGCGCCGGTCTTCGTCATCGACGGCGGTGTCACCTTCGCGTTGCATCAGGTTGACCCGCGCACCGAAACGGTTGTCTTCGCCAAAGCGCTGGCCCAGGTCCAGATGCCCGCCGACCTGGCCATCGGCGCTGTAATCGAGGGTTACGCTGCGGGTCGGTACATCGTTGGCGCGCTTGGGTTGCAGGTTGACGCCACCGCCAATCCCGCTGCCGCTGGGGGTGACGCCGTTGACAAAGGCGTTCGGACCCTTGAACAGGTCGACCCGCTCCAAGGCTTCAACCGCAACGATTTGTCTCGGCAGGATACCGTACAGGCCGTTGTAGGAAATATCGTCGGACACCAGCGGCAAGCCGCGAATCATGAACACCTGTGAAAAGTTGCCGAAGCCGGAGGACTGGCGCACTGAGGCATCATTGAGCAACACGTCGCCGATGGTCTGGGCCTGTTGGTCGGCGATGGTCTTGGCGGTGTAGCTGGTGACGCTGAAAGGCAAGTCCTTCAGCGCCTGATTGCCGAATATACCGACCTGCGCCACTTTGGCCACCTGGCCGCCGCCGTAGGTGTCGGCGTTGTCATCGCGCACAGCGTTTACGTTGGTGGCGCCCAGTTCCAGGGCGCCGTCGGCTGACACGCGCGGCGCTACCGTGTAACCGTTGCCGCCGGTGCTGATCAATTCAAAGCCGCTGCCTTCGAGCAATGTCGCGAAACCCGATTGGGCGCTGTAAGTCCCCTGCAGACCGGCACTCTGGCGGTTACCCAGTTGTGCCGGATCGAACGACAAGGGAACGCCGACCGCTACGGCAAATTGCGCCAGGGTCTGGCTGAGCAGGCCCGGTGCGATATTGACACTGCGGGTGGCATTTTCGCTGACGCTGTCGGCGGCCTGGCTGGTGACGGGCAACAACGCGGTAAAGGCCAGTGCGACGCTCAGACTCAGGGCCTTGAGCGGGAATTCGGCGGGGCAGTGCTGTAGCGTGGAAGTCATTCGGCGTTCCTGTCGAGCGCGTGGAATTGAAAAGGTCTATCCACACACCGAACGAAACGCAAAAAGGTATCAGGAGGCAGTGAAAAAAAAGAAGGCCACTCAGGCCCGGGGTTCGACCGACATCCAGTAGCGGGTCAGGCTGCTGACTTTCAGCGGCAGCGTGTCGCTGAGCAGGCGCAGGCTGGCGTCGGTGTCACGCAGGGAAAACGCTCCCGACACCCGCAACCCGGCGACATCGGCATGACACCGCAGGATGCCGGGACGGTAGCGGCTCAGCTCAGTGAGCAATTCATCCAGGCGCATGTTGTTGGCCAGCAACATGCCCTTGTCCCAGGCCAGGGCGCTGGTGTCGAAGCGTTCCACCGGGTCGAAGCGGTCGGACCGGAAGGCCTGGCGCTCACCGGCGTTGAGGGTCGAACTCTGTGACAACGACAGCGGCGTGACCTCCACCTGGCCGTCAAGTACGGACACCTGGCTTCGCGAGTCGTGGGTACGCACGCAAAACCGGGTGCCCAGCGCCCGGGCAATGGCTTGCGGGGTTTCGACGATGAAGGGGCGGGCGGCCGCGTCCCTGGCGGTGCTGATCAGCACCTCGCCGCCCAGCAGCGTGATGCGCCGCTCCTGGGGGGTGAAGGCGATATTCACGGACGAATGGGTGTTGAGCAGCAACTGGCTGCCGTCCGGCAATTGCACTTGTTTCTGTTCGCCCACGGCCGTGCGCTGATCCGGGTTCCATTGCTCCCAGGGCACATGTTGCGCGGCGATGCCCACGGGACCTGCCATCAGCAACAGACCCAGGCGCGCGAGCGTCTGCCGACGGCTGAGGCCTTCCTTGCGTGCCGCCCGTTGCAGGGTTTGCAGGGCCAGGTTGGGCGGTACGCTGCGAAATTCCCCGAGCAAGGCTTCAGCACGCTGCCATGCCTGGGCATGCTCTGCACTGCGGTTGCGCCATTGGGCGATGGCGTGGTGGTCGGACGGCGTGGCGCTGCCAGAGTGCAACTGCACCAGCCAGTCGGCCGCTTCGCCGAGGATTTGCGGGTTGATCATCGGGTTCATCAGGCGACACTCAGGCAGGCAACGAAGGCGGCGCGCATGTGCCGTTTGACGGTGATCAGCGACACGTCCAGGCGCTCAGCGATCTGCACGTAGGTCAGGCCTTCGATCTGCGACAACAGGAAGGTGTCGCGGGTGACCGCCGGCAGCTCGCGCAGCAGCGCTTCGATCCGCGTCAGGGTTTCGAGGATCAGCAGGCGGGTTTCCGGTGAAGGCACTTCGGCGGCAGGCAGTTGGGCGATGGTTTCCAGGTAAGCGCGCTCAAGGTCCTGGCGTCGCCAACGGTCGATGACCAGGCCTTTGGCGATGTGCGTCAGTAGTGCCCGGGGCTCACTGCCCAGTGGCTTGGTGACCTGGCGGGTTAGCAGGCGCAGGAAAGTATCGTGGGCGAGGTCGGCAGCATCGCAGCGATTACCGAGTTTCCGATGCAGCCAACCCTGCAGCCAACCGTGATGTTCGCTATAGAGGGTGTGAATTTGCTGGTTCGAAGCGTGCTCGGTTGACGGCATGGAAGGCGGCTACTCGATTCGGGCGTGCTGGCCTGACTGCAATTAAGAATTGATCGCATTCTAGTGGCGCAGGGTGACCGCTGGCAATTGGCCGATGGACTTTATTTTTTTCGCAGGCGCCAATGGCCTCCTCGACTTCGGGAGTATTGGATATTTGCGCAGCCTGCCCGCGGGATTAACGTAGCTGCACCCACTACCTCCCAGGAGCCCACCATGAAACCTCGTATCGATTTCTACACTGCCTCCCCTGATGCACTCAAAGCCATGATGGCCCTGGAGGGCGCCGTTTCGAAGCTGCCACTGGAAAAGAGCCTGATTGAGTTGGTCAAGCTGCGTGCTTCGCAAATCAATGGCTGCGCGTTCTGCATCGATATGCACACCAGCGATGCCCTTAAGGCCGGGGAAACCACGCGTCGTTTGTTCGGTGTCACCGCCTGGCGTGAAGCCCCGTTCTACACCGACCGCGAACGCGCTGCGCTGGCGTGGACCGAGTCACTGACCGAGCTGAGCCAGACCCACGCGCCGGATGATGTCTACGAGTACGTCGCCGCGCAGTTCAGTCCCAAGGAAATGGTCGACTTGACCGTGGCGATCTCCACCATCAACAGCTGGAATCGCCTGGCGGTGGGCTTTCGTAAAACCCCTCAGGCGTGACGCTAAGCTGCAAGCGTTGAGCTTGCAGCTTGCCCTGGCCATCAATGCCCGTCGGCACTGGGCGCGGGCGGTGGTTGCACCTTGCGCATCAAGGGCACCATCGCCGTGGCAATGAGGAAGCAGGCGCCAATCAGCAGGAAGGTGTCACCGTAGGTTTGCGTTTGCGCTTCTCGGTAGGTCAACTGCCAGAGTTGATGCAGGCTGGCCGTGGCGCCCGTGTCGCCGACAAGGCCCAGGTTGGCGAAATTGTTGCCGACCTGGGACAGCCATTGGTTCAGCGCCTCATTGCTGCTGTTGAGGTTTTCCGCCAGCCGGGTGAAGTGCAGGTTGGTGCGGTCATTGAGGATCGTCGCGCAGGCGGCGATGCCAATGGCACCCCCCAGGTTGCGCATCAGGTTGAACAGCCCCGAGGCGTGCTTGAGCCGTGCCGGCGCCAACCCGCCCAGGGTCAGGGTGACGGCGGGCGGCACCGCCAGTTGCTGGGCAATCCCGCGAAGGGCTTGCGGCAACATCAACTCGGCAGAACCCCAGTCATGGGTGATCGGACTGAATTCCCACATCGACAAGGCGAACAGCCCAAGACCGGTCATCATGATCCAGCGCAGGTCTACGCGATTGGCCAGAAAGGCATACAGCGGAATCGCCATGATCTGGAACACCCCGGTGGAGAAAACCGCCAGTCCAATGTCCAGCGCCCCATAGCCACGCACCCGACCGAGAAACAGTGGTGTCAGGTAGATGGTGGCAAACAGACCAATCCCCGTGACAAACGAAAAGAAGCAGCCAAGGGCGAAGTTGCGGTCTTTGAGGGCGCGCAAATCGACGATCGGATTGGCCACGTGCAGGGTCCGGCCAATGAACGCCAGGCCCGCCAGGCCACTGATCCAGGCCGTGGTCAGAATCGTGCGGTCGCTGAACCAGTTCCAGCGCGGGCCTTCCTCCAGGGTGTATTCCAGACAACCCAGAAACAGCGCGAGAAACAGCATGCTCAAATAGTCGGCGCCCTTGAGCAGCGAAAGCTCCGGCTGGTCGATTTTCACCAGCATCGGCACGGCCACCGCGACGAAGATGCCGGGCACGAGGTTTATATAGAAGAGCCAGTGCCACGACGATACGTCCGTGATCCAGCCGCCGATGACCGGGCCCAGGGTCGGTGCCAATGACGCCACGGCGCCGATGGTCGCGGCGGCGATGACCCGTTGTTTACCGGTGAAGAAAAAGAACGCCGTGGTGAACACCAGCGGGATCATCGAGCCGCCCAGAAAACCCTGCAACGCCCGAAAGGCAATCATGCTCTGGATGTTCCAGGCCGCGCCGCAGAGCAGGCTGGCCAGGGTGAACCCCACGGCGGAGGCGCAAAACAGCCAGCGGGTCGAGAACACTCGCGACAGCCACCCGGACAGCGGGATCACAATGATCTCGGCGATCAGGTAACTGGTCTGCACCCAGGCAGTTTCATCGGTGCCCGCCGAGAGCCCCCCGCCGATGTCGCGTAGCGACGCCGAGACGATCTGGATGTCCAGCAGCGCAATGAACATGCCGATGCACATGGTGGCGAACGCGAATACCTTGGTCGCCGTTGCCATGTCGGCGGCATTGAACGGTTGTGCGGGGGCGGCGAGGGTGCGGCTCATGGCGCGCTGGCCACGGCGGCACTTTCAGGTTCCTTGCGAGTGTCCACCTCGGCGGTCACCGAGAGGCCGGGGCGCAGGTGGCCGAGCACGCTGTCGGCCGGATCGAGGCGGATCCGCACAGGCACGCGCTGGACGATCTTGGTGAAGTTGCCGGTGGCGTTTTCCGGCGGCAGCACGCTGAACTGCGAGCCGCTGGCGGGGGCGAGGCTGTCGAGTCGACCGTGGAAGGCCTGCCCGGAGAGCACGTCGGCGCGGATGACCACCCGCTGGCCGGGAACCATGTGGGCCAACTGGTCTTCCTTAAAGTTCGCATCAACCCAGAGCCCGCTCGACGGGACCACCGACAACTGCTGCGACCCGGCCTGTGCATAAGCCCCGACCCGCGCACGGCGATTGCCGATCACCCCGTCGATCGGTGCGCGCAGCTCGGTATAGCCGACGTTGAGCTGTGCCAGGTCCCGCTCGGCGCGGGCCTGGACCAGCGCCGCCCGGGCTTGCTGTTTCTGCGTTTCGATCACGTTCAACTGGCGTTGCGCGGCGAGCAATTCGGCCTGGGCCTTGGCGCTCAAGGCCTGGGCAGTCTTGAAGGTCGCGTCGGCGCGCTGGGCGCTTTCCACTGAAACGGCATTGCTGCCCACCAGTTTTCTGTAGCGCTGGTTGTCGTCCCGCGAGCGAGCGGTTTCGGCGCCGGCCGCCTCAATGCCGGCACGGGCCTGGCCAATCACTGCCTGTTGCAGTTGCTGCGTGGCGTCGAGGTTGGCCAGCAGCGCTTCTTCAGCGGCAACCGCGCCTTCGGCCTTGGCCAGATTGGCGCGGTAGTCGCGTGAATCGAGGCGGATGAGCACGTCACCGGCTTTGACATTCTGATTGTCGGTGACCAGCACTTCGTCGATGTAGCCCGCGACTTTTGGCCCGATCACCGTCACGTCACCGCCGATGTAGGCGTCGTCGGTTTCTTCGATGAAGCGGCCGGCGGTCCACCAGTGCACGGCAAAGAAACCTGCGAACACCAGGGCGGCGGTGGCCAGTGTCAGCAGGATCAAGCGCTTGAGCAGGGGCGGGCGAGGTGGACTCACCGGGGCAGCAAGATCGGATTCGAGGCTGGGCATGCTGGTCATGAAGTAATACCTGTGAGGAACGGTGCTTTATTACGTAGATAATATGACGCATGTAATATTTGCTCGCAATTGATTTTTACTGCCGGTGGTCAGTTGGGTTCGTCCGGTCGAGAAATGGCGGGATGAGAATTAGTCACAAAGACAACACGGTAGTCCTAATGACCTGTTTCCAGTGTTGTCACAATGACACCTGTTTATTCTAACTATTTGAAAATTAAGTAATTAAATATTGGCACGTTTAGTGGAATGCTTAGAGTAACTCCCACCCGAGCAGGAACTGATCATGACTCGTACTCTCCCGTTCAGCTTCACCCTCTGCCTGTTGTTTTCCCCGTTGAGCATGGCCGACCAAGTGGTTCGCGAAGTCCCCGACACCACCGCTGGCAAAGGTGCTGGTGTGGTAACCGGGTTGATGGTCGGCGCCGTGGGCGGCCCGATTGGCGCGCTGATCGGTGCCGGTGCCGGTTTCTTCGCCGGCAGCTCGGTGCAGGAAGCGGCTGGCCTGACCGAAACCGCTTATGAAGTGAAAGACGCCAAGGGCGAAGTCAGCACCGTTCGCTCGCCCAACGCCAAGTTCGACGTTGGCCAGCAAGTGACGCGCAAAGGTTCGCGCCTGCAGTCGCAGGACAGTTGAACCCGACACCTGCGCGTTTCATCCCCGAGCTCCTTTGGGATCCGCTCATGGGTCGGATCCTCTTTTTTCTCAGTCATCGCCGCCATTTTTAATCAATCGAGGGGTAACACAATGCAAGCCATCAACGCCAAAGTCTTGAGCGCACTGGAAAACGTCATGGTGATCTCCACCACCGACCTGCAGGGCAACATCACTTACGTCAACGATCTGTTCTGCAAGCTGACCGGCTACACCAGCGAAGAACTGCTGGGCCAGCCGCACAGCGTCGTGCGTCATCCTGCCGTGCCTAAAAGCACGTACAAGCAGATGTGGGACACCATCAAGAAAGGCGAAATCTGGACCGGCGTGATCCCCAACGTGGGCAAGGGCGGTGGCCTCTATGTGGTCGATACCACCGTGCAGCCGGTGTTCGACGCGCAGGGCAATATCGTTGAATACATCAGCATTCGCCGGGTGATCAACGACCTGATGAGCGACTTCGAAGGCCTGGAGTTCTCCAAGGAAACTTTCGACGAATTCTACGACAGGTAAGTGGCCATGCCAGCTCTGATCGAACGCATCGTGATCGGTTATGGCTCGGAGTCCGGCAACGCCCGTGGGTTGACGCAACGTCTGTTGCGTCTGCCTTGCTTGCAGCCGTACGAACTGGCCGTGCAGGATCTCAACTCGCTGAAACTCGACAGCCTGACCCCGCGGGACTTGCTGCTCATCGTGTGCAGCTCCTTCGGTGACGGCGAGCCGCCGGGCAATGCCGATTGCTTCATGGATCAACTGAACGAGTTCGCCTCATTGATCGATCAGCCTTACGCCATCTTCGGCCTGGGCGACACGGCTTACCCGACTTTCTGTGGCTTCAGCAAACTCATCGACGCCACGCTTGCGCAAAAGCAGGCGAAACCCTGGATCAACCGCGTCGACGCGGACACTGATTTCGAGGGCTTCTTCGACACCTGGTGCGCCACGCTCGAGGCAGTGCTCAGGGGTGACTGGCGTGCCGGCACGACCTTGCAGTTGCAGGTCACCGCCTATGGCGAAAACGACACCTGGCCAGCGCGGGTGATCTCGCGGACCCGGCTCAACGGCACGGCGCCTTACGCCTGGCAAGTGCGCCTGGACATCGAAGGGAGCGGCATCAAGTACCGTGCTGGCGACAACCTTTACGTGCTGGCGCACAACGATGAACCGTTGCTTGAGCAGATGGGCGAATGGTTCGGCCGTGAAGACGCCCGCACGCTGCTGCGGGACAAAGAGCTGCGCCAGTTGAGCAAGTCGGTGCTGCGCGACATTGCCAAGGTCAGCCAGCACGAGACGCTCAAGGGTTTGCTCAAGGTCAGCGCCCGCAAGGAGCTGGAAGCCTACCTGTATGGCCGGGACATGCTCGATGTGCTTAATGATTTCTGCGAGCCGGGGCAGGTGAGTGTGGAGGATCTGGTCGAGTGGCTGCCCAACGTTCTGCCGCGTGCTTACTCGATCGCCTCCCATGATCACGCCGGTTACGTTGACCTGTGCATCCGTGAGGTCGCCTATGACATGGCCGGCCGTGCACGTACTGGCACGGCGACCGGCCATCTGGTCGGGCCGCACCCCGAGGCGCAGGTGTTCGTGCGCAGCAATCCGGCGTTCCATCTACCTCGGCAGGTCGAGCACCCGGTGATCATGATCGGCACCGGCACGGGCATCGCGCCGCTGATTGCCTTGCTGGAACAGATCGAGCAACAGGACAGCCCGGCGCAAAGTTGCCTGATTTTCGGCGACCGCCGCCGGGATTCGGACTTCCTTTATCAACCGCGCCTGGAAAAATGGCAGGCTGACGGCGTGCTCGATGTGCTGATCACCGCCTTCTCGCGGGACAGCGAGCAACGGTACTACGTGCAGGACGCCATGCTCGAACACGGCGCCTACCTATGGGCCTTGCTCAGCCAGGGCGCGCACCTGTACGTGTGCGGCAACAAGAGCAACCTGGAACGAGCCATTGACGCGGCGCTGGTCAATATCGCGATGACCTTCGGTCATCTAGGCGAGGAAGACGCACAGACCTTTGTCGCCGACCTGGCGAGCAACCATCGCGTACACAAAGAACTGTACTGAAGCTTCCCGTTTTGACGCGTGGACGAGCCGCAACTCGTTGCGCGTCTTTTTTTTGCCTGCCTGAAGCGCAAACCTGTAGGAGCGAGCTTGCTCGCGATGGTGGCTCAGGCACCGCGGGCATCCAGGTAGCCAGCGTTATCGTTAACGACCATCGCGAGCGTGCTCGCTCCTACAGAAGATCAAGATCAACAGCGGGGCACGATCCCTGTAGGAGCGAGCTTGCTCGCGATGGTAGCCCAGACACCTCGGGCATCCAGGCAGCCAGCGTTATCGTTAACGACCATCGCGAGCAAGCTCGCTCCTACAGAAGATCAAGATCAAAAGCGGGGCACGATCCCCTGTAGGAGCGAGCTTGCTCGCGATGGTAGCCCAGACACCGCGGGCTTCCAGGCAGCCCGCGTCATCGTTAACGACCATCGCGAGCGTGCTCGCTCCTACAGAAGATCAAGATCAAAAGCGGGGCACGATACCGCCCATCGCGGGCAAGCCCGCTTCCACAGGGGGGATCACCATTCCAGAGCGCACAGGCCAGCCAAAAAAGAACAACACCACGCACACCCCCATTCGGGGTATGGCGCCCCTCGCCAAACCGGCCAATAGTAGATCCACCTGCTCATCCCGAGCCGACGTCGCTTGATAAGGTGAATTTGCTATGCGCAAGGCCCTCACGGTGATTTCCAGCTTGTTTCTCGCTTCCCTGATAACAACCCACAACAGCCAGGCCGCCGAGGTGGACGACAGTAAAACACTCAGGCTCTACAACTGGGCGGATTATATCGGCGAAAACACCCTGGCCGAATTCGAGAAAGCCACCGGCATCAAAGTCATCTACGACACCTTCGACGCCTATGAAACCGTGCAGGCCAAGTTGCTCACCGGCCACTCCGGTTACGACCTGGTGGTGCTCAACGCCTCGCTCGCGCCACCGCTGATCAAAGCCAAGGTGTTCCAGCCGCTGAACAAAAAACTACTGCCAGGCTGGGCCAACCTCGATCACAAAGTCCTTGAGGACATGCAGGGCTTCGACGCCGGCAATCTCTATTCCGCGCCCTACACCTGGGGCAGCAACGGCATCACCTACAACGTCGACAAGATCAAGGAACGCATGCCCGACGCGCCCATCGGGTCGCTGGCGATGATCTTCGATCCAAAAATCGTCTCACGCTTCGCCGACTGTGGCGTGACCCTGGTGGATGCGCCGACCGAAGTCATCCCCCTGGCCCTCAAATACCTGGGCCGCGATCCGCGCAGCGCTGCGCCGGCTGACCTCAAGGCCGCGCAGGAACTGCTGCTGTCGGTGCGCCCGTACATCCGCAAGTTCGACTCCGTCAACTACCTGACCAGCCTGCCCAACGGTGACACCTGCATGGCCATGACCTGGTCCGGCGACTACGCCACCGCCATGGCTCGCGCCGAAGAAGCCAAGTTGAAGATCAACCTGTCCTACTTCATTCCCAAGGAAGGCTCGCTGATCTGGTTCGACAACATGTACATCCCGGCCGACGCCCCGCACGTGGCCAACGCCCACAAGTTTCTCGACTTCCTGATGAAGCCTCAGGTGATGGCCGACGTCACCGACTACATCCACTACGCCAACAGCAACGCCGCCGCCACGCCTTTGCTTGATGCCGATGTGCGCAACAATCCCGCTATTTATCCCGATGACGAGACCCGTGAGCGCCTGTTTGCGCAAAAGACCCAGGACCCCAAGGACATGCGTGCCATCACGCGGGTCTGGAGCACGGTGAAAAGCGGCATCTGATCGTCAAATCAACAGGTTCGAGGTTTTTGTATGGCTACTCCAACGCATGACGTAATGTCCGCCGCCGATGAATCGCGGCTGACCAAAGCCGATAAAGCGCACTACATGCACGGCTACCACATGTTCGACGAGCATGCCGAACAGGGCGCCCTGAATATCGTCGCCGGTGATGGCGCCTACATCTACGACACCCAGGGCAACCGTTTTCTCGACGCCGTCGGAGGCATGTGGTGCACGAACATCGGCCTGGGTCGCGAGGAAATGGCCCAGGCCATCGCCGACCAGGTGCGCCAGTTGGCCTATTCGAACCCGTTCTGCGACATGACCAACAACGTCGCCATCCAGTTGTGCGAAAAACTCGCCAGCCTGGCGCCGGGGGACCTGGACCACGTGTTCCTCACCACCGGCGGGTCAACCGCGGTGGACACTGCGTACCGCCTGATCCAGTACTACCAGAACTGCCGGGGCAAGCCGGACAAGAAGCACATCATCGCGCGCTTCAACGCCTATCACGGCTCCACCACGCTGACCATGTCGATCGGTAACAAGGCCGCCGACCGGGTGCCGGAGTTCGACTATGCCAACGACCTGATCCACCACGTGTCCAACCCCAACCCGTACCGTGCACCGGACGGCATGGATGAAGGGCAATTCCTCGAATTCCTGGTCAAGGAGTTCGAAGACAAGATCCTCGCCATCGGCGCGGACAAGGTCGCCGGGTTCTTCGCCGAGCCGATCATGGGCTCGGGTGGGGTGATCATTCCGCCCAAGGGTTATCTGAAGCGTATGTGGGAAGTCTGTCAGCGCTACGACATCCTTTTCGTCGCCGATGAAGTGGTGACCTCGTTCGGGCGCTTGGGCAAATTCTTCGCCTCCAAGGACGTGTTCGACGTGCAGCCCGACATCATCACCACGGCCAAGGGCCTGACGTCTGCCTACTTGCCGCTGGGCGCGTGCATCTTTTCCGACCGCATCTGGAAAGTCATCGCCGAGCCGGGCAAGGGCCGCTGTTTCACCCACGGCTTCACCTACAGCGGCCACCCGGTGTGCTGCACCGCCGCCCTGAAGAACATCGAGATCATCGAGCGGGAAAACCTGCTGGAGCATGTCGAGGAGGTTGGCAGCTACCTGGAACAGCGTCTGGCCACGCTCAGCGGCTTGCCGCTGGTGGGCGACGTGCGTTGCGAGAAGCTGATGGCCTGCGTCGAGTTCGTCGCCGACAAGCGCACCAAGGCGCTGTTTGCCGACGAGATCAACATCGGTGAGCGCATTCATTCACGGGCGCAGACGCGGGGCTTGCTGGTACGGCCGATCATGCACCTCAACGTGATGTCGCCGCCGCTGATCCTCACGCATGCCCAGGTGGATGAAATCGTCGAAACCTTGCGGGTGTGCATTCTCGAGGTGGCGGCCGAGCTTGAACAAAGCGGTCAGTACGCCGGCCAATGAGTTCGAGCCGCTTACGGGGGCTCGGTTCACCCGCTAGACTGCGGGGCATGAGCAAACCCAACGATGACACCTTGATCGCCTTGCCTTTCGGTGCCTTGCATAAATGGCATGCCGAAGTGCGCAAGGCTTTCGCCCACATCGACGAGCCCGACGCGCTGCGCCATCTGGCCTCGGCATTCGGCCATCTGGTGTCAATCGAGTCGGTGATGATCAGCCTGGAACACAAGGACCGCGCGCCCCAGTTGCTGTATCAGCAGGGCATCCCGGAGCAATACCGGGTGTCGCTGCTGGAGCGCTATTTTTCCGGCGGCTACCTGTTGGACCCCTTCTGCCTGGCGGTGGGGCAGGGCTTGGCCGAAGGCTTCTATCACCTGGAGGAAATCGCCCCGGACAACTTCTTCGACAGCGAGTACTACAAGACTTACTACTTGAAGGCCGGCAGTTCCGAAGACAGTTTTTATCTGGTGGACACCGGCAACGACACACAAATTTCCGTGAGCCTGTTCCAGGGCTTTGGCGGGGAAAGCCTGCGGGTTGAGCAACTGAACCTGTTGCGCGCCGTCGAGCCGTTGGTGCGTGAGTTCATCGCTGAGTTCGGCCAGCGTGGCTTGCAGCATCGTGCGGATCAGGAGGCGAGTGGCCGTGACGATCTCAAGCAGCGGGTGCAGTCAGCGTTCGAGCATTTTGGCAGCGATTTGCTGACCGAGCGCGAGCGTGAAGTGGCGCATATGGTGTTGCGCGGGCATTCGGTGAAGTCCACGGCCAGCCAATTGAACATCTCGCCGGAGACGGTGCGCATGCACCGCAAGAACCTGTACCTGAAGCTTGAAGTGGGGTCGCAGTCCGAGTTGTTTGCGCTGTTTATCGAGTGGTTGCGCAGGCATTAGGATCTTCATTGAATTTGAGGTCCTCATCGTGGGCAAGCCCGCTCCTACAGAGGAGCGGGCTTGTCGAATCGTCGCACCGCCGCGATGAGGCCATCAACTTCACCACAAATTGAGGATCAACCCTCGCGCTTCACCACCAACGTCAAAATGTCATAACTGGCCACCAGCTCTCCCAGCTGGTTGGTCACTTCGACATCCCACGCCACCACCCCTTGCGGGATGCCTTGCGGGCTCTTCTTGCCCTGGTCGATCTTGCGTTTGCAGGTCAGGCGCGCCTGGATGGTGTCGCCGATGCCCACCGGGTTGATGAAACGCAGGGTGTCCAGGCCATAGTTGGCCAGCACCGGGCCGGGCGCTGGCGAAACGAACAGCCCGGCGGCGGCCGACAGCACGAAGTAGCCGTGGGCGATGCGCTTGCCGAATTGCGATTCCTTGGCCGCGATGTCATCGAAGTGCATGTAGAAGTGATCGCCTGACAGGCAACCGAAGTTCACCAGGTCCGCTTCGGTCACGGTGCGACGGTGGGTCAGCAGCGATTCGCCGATCTGCAGGTCCTGGAAGTAACGACGGAATGGATGCACCTCGGTCTCGATGACCTGGGCGCCGCGCACGTATTCGCCCGTGACCGCCGCCAGCATGGTTGGCGAGCCCTGGACCGCCGCGCGTTGCAGGTAATGCTTCACGGCACGCAGGCCGCCGAGTTCTTCACCGCCACCCGCGCGACCCGGGCCGCCGTGTTTGAGTTGCGGTAACGGCGAGCCGTGGCCGGTGGATTCGCCGGCGCAGTGGCGGTCGAGTACCAGCAGGCGGCCGTGCAATGCCGCGGCGACTGGAATGGCTTTGGCCGCAATCAACGGGTCCTTGGTCACCAGGCTGGCCACCAGGCTGCCCTTGCCACGGGCGGCCAGGGCCAGGGCTTCGTCCAGGTCGTCGTAGGCCATCAGGGTGCTGACCGGACCGAACGCCTCGATGTCGTGGGCGCCGCCTTCGGCATGCGGATCGCGGGCCTGCAACAGCGTCGGGGCAAAGAACGCACCCTTATCGACATTGTCGCCGCGTGGCTCGAAACCATCGCGTGCGCCGAACAGCATGTCGCTGCTCTGCAACAGGGCTTCCAGGCGTTCGGCCACGTCTTTTTGCTGATCATGGGAGGCCAACGCACCCATGCGCACGCCTTCCACCGACGGGTCGCCGACCACCACCCTGGCCAAGCGATCACGCAGGCGCGAGGCCACCGCATCGATGTGTTTGGCCGGCACGATGGCGCGGCGGATGGCGGTACATTTCTGCCCGGCCTTGGTGGTCATTTCCCGGGCGACTTCCTTGATGAACAGCTCGAACTCTTCGTCGTCCGGGCTGACATCCGGGGCCAGGATCGCGCAGTTCAGTGAGTCGGCTTCAGCGGTGAACGGCACCGAGTTACGGATCAGGTTCGGGTTGACCCGCAGCTTGGCGGCGGTGTCGGCGGAGCCGGTGAACGTCACCACGTCCTGGCCTTGCAGGCGGTCGAGCAGGTCACCGGTGCCGCCGATGATCAGTTGCAGGCTGCCGGTGGGCAACAGGCCGGACTCGTCCATCAGGCGCACCACGGCTTCGGTCAGGTAGCTGGTGGCGCTGGCCGGCTTGACGATGCACGGCATGCCGGCGAGAAAGCTCGGGGCGAACTTTTCCAACATGCCCCAGATCGGGAAGTTGAAGGCGTTGATGTGCACCGCGACACCGCCACGCGGCACCAGGATGTGGGTGCCGGCAAAGCTGCCCAGTTTGCTCAGTTGCAGCGCCGGGCCTTCGTGCACGACGTTGCCCGATGGCAATTCCCGTGAGCCGAGGCTGGCGTAGGTGAACAGCGTGCTGTTGCCGCCCTCGATGTCGATCCAGCTGTCGGCGCGGGTGGCGCCGCTGTGGTGGGAGATCGCGTAAAGCTGTTCCTTGCGCTCGCTCAGGTACAGGGCCAGCGCTTTCAGGCGCTGGGCCCGTTGCTGGAAGTCCAGCGCCATCAGGCCGCTGACGCCCTGGCGACGGCCGTGCTCGATGGCTTCTGCAAAGTCCGGGCGTTCTTCGTGGGTGCGGGCGATCTCGTGGCCGTCGAGGGCGCTGCGCAGGATCTGTGCGCCGTGTTGGCCGATCCAGCGACCGGCGATGAAGCTTTGCAGTGTGGCAACGTGAGACATCTGGATTGCTCCGGGTTGGCAAATAGGAGGGTTAGTGCTGGCTCGCGCCCGAGGCGCCGATGCCGGTCATGGAACGGATGAACTGCGCCAGGTAACGGCCGCGCTCGAGGGCGGCGCGTGGCGAACGGTCGGTGACGGAAAACAGCCAGGCGCTGAAAAAAGCCAGGCTCATGGAAAACAGTGCGGGGTTGGAATACGGGAACAGTGCCTTGTCGTGATGCAGGACGTTGACCCACACCGCCGGGCTCAGCACCAGCAGGACGATTGCTGAAACCAGCCCCATCAGGCTGCCCAGCACCGCACCGCGAGTGGTCAGGCCTTTCCAGTACATCGAGAGGAACAGCACCGGGAAATTCACCGAGGCGGCGATGGCCAGTACCAGGCCAGAGAGGAAGGCGATGTTCTGCGATTCGAACAACAGCCCCAGGATGATCGCCAGCACGCCGATGCACAGGGTGGCGATGCGCGACATGCGTATTTCCTGCTGTTCGCTGGCCTGGCCCTTGCGGATCACGCAGGCGTACAGGTCGTGGGACACGGCCGAGGCGCCGGACAGCGCAAGGCCTGCAACCACCGCCAGGATGGTGGCGAACGCTACCGCCGAGATGAACCCCAGGAACAGGTTGCCACCCACCGCTTGTGCCAGATGGACCGCGACCATGTTGCCGCCGCCGATGATCGAGCCGTTGGCGTCTCGGAACGACGGGTCGGTGCCGACCATGACGATGGCGCCGAAGCCGACGACGATCAGCAGCAGGTAGAAGTAACCGATGAAACCGGTGGCGTAGAACACGCTTTTGCGCGCTTCCTTGGCATCGCTGACGGTGAAGAAACGCATCAGGATATGCGGCAGGCCAGCGGTGCCGAACATCATGCCCAGCCCCAGGGAGATCGCGTCGATCGGATTGGACAGCAAGCCGCCCGGCGCCATGATCGCGGTGCCCTTGGCGTGCACTTCGGTGGCGCCGGCAAACATCGCTTCGGTACTGAAACCGAAATGCTTGAGCACCATGAACGCCATGAAACTGGTGCCGAACAGCAGCATCACCGCCTTGATGATTTGCACCCAGGTGGTGGCGAGCATGCCGCCGAAGGTGACGTAGAACACCATCAGCACGCCGACCAGCATCACCGCATAGAGGTAGTCGATGCCGAACAGCAATTCGATCAGCTTGCCGGCGCCGACCATCTGCGCCACCAGGTACATCAGGGCCACGGTCAGGGTGCCGAAGGCCGAGGTCAGGCGCACCGGGGTCTGTTCCAGGCGATAGGACACCACGTCGGCAAACGTGTATTTGCCCAGGTTGCGCAGGCGTTCGGCGATCAGGAACAGGATGATCGGCCAGCCGGCCAATACGCCCAAAGCGTAGAGCAGGCCGTCGTAGCCATTGAGGAACATCATGGCCGAGATGCCCAGGAACGAGGCGGCGGAGATCATGTCGCCGGCAATCGCCAGGCCATTCTGGAAGCCGCTCATGCCGCCGCCGGCGGTGTAGAAGTCGCTGGCCGAACGAGTGCGCAAGGCGGCCCAACGGGTCACGCCGAGGGTAAACAGTACGAACACCAGGAACATGCCGATGGCATTCCAGTTCAGCGGGCGAGCTGCACCCTCGGCGGCCACCGCGAAGTCGGTGACGATGGCCAATGGCAGCAGGAATAACGCCAGGAGCCGGCTCATTGGGCGCACTCCTGCTTGAGTTTGTCGTTGAGTGGGTCTATCACGTGGTTGGCGCGATAGACATAAAACCCGGTGAGGGCAAACGCCAGGATCACCACCACCACACCCACCAGCATGCCCACCGAGGTCACGCCGCCGTTGAGCGACTGGCCAAGGGTGGCCGGCGAGAACGCCACCAGCAGGACAAAACCGAAATAGATCACCAGCACGATCAACGACAGCGACCAGTAGAGCTTCTGTTTGCGCCGCACCAGCTGTTTGAAGGCGGGGTGCTGCTGGATGAGTTCGATGTCTTGTGGGGTCATGGCACGCTCTCTTGTTTTTTGTTTTTGTCGTGGGTGAAACACAGGTCCCTGTAGGAGCGAGCATGCTCGCGATGGTGGATCAAGCACCGCGGGTTGCCAGGCTGCCAGCGTTATCGTTGGCGACCATCGCGAGCATGCTCGCTCCTACAGGGTTTTGGATCAGAGCTGATCGAAATCCAGCACCACCTTGTCGCTGATTGGGAAGGCCTGGCAGGACAGAACGTAGCCGGCGGCAACTTCGTAGTCTTCCAGGGCGTGGTTGCTGTCCATTTCCACTTCGCCTTCGATGACCTTGCACTTGCAGGTCGAGCACACGCCGGCCTTGCACGAGTAGGGCAGTTCGGCGCCCTGGGCGTTGCCGGCATCGAGGATGCTCTGGGTGTTGCGCGCAAGATCGAACGCCAGGGCACGACCGTCGCTGATGACGGTGATCTGGCTGACGGCGGCGTCCACCTGGCGGGCGGCTTCACGGGCCTCGCGTTTTTGCTGGCTGTCGGTGGCAGCGAACAATTCAAAGTGGATACGCTCGGGCGCCAGGCCCTTGGCCTTGAGGCTGTCGCGTACGGTTTCGGTCATCTCCTGCGGGCCACAGATGAACGCCGCGTCCAGGGCCTTGACGTCAAGCCAGCGGGAGAACAGTTGCTCACATTTCTCGGCATTGATCCGGCCGTTGTACAGGTCGACGTCCTGCTGCTCGCGGCTGAAGACGAAGATCAGGTTCAGGCGTTGCAGGTAGCGGTTCTTCAGGTCTTCGAGCTGTTCGCGAAACAGGGCGCCTGCGCTGGAGCGGTTGCCGTACAGCAGGGTGACGCGGCTGTGGGGCTCGGTTTCCAGGGTGGTCTTGATGATCGACAGGATCGGCGTGATGCCGCTGCCGGCCGCGACGGCCAGGTAGTTACCGTGGCGGCTCGGGTCCAGTTCGACACTGAAATGACCGGCCGGCGGCATGACTTCCAGGGTGTGCCCGGCTTTCAGGTGTTCATTGGCGAAGGCGGAAAAACGCCCACCGACCACACGCTTGACCGCAATGCGCAGTTCACCGTCGTTGATACCGGTGCAGATCGAGTAAGAACGACGCACCTCTTCGCCATCCAGTTGCGTGCGCATCACCAGGTGCTGGCCCTGCTTGAAGTGGAAGCTGTCCTGCAAGTCCTGTGGGATCTCAAAGGCAATGGACACCGCATCGCGGGTCTCGGCACGCACGTCCTTGATGGTCAGGCTATGAAATTTGCTCATTGTTGTTCTCCAGCTGAGGCGGTCATTGGCCGCTCAGATGCACTTGAAATAGTCGAACGGCTCGCGGCAATCGACGCAGCGATACAAGGCCTTGCAGGCGGTGGAACCGAACTCGCTGAGCACCTCGGTGTGGGCGCTGCCGCATTGCGGGCACAGCACCCGCGGGCTTTCGCCGAGCAGGCTGCGCTTGCTGGTGCTGCCTTCGGGCGGCGCGATGCCGTAGGCGCGCAGGCGCTCACGACCGCTGGCGCTGATCCAGTCGGTGGTCCATGCCGGGGTCAGCCGGCGCTCCAGTTGCGGCGCGCGAAAGCCCGCGTGCTCCAGCGCATCGCGGATGTCGCTTTCGATGACTTCGGTGGCCGGGCAGCCGGAGTAGGTCGGCGTGACCACCACGTGCAGATGCCCCGCCTGCCAATCGAGATCGCGCACGATCCCCAGGTCGACGACGCTGACCACCGGCACTTCCGGGTCCATGACTTCGCACAGGATCGACCATGCGGCCGCCAGGTCGGTCGGTTGTGCCGGCCGGGCGCCGAGGTCGCTGGCGATCAGGTCACCAGGTTGCATCGGGGTACGCTCGTGGCAAAAACTGCATCTCGGCCAGCAGGATGCCCAAGTGCTCGGTGTGCAGGCCCTTGCGGGCGTTGAGGTAGAAGTAGTTCGCGGCAGCCGGAACGGGCAGGGTGGCGCTGGCGAAAGTCGCTTCGACACGGGCTTGCCATGCCGCGGCGATGCTGGCGATGTCCGGCGTGATGCCGGCTGTGCGCAGGCGCTGTTCGCTGTCATCGGCGGCGATCAGTTCCACGGTGAACCGCCAGACTTCCGGGATCGCCGCGAGCATGCGCTGGTGGCTTTCCTCGGTGCCGTCACCCAGGCGCTCGACCCATTCGCTGGAGCGGCGCAGGTGATAGGTGACTTCCTTCACGGACTTGGCGGCGATCCCGGCGATGCGCTCATCGCTGGATTGGCTCAGGCCCTGCAGCACCGGTAGGTGCCAGGCGTCGTAGAGGAACTGCTTGAGGATAGTGACCGCGTAGTCGCCGTTGGGTTGTTCCACCAGCAGCAGGTTGCGGTAGGCGCGCTCGTCGCGGCGGAACGCCAGGTGATCGGCGTCGCGGCCGTCATCCAGCAGCTCGGCGGCGTATTCCAGCCAGTTGCGCGCCTGGCCGACGAGGTCGAGGCCGACGTTCATCAGCGCCAGTTCTTCTTCCAGCGCCGGAGCCTTGCCGCACCATTGGCACAGGCGCTGGCCCTGGATCAGGGCGCTGTCACCGAGGCGCAGCAGGTATTCGATCAGATCGGTCTTGATGTTCATGGTCGACCTCACATATGCCCGACTTCGGCCGGCAGCTCGTAAAAGCTGGCGTGGCGATAGACCTTGTCGTCCGAGGGATCGAACAGCGGATCTTTTTCATCCGGCGACGAGGCGGTGATCATGGCCGACGGCACCACCCACAGGCTCACGCCTTCGCTGCGGCGGGTGTAGAGCTCGCGCGCGTTCTCGATGGCCATGGTGGTATCGGCGGCATGCACGCTGCCGACGTGCTTGTGATTGAGACCGTGCTTGCTGCGCACGAAGACTTCGAAGAGGGTCCACTCGGACATTTCAGTTCTCCACATCGGTTGCTCTGTGTAGGAGCGGGCTTGCCCGCGATGACCTCAGTGAGATCACTGCTGCCCTTTAGGCCGCCTCGCTGGCAAGCCAGCTCCTCCAGAGGGGTTCGGGCCGGCTCAGGCGGCGTTCTTGTTTTGTTTTTTGCGGGCGTGGGCGACGGCGGCTTCGCGTACCCAGGCGCCGTCTTCAATGGCCTTGCGCCGGGTGGCGACGCGCTCGGTATTGCACGGGCCGTTGCCCTTGAGCACTTCGTAGAATTCGCTCCACTGGATTTCGCCGAAGTCGTAGTGGCCGCGCTCGGCGTTCCACTTGAGGTCCGGGTCGGGGCAGGTGCAGCCCAGCAGCTCCAGTTGGGGGATGGTCTGGTCGATAAAACGCTGGCGCAGTTCGTCGTTGCTCTGGCGCTTGATCTTCCAGGCCATGGATTGCGCGCTGTTCGGCGAGTGTTCGTCGCTCGGGCCGAACATCATCAGTGACGGCCACCAAAGACGGTTGATCGCATCCTGGACCATGTCTTTTTGCGCCTGGGTGCCGTGACGCATCATGGTCAGGAGAATTTCGTAGCCCTGACGCTGGTGGAAGCTCTCTTCCTTGCAGATGCGGATCATCGCCCGGGAATAGGGCCCGTAGGAGGTGCGCTGCAGCACCACCTGGTTGACGATGGCCGCGCCATCCACCAGCCAGCCCACGGCGCCCATGTCGGCCCAGTTCAGGGTCGGGTAGTTGAAAATGCTCGAATACTTGGCCTTGCCGCTGTGCAGCTTGGCGATCTCTTCGTCGCGGTCTGCGCCCAGGGTCTCCATGGCGCTGTACAGGTACAGGCCGTGGCCGGCTTCGTCCTGGATCTTCGCCATCAATTGCAGCTTGCGTTTGAGCGTGGGCGCGCGGGTCACCCAGTTGCCTTCAGGCAGCATGCCGACGATTTCAGAATGAGCGTGCTGGGATATCTGCCGGATCAACGTCTGGCGATAGGCATCCGGCATCCAGTTCTTGGCTTCGATCTTGATTTCCGAATCGATTTTTTCCTGGAAGGCGCGTTCCTGTTCGGACATCTCCGACAGGTCCTTGATGCGCTTGACGCCGGTTTCTACAAGCTGTGCGTACATGGGGGTTCTCCCGCCTTGAATCTGATCGAGGGCATGGAGAACTTTATAAGCGATACAGAATTTAATATCAAACAGAAAATATCGTGTCGTATATGTTTTTGTATCGCTTTGGGATGAGTGGTTGGTTTTGCGCCATCCCGTCCCCCTTTACTGTAGGAGCGAGCATGCTCGCGATGGTCGTCAACGATGACGCGGGAAGCCTGATACCCCGCGGTGCTCCTAGCTCCATCGCGAGCATGCTCGCTCCTACAGAGGGGTGCGGGTCTAGCAATGAAGGGGCAAAAAAAAGCCCCGCATCGCGGGGCTCAAAAGGTGCAGCAGTCATGCTTTGGGGCGGTTGTCGATGACGTGGCAGGCCTTGCCTTCGGAGCGCTTGATGGAGTGGAACGGCTGCAGAACGATCCGCGAGCTGATGCCGATGTAGGTCTTGATGTGCCGGCTCAGTTCGGCGCAAACCGCTTTCTGTGCCTCGTCGCCCAGGTGCTGCTGGTCGGCCCTGAGTTCGACGTGCACATCGACACTGTCCAGGTTGCCATTGCGATACAAATGAATCTCGTAGCACTCGGCAAGTTGTTTGACTTTCAGCACCTGCTCTTCGATCTGCGTCGGGAACACGTTGACGCCACGGATGATCAGCATGTCGTCGCTGCGTCCGGTGATCTTGTCGATGCGTCGCATCGGTCGGGCCGTACCCGGCAGCAGGCGAGTCAGGTCGCGGGTGCGGTAGCGGATCATCGGCAGGGCTTCCTTGCTCAGCGACGTGAACACCAGCTCGCCCATTTGCCCGTCCGGCAGCACTTCGCCTGTGACCGGGTCGATGATTTCCGGGTAGAAGTGGTCTTCCCAGATGGTCGGGCCATCCTTGGTCTCGGCACATTCCATGGCGACCCCCGGGCCCATGATTTCCGACAGGCCGTAGATATCCAGCGCGGTGATGCCCAGGCGCTGTTCAATGGCGCTGCGCAGCTCGCCGGTCCACGGTTCGGCGCCGAAGATGCCCAGGCGCAAGGCGAGTTTGTGCGGGTCGACGCCCTGGCGCTCGAGCTCATCGGCGATGTTGAGCATGTAGGACGGCGTGACCATGATGATGTCCGGCTGGAAATCCTTGATCAGTTGCACCTGTTTCTCGGTTTGCCCGCCAGACATCGGGATCACCGTGCAGCCCAGGCGTTCGGCGCCGTAGTGCGCGCCAAGGCCGCCGGTGAACAGGCCGTAGCCGTAGGAAATATGCACTTTGTCACCGCGTCGGCCACCCGCCGCACGGATCGAGCGGGCGACCACGTTGGCCCAGGTATCGATGTCGTTCTGGGTATAGCCGACGACGGTGGGTTTGCCGGTGGTGCCGCTGGAGGCGTGCAGGCGCACCACTTCCGGCATCGGCACGGCAAACATGCCATATGGGTAGTTGTCGCGCAGATCGGACTTGGTGGTGAAGGGAAACTTCGCCAGGTCTTGCAGGGAGCGGATGTCATTGGGGTGCACGCCCAGGGCATCGAAGCGCTGGCGGTACAGCGGCACGTTGTTGTAGGCGTGGTTCAGGCTCCAGCGCAGGCGATCGAGCTGGTGGCTGCGCAGTTCGTCGATGCTGGCGGTTTCCAGCGGGTCCAGCACAGGATCAAGCACGGCGTTGGCAATTGGCATGTTCATATCTTCACTCGAATTATTTTTGTGTTTCGGCCCCACCGCAGCGGGGCTTTGAGTGCATGTGCCAAGGATACCTCTCGGCTCCTCGGGAATCGCGGTTCTTTAGTCGGACAGTCGCTCGATGATCAGCGCGATGCCCTGGCCGACGCCGATGCACATGGTGCACAGGGCGTAGCGCCCCTTCCGTTCCTCAAGCTCGTGCAGGGCGGTGGTCACCAGTCGCGCGCCGCTCATGCCCAGTGGATGGCCAAGGGCAATCGCGCCGCCGTTCGGGTTGACCCGTGGGTCGGTGTCGCTCAAGCCGAGTTCGCGCAACACCGCCAGGCCTTGCGCGGCGAAGGCTTCGTTGAGCTCGATCACGTCCATGTCGGCCAGGCTCAGGTTGGCCAGTTCCAGCACCTTGCGGGTCGCGGGCACCGGGCCGATGCCCATGATTCGCGGTTCGACGCCGGCGGTGGCCATGGCGACCACCCGCCCGCGGGCCTTCAGGCCGTGCCGTCGTGCCACTTGCGGGCTGGCCAGCAGCAGCGCGCAGGCGCCGTCGTTGACCCCGGAGGCATTGCCGGCGGTGATGCTGCCGCCTTCGCGGAACGGCGTGCCAAGTTTCTGCAATTGCTCAAGGGTGGTGTCGCCACGCGGGTGCTCGTCGTGCTCGACGACTTTGGCCGGGCCCTTGCGCTGGGGGATTTCGACCGCAACGATCTCTTTGGCCAGTCGCCCGCTGGCCTGGGCGGCTGCGGCGCGTTGCTGGCTGCGCAGGGCGAAGGCGTCCTGGTCGGCGCGGGACACGTTGAACTGCTCGGCAACGTTCTCGGCGGTTTCCGGCATGGAGTCGATGCCCCAGGTCTTGCTCATCAACGGGTTGACGAAACGCCAGCCGATGGTGGTGTCGTAAACCTGTGCGTCGCGGGAAAACGCCTGCTCCGCCTTGCCCATGACCAGCGGCGCACGGGACATCGACTCGACGCCGCCCACCAGCATCAACCCGGCCTCGCCGCAACGGATCGCCCGCGCCGCGCTGCCGATGGCGTCCAGGCCCGAACCGCACAGACGGTTGAGGGTGGTGCCTGGCACGCTGACTGGCAGCCCGGCCAGCAGTGCCGACATGCGTGCCACGTTGCGGTTGTCTTCGCCGGCCTGGTTGGCGCAGCCGTAGACCACGTCGTCGACGCGCGCCCAGTCCACCTGCGGGTGACGACGCACGAGCTCGCGCAGCGGCACCGCGCCGAGGTCGTCGGCACGCACGCTGCTCAAGGCGCCAGCGTAGCGGCCGATGGGGGTGCGCACCGCATCGATGATCAAGGCATCATTCATTGGGAGTCTCCTGCGTCAGCACAGCGCCGCGCACTTTGTAGGATTTGCCGTGGAACAGCGCGATCAGCTGGCCCTGTTGGTTTTCAATACGTACGTCGTAGTTGCCGGTCCGGCCGGAACGGCTTTGCTCGATACAATCGGCGGTCAGGGTGTCGCCCAGGCGCGCCGGGGCGATGTAGTCGATGCTGCAACCGATGGCCACCGTGGCCTCGTTGTAGCTATTGCAGGCAAACGCGAACGCCGAGTCGGCGAGGGCGAACAGGTAGCCGCCGTGGCAGGTGCCATGGCCCTGGACCATATCGTCGCGTACCGTCATGCCGACGCGTGCGCAGCCTGGGCCGGCGGACAGCAGGCGCATGCCCATGGCCTGGCTGGCGTTGTCGCGGCTGAACAACGCTTGTGCGCAGGCGCTTGCCAGGTTCATCGCTTCATGATTAGTCATGCAAGGTTCTCCCTTCGGCCACGCGGCGACGCAACAGCAGCGACGGTCGGTAGCGTTCTTCGCCATAACTGGCTTGCAGGTTTTCCAGTACCTTGAGGATGTGCGCCAGGCCAATGCTGTCCGCCCAGGCGAGCGGGCCTTGCGGGTAGTTGACCCCGGCGCGCATGGCCAGATCGATATCGGCGGCCGAGGCCACGCCTTGCAGCAGCGCGTCGGCACCTTCGTTGGCGAGCATGGCCACGGTGCGCAACACGGCCAGGGCCGGGCTGTCGCTGAGCTGGCTGACGGTGAGCCCGGCCTGTTGCAGCAGGGCCACGCCCTGTTCGAGGGCGCTCGGGTCGATGTCGGTGGCGCAACTGATCGCCAGTCGGCTGGCCCTGGCGTAGTCGCCGGCCAAATCCAGCAGGATCAGGTTGCGCAGGCCGTCTTCGCGGCTGCGTTGGCAGGCCATGCGCCCGTCACTCAGGGCCAGCACCGCATCGCCCACCCGCAGCAGGCCGCGGCCATCGCGCTGGATGACCTCGATACCGTGATCGCGCAGGCGCGGGACCAGGCCGCCCGCGATGCCGAGGTCACCTTCGACCGTGCAGGTGGCAACATTCTGGCCACTACGGATTGATGCCGGCTGCGGGCGAACCGCGCCTTCGGCATAGCTGTAAAAACCTTGTCCGCTCTTGCGGCCCAGGCGGCCGGCATCCACCAGTTCCTTCTGGATCAGTGACGGCAAAAAGCGCGTGTCCTGGTAATAGGCGTCGAACACCGAGCGGGTCACGGCGTAGTTGACGTCGTGGCCGATCAGGTCGGTCAGCTCGAACGCGCCCATGGCAAAACCGCCGGCCTCGCGCATCAAGGCATCCAGGGTCGCGCAGTCTGCCGCGCCTTCCTGCAACAGGCGCAGGCTTTCGGCATAGAACGGCCGAGCCACGCGGTTGACGATGAAACCTGGGGTCGAGCGGGTGTGCACCGGTTTTTTCCCCCAGGCTTTGGCCGTGTCGTACAAGCATTCGGCGAGGGCCGGATCGCTGGCCAGGCCCGAGACGATCTCCACCAGCGCCATGACCGGCGCCGGGTTGAAGAAGTGCAGGCCCAGCAGGCGCTGTGGGTGACGCAGTTGCGCGGCAATACTGGTGATCGACAGCGACGAGGTGTTACTGGCGAGGATGCAGTGTTCGTCGCAGAGCTCTTCGAGTTGGCGGAACAATGCACGCTTGACCTCGAGGTTCTCGACGATGGCCTCGATGATCAGGTCGCAATCGGCCAGTGCTTCGATGCTTTCCACGGCGTGCAGGCGACCGAGGGTTGCGCTGCGTGATTCGGCCGGCAGCTTGCCGCTGTCGACGCGCTTGCCCAGTTGTCGGTCAATGCCTTCGATGGCTTGCGCGGCGGCGCCTGGGCGGTTGTCCAGCAACAGCACCGAGTGACCGGCCTGTGCCGCGACCTGGGCGATACCGGCGCCCATGGCGCCGGCGCCGATGACCGCGATGCGTGCGTTGATATTCAGAGCGGTCATGATTCAGCGCCCCTTGAAACTTGGGCTGCGTTTTTCCATGAAGGCGCTGACGCCTTCGCGGTAGTCCTCGCTGCGTCCGGCCAGGCGTTGCAGGTCTTTCTCCAGCTCAAGCTGTTCATCGAACGTGTTGCTCAGGCCGGCGTTGAGGCTGCGCTTGATCAGGGCCAGGCCATAGGTCGGTTGCGTGGCCAGGTGACGGGCGAGGGTCAGGGCTTCCTCGCGCAGGTCGGTATCGTCCACCACGCGGTAAATCAGGCCCCATTGCTCGGCCTGTTCGGCGCTCAAACGGTTGCCGAGCAGGGCCAGGGCCTTGGCGCGAGCCATGCCGACCAGGCGCGGCAAGGTCCAGGTGCCGCCGGAATCGGGGATCAGGCCGATCTTGCAGAACGCCTGGATGAAGCTGGCCGAACGCGCTGCCAGCACCAGGTCGCAGGCCAGCGGGATGTTGGCACCGGCACCGGCCGCCACGCCGTTGACCGCGCAGATCACCGGCAGCGGCAGGTCGCGGAGTTGGCGGATCAGCGGGTTGTAGAACTTCCCGATGGACTCGCCCAGATCCGGCACAGCAGCGCCCGGGGCGACGTTGCGGTCGCTCAAGTCCTGGCCGGCGCAGAAGCCTCGGCCTTCACCCGTCAGCAGGAGCACGCGAACGTCTGGACTCTGTCGAACCTGCTTCAGCGCCTCCTTGACTTCGCCATGCATCTGCGCGTTGAAACTGTTGAGCTGGTCCGGGCGATTGAGGCTGAGCAGGGCGACGCCGGCCTCGATGGAAAACAGGATGTGTTCGAAGTTCATGGTCTTGGCGCTCTCTTGGAGGTCGGTCGCTTTTTTGTAAGGGGTTACTGGCCGGTGAAGGTCGGCATGCGTTTTTCCTGGAACGCGGCGATGCCTTCGTCGCGATCGCGGGTGCCGGCCAGCACGGTGAAAGCGTGGCGCTCGAAGCGCAGGCCGCTGGCGAGGTCTGTGTCCATGGCCTTGAGCAGCGCTTCCTTGGCCAGTCGCACCGCCAGCGGCGCTTTGTTGGCGATGCTGGCGGCGATCTGTACGGCGCGATCAACAGTGAATTCCGGCTGTGTCACTTCGCTGACCAGTCCGGCGCGCTGGGCCTGGCGGGCGTCGATCGGCTCGCCGGTGAGGACCATTTGCATGGCCAGGGATTTACCCACGGCGCGCAGCAGACGTTGGGTGCCACCGGCGCCGGGCATGATTCCCAGGTTGATTTCCGGCTGGCCGAAGCGGGCGTCTTCGCCGGCCACGATGATGTCGGCGTGCATTGCCAATTCACAGCCACCGCCCAGGGCGAAGCCATTGACGGCGGCGATCAGTGGTTTGTTGAAACGGGTGATGGTTTGCCAGGACACTTGGCGCGGGTCATCGAGGATGCCCACCAGGTTGCGTTCCGCCATTTCCTTGATGTCGGCGCCGGCGGCAAAGGCCTTGCGGCTGCCAGTCAGGACCACCGCACGGGTGTCTGGATCGGCCTGGGCCGCGTTCAGTTCATCAGCCAGTTCACCGAGCAGTTCGGTGTTAAGGGCGTTCAACGCTTGTGGGCGTTGCAGGGTGATCAGGCGGACGCCCGGCTCGATGAAGTCGACAGCAAGGGTTAGAGGCATGGCGGATGCCCTCACGGTGCACGCTCGGCTGAACGGCCGGCTCATTATTGGATCGGCAAGGTGTGCCGGTTTGGTCGGAGTATATCGTCAATATGATACGTAAAATCAACATAAGAATTGATTTAATGTGTCCTATTAGTTGTTCGTTGGCTTTTCATGAAGGGCCAAAGGCCGCTTTAGATCAAGCCGTTTAAGCCTAATTTACGGGTGTTTTACGGGTTTTTGCGAGGCCGACCAGCGGTCGTTTGGCGTGATTTCCTAAGCGATACCGCTTTTGTTATTTGTTCTATCAAAAGTGATGTGATACAAAATGTTCATATATCGGCATCGCTTTGTGAATGCCTCGAAAGGGAATCGCCCATGACCTGCTACAGCCTCGATGGCTTGACCCCGGTGGTTGATCCGACCGCCTATGTCCACCCCTCGGCCGTCCTGATCGGTGACGTGATCGTCGGTCCCCACTGTTATGTCGGGCCGCTGGCCAGCCTGCGTGGAGACTTCGGGCGGATCGTCCTGGAGGAGGGCGCCAATGTGCAGGACACCTGCGTGATGCATGGCTTTCCGGACAGCGACACAGTGGTCGAGCGCAACGGCCACATCGGCCATGGCGCTGTGCTGCACGGCTGCCGGATTGGCGCCGACGCGCTGGTGGGCATGAATGCGGTGGTGATGGACAACGCGCGCATCGGTGCACGTTCGTTCGTTTCGGCGGCGGCGTTCGTCAAGGCCGGGTTCGAAGGCCCGGAGCAGTCGTTGATCATGGGCGCACCGGCGAGCGTCAAGCGCGCGCTCAGCGATCAGGAAGTGGCGTGGAAACAGGCGGGCACTCGCGAATATCAGCAGTTGGCGAAGCGCTGCCTGGAGCAGATGCAGGTGTGCGAACCGCTGGCTGAGCCGGAAGTGGATCGGCCGCGGATCGCCGATCGGGGGTTGCGGCCCAAAGGCAGCGCCAAATGACACTGTAGGAGCGGGCTTGCCCGCGATTGCGGTGGGTCAGTGCCAGAGAGGTTGGCTGGCAGTCCCTCATCGCGAGCAAGCTCGCTCCTACAGGGTCGGTGAGATCAACAGGCAAACTTTCGGTATATTCCATTTCTTTTTTCGCTCGGTACGCCCATGTCGTCCCTGACACCCCTGAACCAACTGATTACCCGCTTCCAGGAACAGACGCCGATCCGCGCCAGTTCCCTGATCATCACGCTATACGGGGATGCCATCGAACCCCATGGCGGTACGGTGTGGCTGGGCAGCCTGATTCAATTGCTCGAACCGATCGGCATCAATGAACGCCTGATCCGCACCTCGATCTTCCGCCTGACCAAGGAAGGTTGGCTGACCGCCGAAAAGGTCGGTCGACGCAGCTACTACAGCCTGACCGGCACTGGTCGGCGGCGTTTCGACAAGGCGTTCAAGCGGGTCTACAGCTCCAGCGTCCCGGCCTGGGACGGTTCCTGGTGCCTGGTGATGCTGACCCAGTTGACCCAGGACAAGCGCAAACAGGTGCGTGAAGAACTGGAGTGGCAAGGTTTTGGTGCGATCTCGCCGGCGGTGCTGGCTTGCCCGCGCAGTGATCGTTCAGACCTCAATGCGACGTTGCTCGACCTTGGCGCACAGGAAGACACCATCGTTTTCGAAACCACGGCGCAGGATGTACTGGCCTCCAAGGCCCTGCGTCTGCAGGTGCGCGAGAGTTGGAACATCGAGGAGCTGGCGGCCCATTACAGCGAGTTCATCCAGTTGTTCCGACCGCTCTGGCAAGCGCTTCGCGAGCAGGAAAACCTGCAACCGTCGGACTGCTTCCTGGCACGTGTCCTGCTTATTCACGAGTACCGCAAATTGCTGTTGCGTGACCCACAACTGCCGGATGAGTTGTTGCCCGGCGATTGGGAAGGACGGGCCGCCCGGCAGTTGTGTCGCAATATCTATCGGCTGATCTACGCCAAGGCCGAAGAATGGTTGAACAGTGCGCTGGAAACCGCCGATGGGCCGTTGCCGGATGTCGGCGAGAGCTTCTACAGACGTTTTGGCGGGCTCAAGTAAACCCGTGTGCTGTCAGGAAGAAACACTGTTCAGGAGAACCCGTGGATTGGCGTAGATAATAAAAACAAGCCTGCGTGAGGCCCGACATGATTTCTTCAATTGCACAGCGCCGTGATGGTTTCGATCAGTGGATTCATCAGATCAACCAGATTTGTGGCGCTTTTAATGCGCAACCGCTGGGCGATGCCTTCGCCGGGCAGATCCGCGAACACCGGGATGGCGCGCTGAAGCTCAGCTTTGTCGACGCCCGCCAGGCGCGGCTGTATCGCACGCCTCAGGAAGTCGCGGCGGGCGAGGGTGGCAAGTACTTCGCCGTGTTCCAGCTCGACGGCAGCGCCGGCATGGCCCAGGGCAACGACAAGGTGCTGTTGACGGCAGGCGACATCACCCTGATCGACGCCTCGCGCCCCAGTGACTTCACCTACAGCGAAAACTCGCGGCAGTTGTCGTTGATCCTGCCATCGCAACTGGTGGAGCAGACCCTGCGTTTCAACCAGGTCAGGTGCGGTCACCGGATTGCCGCGAGCTCGCCAATTGCCATGCTCTCGCATCGGTTGATTCTGGATGCCACGCATCAGCGAAGCCTCAGCCAGACCGAAAGCGAAGCGACGCTGGAAGCGATTGTCAGCCTGCTGCGCCCGGCGATCAGCCAGGCTGAAGAGAGCGCGGACCCTCACGAGCGCGCCTTTCGCAAGACCCTGAGTTTCATCGATCAGCACATCCGCTCCGAGGAGCTGTGCCCGGAATGGTTGGCCCGGGAAGTCGGCATGTCCACCCGTGGCCTGTACCGGATGTTCGCCAAAAAGGGCCTGGTGGTGGCCCGCTACATCAAGAACCGCCGCCTGGACCTGTGCGCTGAATCCCTGCGCCAATCGGGCAAGGAACAGAAGCTGTCAGTGCTGGGGTATTCCTGGGGGTTCTCGGATTCGAGCTACTTCTCCACCGCGTTCAAGACCCGCTTCGGCGTTGCGCCGGGTGAATACCGCAAGCGGCATGCCTGATCCCTTGCCCGAACGCCTGTAGGAGCGAGCATGCTCGCGATGGTCGTCAACGATGACACTGGCTGTCTGACGCCCCGCGGTGTCTGGACTACCATCGCGAGCATGCTCGCTCCTACAGGGGGGTTGGTGTGTCAGTCCGGGGCGTTTAGGTTCAGCGTCGGGGTTTCGTCGAAGAAGTTCCACGGCTTGAGCAATACATGCACCCACTCGGTCGGCATGATCGGCCATTCCTCGGCACGGGCGACGTGGGTGGTGCCGGTGGTCAGCCAGACCACGTCGTCGCTGTTCTCGATGGACTGGTTGTCATGGGTGAACTGGCCCAGGCCCGAGTCCTTGTCCGAGCGATTCGGGTATTTGCCTTCCGGGTATTTTTCCTCGGGGTTGTAGCGCGTCACCCACAGTTGCTTGTCCATGAAGCTCAGGCGGTGGTAGAGCCATTCATCCTTGCCGAAGTTGGCACCCTTGGCCACCGGGTGCGTGCCGCCAGCGTACGGTATCAACTGGTAGGACACCGGGTTGCCGACCTTGTTTTCCTTGGCCGGGTTGCTCAGCAGGCGAATGGTCGAGGGGTCGAACTTCTGCGCCGCCTGTTGCTCGGTGCCGACCACGCGTGTTTCGGTCTGCATGGTACTGGTGCGCGGCCCGTCACGATCGTTGGGCGCAATCACCGGGTTCACTTCCACCAGCGAGTTGTTCTCGCCATCGACGTCCATGTCGAGGCGGAAGTTGTAGATGTGCTGGTGGGTGGTGCCGACGATGTTGTGGTCCAGCAGGGTGCCGTAGCGTGTGTCTTCCTTGGCGGTGGCTTCGTGCATGGTTTTGGACTTCACACCCTTGACCGCCTCGATACCCGTGGCCCCGGCGTCTATGCCGATGGTGCCGTTCTGCTGGAAGACCCAGTCGAAGATGTAGTCGTAGTTGCCCACGGTGCTGATCCAGCGCACCACCAACTCGCGTCGCTCGGTGCTGAGGTTGGGCTGGCCCATTTCCTGGTGTTTGTATTCCGGTCCGGCGTAGCGTTCGAACACGGCCATGGCACGCGGGATCGAGGTCGGCGCGCCGGTGTAGTCGGCGATGGTCGCATCCAGCAGCACGGCGTTTTGCGGCGCGTCCTTGCCCCGGGCAATCGGTGAGGTGAGCGTGCCCATGCCGTATTCGCCCGAGTCCAGGTAGGCCTTGAAGTACCAGCCGCCATCCGGATCGCCGTAAGGCACGATCATGCCGCCCAGCGAGCCTTCGTACATGATCTTGCGTTTCTTGCCCTTGTCGTTATAGGTGACAGTGGACAGGATCGGCCCGACCCGGGAGTCGAGGCGTACGTGGAAGTCCCAGTTCTGCCAGTGAATGCTGTTGCCGGTAATGGTGTAGTTTTTCCCTTCCGGCTCGGTGATCTCCAGCGGTTTGACCGCCACGCCCTTGCGGCCGCGCCCATCATACGGCGTGGGTTTCATTGGTACCGGAATCACGCCGTGGTCTTCGATCTTGATCAGCTTCTTCTGCTCCAGGTCAACCACCGCCACCAGGCCCTCGATCGGGTGTGCCCAGTAGTTGCCGTCCCCGGTATTGAGGTAGCTGACGATTTTCAGCAGGCGCTTGTCTTGCGTCAGCCCGTCCTTGCCGTCGAAGTAGCCTACGGTCAGGGGAGTGGCTACCACCTGCTTCACATCGTTGATGCCACGCTTGGCCAATGCCTGGGCATAATCGGGACTGGCCTCGATGGCCGCTTGCACGGTGGCGAAGTCGTCGAGCAGGACCATGCCATGGGCGCCTTCGATCGGCGTCCATGACCTGAGGGTCTTGCTGTCGAGGTCGACCAGGGCTTCGATCACGTGTTTGCCGTCCAGCACCACAATGTTGGCCTGACGTGGCTGCGTGACTTTCTGCCCGCTCAGGGCGAAATTCCAAACCTGTTCCTTTGGCGGCTCCTTGACCGACACTTCCGTGAAACGGAACCCCGGCTGGTAATGGGCCGATTGCTTGACGATGTTGACCGCGCTGTTGATCTCGTCCGCGCTCAACGGGTTGAGCGGGTTCGGCCGGGTTTCGACGACAAAGGTCTTGTCCAGGCCGGACTGGAACACCTGGTTGATGAAGTCCTTGGACATGTAGGCGGTCTTGCCCTTGAACACCACCGGGACCGTCAGCTCCATGCGCTTGCCGTTGAGCATCGCCACCTTGCTGCCTGGTTTGACCTTGAGGTACACGCCATCTTTGGCAATCACGAACAGGTCGGCGTAATCGTCCCACTTGACCGAGGCGCCGAATGCTTCGAGGCCTGCTTGCAGCGGCACCATTTCGGCATGGCCGCCGTGGGCGAGGGCGTTGTCGGCCCAGGCGGGCAAGCCCAGGGCAATGGCCAGCGCGAGGCGGGCGAGGGGTTGTTTTTTAAGTGCGGCGATGGAGGTGAACATGACTGATTCCCGGGCAAAAACCGATGACTGGCATTACCGCACTTTGCTACAGGCTGTAGCGGGCTCTTGTTGTATGCCTGCCAGAATCCTTTGCCTGCGTGCCTAAATCAACTGTTCCCGCTGATCTGCCGCGCAAACGGGTTGTGTGGCGCCTGCCGGGTGGCCATTGATTCCAGTTAATAGGAAGCATTACTATTCACGCCCCGTCTTCACAGCACACCGCAATGATCCCCAAGCTGCCCCGCAGACACGGCTTTTTCGAGCATTACGAAGAGTTGGTTGGCACCTG
>Ga0308165_1001029_pt1 | contig 42411 bp, 43 predicted proteins | sample PhyWR2_FD_201032 | JGI IMG/M metagenome (GOLD analysis project Ga0308165, IMG submission 201032) | Phyllosphere microbial communities from UC Gill Tract Community Farm, Albany, California, United States - DLSLW.R2 | ecosystem: Host-associated > Plants > Phyllosphere > Unclassified | place: USA...
TTGTTCATTCAACAGGTCTTATCGACGAAATCCGTGAAAACGACAAAGTACAGTACGAAGTTGCTAACGGTAAAAAAGGCTTAAATGCCGTTAATGTGAAAGTAATTTAATTTATTTATCATATTTTCAGATGGGCTGCTCTCTTGCGATGGCAGCCTTTTTTGTTTTGACGCACGCTATAGTAAACCATATAAGTCGTGTGAGCATATTTAAGCCAATGTGGCCTTACATGGCTTATATGGTGAAGCATTTAAGGTTATTTATGCGCTTTCCTTCGCAAAAACTGATCTAAGAAAATTAATCCGATAACCAGATCGGCGAATAAGAAAACGTACAGGGTGGTTGGGGTAAAGTATTGATCGAGGTTAAACTCCAGTTTTTTAGTCAGGTTAAAATCGCCGAGACTGATTTTAGCCTGCAGGCATACATAAGTTAAGATGGCCAGCAGTGAAAGCACAAAAAAGCCGCCAATGGCATAAATAATCCGCGTATTCACTTTGGTTTTTAAGGCAATGGGTGCAGGCTCGAGCGCAACACTTTCCATAACGTTCCGGGTGAATGACATAGACGGTTCATCCAGATCAAGTGCTCCTAAAACCGAATTCAGTTTTAAAAGGTCTTCGTACTGCGTTCTAATTTCGGGGTCAGCTGCAATTCTTGCTTCAAGGGTTTTTTTGGCCGAATCATCTAAAGTGCCATCAATATATTCCCAAAGCTGTTGTTCTATCGTGTTCATAGTAACTCCTTTACTTCATCTTTTAACAAATATTGTAATTTTTCTTTAAGCCTTTGCCTTGCCCGGTGCAGTTTCACTTTTATCGTATTAGGCTCCATGTGTAACGCCTCGCCAATTTCTTCCAAACTTTGTTCGCCTTTGTAAAACAGGGTAATAATGGCGGCATCATCGGGCATTAACTGGCAAATGGCCTGGTTTAAAAAAGTGTGACTATCTAGTTTTTCATAGTCGTTGGCGTTAAAGCTTGATGTATGGTTTTCGAGCTGCAAAAGCGTTTCTTCGTTGTGGATCGAGTCGGTATCTAATCGCTTTTTCCTTAAAAAAGTCATGGCTGTGGTATAGGTAATGGTGTACAGCCAGGTACTAAATTTCGAAGTTTGTTTAAATGTAGCCAGTGCTTTATAAGCTTTCACAAAGCAATCCTGGGCTATTTCTTCCGCATCTTCGCGGTTTTTCGAAAACCTTAAAGCAAGTGTAAATACAAAGCGCTGATGGCGTTTCACCAACAAAGCATATTGCGCAGGTTCGCCCGCCAATATATTTTGGATCAGCTCTAAATCTGTAAGTTTTTGCTCCATCTTTAGCTGTAAGACTACATTAAAGATACGCAGGTTACACGTGAAACATTAATCTTTTTGTCGATAAACCTATGAGGTTTTTAAAACCTCATAGGTTTATCGAATTCATGAAGAATTAGCAACCGATAGTTTAATTTATTCCTTCCTGGTTTTGGAAATGAAAGGCAGTATTTCTTGGGATACTGCAGCTCTGCTGTTCGCTATAGCCCTCATACTTCGGGGCTGCCGCTACCATCAGGTTTATTAACAGTGTTGGCGCCTTGTAAACCTTAAAAATGAAATACTGTTTTGGCCATTTAGCCCTGGGTGAAGCGGTACCCTACAGGCCAGCGCAGCGGCCGAAGCGTAAAGCGTAACACGGGAGGCAACGTTGTTTCTTTGCACGGGTACTGCGCTACAGGAAAAAGGCCGTGGCTCCATAAATTAATGTGAAGCAAAAAACTTTAGCCCGGCAATAGAAGCAATTAAGGTACAGATAAAAAATATCCGCCAAAAAGTGGCTGGCTCCTGAAAATATACAATGCCGATAATTACAGTACCAACGGCACCAATACCTGTCCATACGGCATAAGCGGTTCCCATGGGTAATGTTTGCGCAGCCTTATTTAGCAATGCAAAGCTGAGCGAGATGCAGATAAAGAATGCTACGCTCCATTTCAGGTTGGTAAAGTTGTTCGATAATTTTAAGCAGGTGGTGAAACCAACTTCGAAAAGGCCTGCTATAATTAAGATAATCCAGTTCATATTAAATGTGTTTCGGCAAAGGTAACACAGCTAATTGGGGCAACATTTTACAAATGTTAAAAAATGAACCTATTTATGGGCTGCCCTGATGCGGCTTAGAGTAACCTGGGTTACGCCAAGGTAGGAGGCAATGTGTTTTAATGCTACCTTTTTAATCAGCTCGGGCGATTGTTCTGTAAAATCGCGATACCGTTCTGCTGCTCCTTTAAAGGCGCGGTCTATCAATCTCCTTTCGGTAGCAATTAATTCATGCTCGGCTATTTTGCGGCCCCAGTTGGCAATTTCGAGATTTTGTTGGTAGAGCCAAAACAGATCGGCCAGTTTAATTTTGATCAAAACACTGTTTGCTAAAAGTTCGATATTCTCGTAACCCGGGCGGTTGTTAATGTAGCTGTTGAACGAAAAAAGTACGTCGCCGCTTTGCCCAAACCAAAAAGTAATCTGCTGGTTTTCGCCATCGCTGTAAGCCCGGGCAATACCACTTTGAAGCACATAAAAGTAAGGTTCTACTTTATCGGCCCGAATGATTTTGGTGCCTTTTGGATATTGAACACACTCCATACAATTGCTAAGCTCACGCAAAGACTCCTCATTTAAGGAACTAAAAACGGCTATATTTCTAAGTTGTTCAATCAAAACAGGAGGCTTTATTACAAAAATAGGAATGTTTTTTAGCTTGCTCTTTTAGTACTGAAAATTATTTGTCTATAGCGGATAACCTGGAAATTGATTATTGGTTATTGAATATTTTTTAGGGATTGAAAATTATTTGTTTTTAGCATATAACCCGATGATTGCTTATTGGTTATTGAATATTTTTTACCCCAGGGTGTAACCTGCTTTAAAAAGCTGTAGTCATAATACACAGAACACGGTTCAAATAACAATAAACAGAATATTTACACATTAAAAATTATAGTCATGATCGGTATATTAGTTCCCATCTCACTTTTTTTAGGCGCATTTGCCATGGTATTTGGCATCCGTTATTTATCAAACAAAGAAAAAATGGCCATGATTGAGCGTGGCATCAATCCTGGGATAGGCAAATCGGCACCAAAGCCTTATTTAAGTTTAAAATTTGGCTTGCTGTTGGTAGGCCTGGGCATTGGTTTGCTTGTTGCACTGGCAGCAGTTAGAAACATGTTTGGCAGCGATATGACAAATGCTGAAACCTCGCAGGCCGTTGCCGTTTATTTTGGTTGCCTGGGTATTTTTGGCGGCTTGGGTTTAATCGTTTCTTTCCTCATCGAAAAGAAAGCGATTGATAATGATAAATCCTAGTGTGTGCTAACAGTGCAAACCAAACCAGCCAGCATGCTCCGGAGCTTTCTTATTATACTGGTCTGCAACCTGTTTATGGTAGCAGCAGTAAAGGCTCAAAAGCTCAATAATCAGATTGATAGTTTGATTTTGGGTGCAATGCCCGATCAGCAAGGTCCCGGAGCTGCGTTTATGGTTGCTCAAAAAGGAAAGGTGATTTACCAAAAGGCTTTTGGCAAAGCCAATCTCGAGCTGGGCGTTAACCTTAGCCCTGAAAGTGTTTTTCAGCTGGGCTCTATGACCAAGCAGTTTACCGCTGTAGCCATATTGCTTTTAGAACAGCAAGGCAAATTAAAAGTAAGCGACCCGATTGCCAAATACATACCTGATTATCCTGCAGGCGATAAAATAACCCTACACCATTTGCTTACGCATACTTCGGGCATTAAAGATTTTACCAAAATGAAGGCGCTGGCAGATATTGCCCAAAAAGAGATGACGCCTAAAATGATGGTCGGCTTTTTTAAGGATGAACCTGTTGATTTTGCTCCGGGCGAGCGTTTCGAATACAACAACTCGGGTTATGTGCTGTTGGGCTACCTCATTGAACTGGTTTCGGGCGAATCTTATGCCAGCTTTATTCAGCAGCATATTTTTAAGCCGATTGGTATGGAGCATTCTTACTATGCTAGTGACAGGCAGGTGATCTACAACAGGGCTTACGGTTACAAAAAAAAGGAGAGTGGCTACGTAAATAAGACTGCTATTAACTTTAGCGTGCCTTTTGCTTCGGGTGCATTAATGTCTACCCTGGTCGATTTGCTAAAATGGCAAAATGCTTTAAACCAAAATAAACTGCTCAATACAGCTGAAACACAAAAAGCATTTTCGCGCTATAAACTAAATAACGGCGAACTGTTTAATTACGGTTATGGCTGGCATATTAAAGTGATGGACGCTTTACCTGCAAGAACACATGGCGGAAGCATATTCGGGTTTAAAAGCATGGGTGTTTACCTACCCGGCGAAGATATTTATGTAGTAGGGCTCAGCAACTGCGATTGCATTTCGCCAACCATACTAACCGAGAATATTGCAAAGCTGGTAATCGCCAAAACAGTTAAAAGCAAGTAAACGTGCTTTTGCTATTGGGGTTTAACAATTATGGCTACCGTTAGCCTGCTAATGCAGTTCATTTTGCCCCGTTCATCGTAAATTTTAATTTCCCAAACCTGCGTTTTGGCACCAATGTGCAGTGGTTTACAAATGCCTTTTACCAGGCCACTTTTTACCGGCCGAAGGTGATTGGCATTTACCTCTAAACCCACAGCAATATATTTATCCGGATCGATACACATGTAGGAAGCAATACTGCCCAGCGTTTCGGCCAATACAACCGATGCACCACCGTGCAGAATGCCTGCTGGCTGGTGCGTGCGTTCATCAACAGGCATGGTACCACTAATAAAATCGGCGCCAATTTCGGTAAACTTAATATCAAGCAGCGCCCCGATATGGTTTTTCGGACGGTTGTTCAGCTCTTCAACCGTAAAATCTTTAAACCACATGGTAACGTTCTTTTAAAACCCCAACATGGTGGATAACGTGTCCACCAACGATGAAAAGGATCGAGCGTACATTAATTTCTCTTCCCGAAGCGATACCTTTGCTATTCAGGTCTTCTTCGTTTAGCGATTTAAAAAGGTATAAATTGGCTTTGCGCAGCGTTGCAAATTCTTCAATCAAATCTTCCAGCTCACGTTCGGCAAAGCGGGCGTTTAATACATAAGCATCTTCATCAAAACCGGGCAGGTGCTGTTGCTCTTTGCGGGCAAAGCAGGTAATGCGGAAAGCGAAAACACGCTCGGTATCGATCATGTGGCCCAGCATTTCTTTTAGTGTCCATTTTCCATCGGCATAGGCATAATCGGCCTTATCGGCATTGGCCCTGAACAAAGCCGGAATGCTTGTTACCTGTTCGTTTAATATTTCGAAAATATCGCGGTCAACCTTGCTAATGTAGGTTTCGCCCCAAACCGGATATTCGTTAGGCTGTGGTCGGTTCATATCTTAAACTGCTTTTTAATATTATTCTAAAAGTGGTGCCTTTGCCTAACTCTGAGTCTTTTACAAAGATTTCGCCACTGTGGTAATTCTCAACAATCCGTTTGGTAAGCGATAGGCCCAATCCCCAGCCGCGCTTGCGGGTGGTGTAGCCTGGCTGGAAAACGGCATCGAATTTTGATCTCGGTATGCCTTTTCCCGTATCACTTACATCGATAAAAACCTGTTCTTTGGCCAGGTTTTCAATAATATTAATGGATATCGAACCTTCGTTTTCAATCGCATTAGCTGCATTTTTCAGTAGGTTTTCGATTACCCAATCAAACAAAGGTACGTTAAGCATCGCCCTAACCTGCTCATCGCCGGTAATACTGAATTTAACCTTATCAGAAGTACGAACTTTAAAATACCGGATAAAATCGCTGATGACGATGTAAACCGTATGGTCCTCAAGTATGGGTTTAGAGCCGATTTTAGAAAAACGGTCGGTAATAATCTCCAGGCGTTTAATGTCGTTTTCCATTTCGGCAATCAGCGGATCATCTTCCGCATCAAATTTAGATTTCATCAGCTCCGTCCAGGCCATGAGTGAGGAGATTGGTGTACCCAACTGGTGCGCCGTTTCTTTTGCTAAACCCACCCACACATGGTCCTGTTCATCGCGCCGTGCAGAGCTAAATGCCGCGTAAGCGGTTAAAAGGAAAAGAAAAATTACGCCCATCTGAATATAAGGAAAATACCTTAATTGCGTTAAAATGAACGAATCACGGTAGTAAGCCTTAAACTTTTTGCCGAAAAAGTTCATTTCATCGGGTGGGTGTTGGGCTTTCATCTGTTTCAGTTGCCGCACAAAATATAAACTATCGTAAGTAAGTTTCGGGTCGTTAATTGGATAATTGGTTTTAGTACTGTCTAAGCCATTAAAAGAAGTAATGAGTCCAGCCGAGTCGGTCATGATTACCGGTGTTTTGGTGTTTTTCCTTACGGTTTCTACCACATCGCGGTAATCGTCATTGTCGTACAAAAACATAGCCCGTTCCTGGATACGCACCCAAAGGTGAAACTGATCCGCTTCTTCGCGTTCCATTTTCTTTACAAAAGAATCGGTGTAAAATACTGAAGCAATGCCGATTAAGATGGCAAAAATTAGGAGGAAAAACTTCCAGCGGCGTTTCTTTTGATAAGGGTTCATGCTTTGAGCTAGCCAAATTACAATAACAAAACGAAAAAAACATAAAACCATTATGCTTTTTCAAAAAGCTTAAGGCAATCATTCTGAAAGCATAATCGCTTCATCACAGATGAAAACAATATAAAACGGATGAAAAATATATCTTTGTACCGTCTTGCGCTTTGCGTATGGCGATAGGCGTTTTATGCGCCTTACGCATAACGCCAACCGCTCAACAATTCAATCATGGATAAAAAAGTTAGAGTAAGATTTGCCCCAAGCCCAACCGGAGGTTTGCATTTAGGTGGTGTGCGCACTGCTTTGTTCAATTATTTGTTCGCTAAAAAGAATAACGGAACTTTTGTACTTCGTGTAGAAGATACCGACCAGAACCGCTTTGTAGAAGGTGCAGAAGCATATATTGTAAATTGTTTAAACTGGTGTGGCATTACGCCGGATGAGAGTCCGGAGCAACCGGGCAGCTATGGGCCATACCGCCAGAGCGAGCGCAAACCAAGCTACCGCAAATTTGCCGAGCAGTTAATTAACGATGGTTATGCCTATTATGCTTTCGATACCCCTGAAGAACTGGACGCTAAACGTAAAGATATCCCTAACTTTCAGTATGGGCAGGCTACACGCATGCAAATGCGCAACTCGTTAACACTTACCTTAAGCGAGGTAGAAGATTTATTGGCGGCCAAAGTGCCCCACGTAATCCGGATTAAAGTGCCGGCAGATGAAATTGTACATTTTAACGATTTAATCCGCGGCGATGTAAGCTTCGAGACCTCGTTGGTTGATGATAAAGTTTTATTAAAAGCAGATGGCATGCCTACCTATCATTTGGCTGTTGTAGTTGATGATAAAGCGATGGAAATTAGTCACGCTTTTAGGGGCGAAGAATGGTTGCCATCGGCACCTGTGCACATTTTGCTTTGGAAATATTTAGGTTGGGAAGCCGATATGCCTGCATGGGCGCATTTGCCTTTAATTTTAAAACCCGATGGACACGGAAAGCTGAGCAAACGCGATGGCGACCGCCTGGGTTTCCCGGTGTATGCCATGAACTGGGCAGACCCAAAAACGGGCGATGTTACCAAAGGCTTTAAAGAAATGGGTTTTATGCCCGAAGCTTTTATCAATATGTTGGCCCTTTTAGGCTGGAACGACGGTACAGATCAGGAAATATTCTCGTTAAAAGAGCTGGAAGAAAAATTCTCGGTAGAAAGAATCAGTAAGGCAGGGGCTAAATTCGATTTCGAGAAAGCAAAATGGTATAACCACGAGTGGATTAAAGCGGATAGTGCTGAGCGTTTGGCGCCAGGCGTAAAAGCGGAGCTTGAAAAGGCAGGTGTTGCAGTTAACGACGACGTTTTCTTAAATACCGTTATCGATTTAATTAAAGATCGCTGTACTTTATTGCCCGATTTTGTGGCACAGAGCAGCTACTTTTTTGCTTCGCCGGCTGAGTACGATGTAAACTCGGTAAAACCAAAATGGACTGCAGAAAAAGCTGAATTTTTTAATGCTTTTGCTGAAAATTTAAGCTTAACAGATGCGGCAACCTCAGAAGCTGCATTTAAAGCTTTAGCCGAAGAAAAAGGATTTAAACCCGGCGAGTTGATGCTGCCTTTCCGCATTATGCTGGTTGGCGGTAAATTTGGCCCCGGCGTTTTCGATATCGCGCTATTATTAGGCGTTGATGAAACTAAGGCAAGAATAGAAAAAGCCATCACCGTTTTTAACGGTTGATATGCAAAATCAAAAAAGGTTATCTCACAAATTGGGATAACCTTTTTTTATAAAGACAAGTGTTATTCCTGAAGAAACAATAATGCAGATTTATAATCTTTCGGTTTCCAATTAATAAGTTTCTCTTTGTGGTTAAGGCCTTTTCTGTCAATCACCTCAATGCTAACACTTTTCAATAGCGCAGGTTTTTTATCGTCAAAAATATCAGTGAGCGGAGATACCTTCCCATCATAACTTACATAGGTTGGATTTGCAATTCCATAACCTTTTTCCTGTATCGATTTTATAAATTCAATAACTAATGCCTTTTCATTTTTTTGATCTTTTCCTTTTTTCAGTTGATCCCAGCGTTGGCTGATAGAAACAGGAAGGTTTTTATTTAAAACTGTGGCTTTATCTTTGTTTTCGGAACAGGAAACGTTCGTTAGGATAAGGAGGATCAGGTAAAATATTTTTGTGTTCATGATTCATGAATATTTTTTAATAACCAGGCGTCTTTTGTTTTTCGAAGCTTCTTATTCAGGTTGCCTAATAAAAATAAAAAAAATGCCCGGATTATCCATTACTTTGGCCAGGATCAAAACAATAAATCAATAAAAATATTTCTACATTAGTATAACAATTTTTGATAGATCGGGTTAATCATTAAAATAAAATATAAACTATGCAGTGGTTTGGTAAAGGCAGTAACAACGTAGAAGATGGTAGAAGTGGTGGCGGTGGCAAAACCGCACTGGGTGGCGGTATAGGTATTATCATTGTGGTGCTCGGCTTAATATTCGGGAAAGATTTAACAGGTGTGGTAAGTCAGCTGCCGGCCACTACCAGTACCGAAGAAGTTAAGCAAGGTGTACCCGCTAACGATGCGCAGGCACAATTTGTTTCTGGGGTATTAGAATCAACCGAACAGGTTTGGGATGCAGAGTTTAAAGCAATGGGCAAAACATACGAATATCCTAAGTTGCGTCTTTTTAGAGATGGCGTACAAACAGCCTGTGGATATGCACAATCGAACGTTGGACCATTCTATTGCCCCGGAGATCATAAAGTATACATCGATTTATCTTTTTACGACGAACTGAAAAACCGTTTCGGCGCTGCCGGCGATTTCGCGCAAGCCTATGTAATTGCCCACGAAGTTGGTCACCATGTGCAGAATTTGCTGGGTATTTCGGCTAAATTAGATGAGGCACGCGGACAGGTGAGTAAAACAGAATACAACCGCCTCTCGGTTAAATTAGAGCTACAGGCCGATTTCTTTGCGGGCCTTTGGGCGCATAATGCTCAAAACCTGAAAGATTTTAAATTAGATGCAGGCGATATTGAAGAAGCCTTAACTGCTGCCAATGCTATTGGCGACGATAAGTTGCAAAAACAGGCAACCGGAGAAGTACAGCCCGATTCTTTTACCCACGGCACTTCTGCACAGCGTATGTATTGGTTTAAAAAAGGCTTCGAAACCGGCGACATTAAACAGGGAGATACCTTTAATTCAAGTAATTTTTAGAAAGTTAAAACTTTTTAAAAAAGCTATTGTTTGTTTACAGTTAAGGAGATTCTTTTCTCTTGACCAAACATAATTATCCCGGCTTCTTATTTGTTTTAATAAAGAATGATCCTTATAGTTGATGACAGGCCCGAAAACCTGATCTCGTTACAGAAAGTACTGCAGGCACACAATTTTGAAGTTGATACCGCATCATCTGGTGAAGAGGCGCTAAAAAAAGTGCTAAAAAATAATTACGTCCTGATTATTCTGGATGTGCAAATGCCCGACATGGACGGCTTTGAAGTTGCAGAAGCCATTTCAGGTTTTAGTAAGGCAAAAGATACCGCCATAATATTTCTCTCGGCCGTTAATACCGAACTCAAATTCATTACAAAAGGCTATTTAAGTGGCGGCTTGGATTACATTACCAAGCCCGTTGATATAAACGTACTGCTGCTTAAAATCAAAACCTTTTACCGCATTTACGAGCAAAACAGAAAGCTGAATGAGGTGCAGGAAAAACTTCTGGAAGAAATAGAATACCGTAAACAGGCCGAGCACAAAAAGGATGAGTTTATCAGTATTGCCAGCCATGAGCTAAAAACACCTTTAACCAGCGTAAAAGGCTACATTCAGCTGTTGCAGCGTAGTTTGAACAGGGATGATAAAACGATGGCGCAAAACCATCTCGAAAAAGCCAGCATCCAGCTCGAAAAACTAAACGACCTGATTGTCGATCTGCTCGATATTTCTAAAATCGAGAGTGGCAAAATGAAGTTTAACATGAAAAGCTTTTGTGCCGATACCATGGTAAACAATGCCATTGAGATGTTGCAGCAATCCAATCCCGATTTTAAAATTACCAAGCTGGGCCAAACCAACGAAATGGTTTTTGGCGACGAAATCAGGCTGGAGCAAGTGGTAATCAATTTCATTACCAACGCCATTAAATATGCTCCGGGTACCAATCAGGTTAATGTTACCATCAATATAAAAGATGGTGAGCTTTACCTGGCAGTTAAAGATTTTGGTATCGGAATTTCGAAAGAGCAGCAGGAAAAAATATTCGATAAGTTTTACCGCGTTGAAGAAAACAGCAACCGTTTCAATGGTTTGGGCATAGGTTTATATATCTGCTTAGAAATTATAAACCGGCATGGCGGTAAAATAGGGGTAAACAGTGTGCCCGATGAGGGATCTGAATTTTATTTCATTATCCCCATCACCGAAGAAGAAATTACAAAGAACCAGATCTAATTAGCTTTAATCCTTATAATGAAAACAACCCTTAAAAATAATCTGCGTTTAGGCCTAGGTCTGTCGTTGATTATTCTGTTTATCAGTTCTCTGGCTTCTTATGTCAGCATCAATAATCTCATTAAAAGTACCGAGCTGGTAAAACACAGCGACGAGGTGATATTAAGTGCCGAAGGTGTAATCTCTACCTTAAAAGATGCCGAAACTGGCCAAAGAGGCTACCTTTTAACAGGGAATAAGATCTTTCTGCAACCTTATTACGGTTCTACAGATACTGCAATGAATGCGCTGAATAAAATGCAGGCGTTAACGAAAGATAATCCGGAGCAACAAAAAAACATTAAAACACTGAGGGATATCATGTCCCGCAGGCTGAATATCATTACCTCTACCATCGAAATTAAATCGCTTGGCGGGCAAATAGATCCTACCGTGCTTTTGCAGGGCAAAACCTATATGGATCAGGCCAGGGCCACTGTTTCCAGGATGGTGAGCGAAGAGAAAAGTTTGTTAGAGCGCCGCACCATCGAACTCAATAAACTTACCTCTTACACGCCGGTTTTAATCCTGGTAGCGGCTTTACTGGCAGTGCTGATTACCCTGTTTTTTTACCGCAAAGTATCAGTCGATTTTGATGAGCGCGTGAAGCTTCAGAACGAAATTGAGGATAAAAAATATGAGATGGAAAAACGCATTGTTGCCATTAAAGAAATTGCACATCAGATTTCGAATGGCAACTATGGCGTAAGGCTCGATAGCCAGAGTCGCGATGATATTGGCGAATTATCCGAATCGTTAAATGCAATGTCAATCTCTTTGAAAAAATCTTTCGATACCCTCGAAGAGAACGAATGGTTGCAAACCGGCGTAGCCAACCTAAATGTTAAAATGGTTGGCGAAAAAGATGTTTTCCATCTGGCAGAAGATATTATTGACTTTTTGGCCACTTATACTAAGAGCCAGATTGGTGCTTTATATCTTTTTAAAGACGACGGGTACCTGCATCTAAAAGGTCAATATGCCTTACAAGGGCAAAATCTAACCCAGACTTTAGAAATAGGACAAGGTTTAATTGGCCAGGCGGTAAAATCGGGCAAGCCAATCTTGCTTGATGACGTGCCGCAAAATGAGCTCACCATTACCCATGCTACCGGCAATATAAGGCCTGCACAGGTAATTGTAATGCCGATTATTAGAAATGAAATTTCGATTGGTGGTTTGGAATTGGGTACCATTGGCAAGTACAGCGATTTGCAATTACATTTTTTAAATCTGGTATCAACCGATGTGGGTACGGCTCTGCTTGGCGCGCAAAACCGTCAGAAATTGCAGCAGCTTTTGGAAGAAACCCAGGCCCAATCAGAAGAATTGCAGGTGCAACACAACGAGCTCGAGGGCTTGAACGCCGAGCTTGAGGCACAGGCACAAAAACTGCAAGCCAGCGAAGAAGAACTGCGTGTACAGCAGGAAGAGTTGTTGCAGAGCAACCAGGAACTGGAAGAAAGAAGCAGTTTGCTCGAAGAGAAAAATGAGCTGATTGAAGAACGCAATATAGAAATACAGCAAAAGGCAGAGGCTTTGGAGCTAAGTACACGGTACAAATCGGAGTTTTTGGCCAACATGTCGCATGAACTGAGAACACCACTGAATTCTATCTTACTTTTATCGAGGTTAATGGCCGAAAATGAAGCAATGGACCGCGAACATCAGGAGTACGCCGAAGTAATTCAAAGCTCGGGACAAGGTTTGTTAAGTTTGATCGACGAGATTTTAGATCTTTCTAAAATTGAAGCGGGTAAAATGGAGCTCGACCGGACCAATGTTAAGGTTGATGATATCGTACTTAATATGCGTGCGCTCTTTAACCCTTTGGCCAAAGATAAAAACTTAACATTCGAAATAGAGCAAGCTGCAGGAGTGCCTGAGTTTTTTAATACCGATAAAATGCGTTTAGAGCAGATTATTAAAAACCTGCTGTCTAACGCCATTAAGTTTACCACGGTAGGTGCTGTAACCTTATCTATCGAAAAAAATGAGAAACTGGCGGCGCTGGTATTTAAAGTTACCGATACCGGCGTAGGTATTGCGCCCGAAAAACAGGGCATGGTGTTCGAGGCCTTTCAGCAAGCCGATGGCTCTACCCGCCGTAAATTTGGAGGTACCGGTTTAGGCTTGTCTATCAGTAGAGAGCTGGCCAAGTTATTGGGTGGCTACATCGAATTAAAAAGCAAAGAAAACGAAGGCAGTGTTTTCACTTTAACCTTACCTATCGATAAAAATAAAGGCTTTGATGGCGTTATTGCCAATTTGGATCAACCCATAGCTACAACTGCAGAGCCGGTTAAAAAAGTAAATCCCTTAACCGTAGCCAATATTCCGCAGGAAATTGAAGACGATAGAGCGAACATTCAGCCCGATGATAAAGTGATTTTAATTGTGGAGGATGATACCCCCTTTGCCAAAACGCTTTTAGATTTTACCCGTAAAAGAAATTACAAAGGATTAGTGGCTGTGCGTGGCGATGTGGGTATTGAAATGGCCAAAACGTATAAGCCGCTTGCTATATTGCTCGATATCCAGCTGCCGGTTAAAGATGGCTGGCAGGTGATGGAAGAACTGAAATCAGATCCTTCAACACGGCCAATTCCGGTACACATCATGTCGTCGTTACAGGTAAAAAAAGAAAGTTTGTTAAAAGGTGCAGTCGATTTTATCAATAAGCCATTTGCTTTTGAACACATGCAGGAAATTTTTGCCAAACTGGAGCATGCCTTAAGCCGACACCCTAAAAAGGTGCTCATTGTAGAAGAAAATGAGCAGCACGCCAAAGCTTTAAGCTATTTCTTAAGCAATTTTAACATCCAGACCGAAATTGTAAACCAGGTAAACGAAGGTGTTTCGGCCTTACACAAGCCCGAAGTAAATTGCGTAATCCTGGATATGGGTATTCCCGATAAACATGCTTACGAAACGCTCGAGGTAGTGAAAAAGACCCCAGGTTTAGAAAACCTGCCGATCATTATTTTTACCGGTAAAAACCTTTCGAAAGGCGAAGAAAACCGCATTAAACAATATGCAGATTCAATTGTGGTGAAAACCGCGCATTCGTATCAACGCATTTTAGACGAAGCAGGCTTGTTTTTGCACCTGGTAGAGGAAAAGAGCAAAGAGAAAGCCAAAACACCTAAAAAGTTCTCGGAGTTGCAGGATGTGCTGAAGGGAAAAACTGTTTTGGTAGCTGATGATGATGTGCGCAATATCTTTTCATTAACCAAAATGCTGGAGCAACATCAGATGAAAGTTTTGGCCGCAACCGATGGAAAAGAAGCGCTGAAACTTTTAGATGAAAATGCCGATGTTGATGTGGTGCTGATGGATATGATGATGCCTGAGCTGGATGGTTACGAAACCACAACGGCCATCAGGCAGGATCTGAAATACCGCAACCTGCCCATACTGGCCGTAACGGCCAAGGCGATGATGGGCGACCGTGAAAAATGCATCGCTGCAGGCGCGTCAGACTACATTAGTAAGCCGGTAGATATGGATCAGCTCATCTCTTTATTGCGTGTTTGGTTATATGAAAATCACCATAAATCTTAAACCATTTTAATCAGTTATGCCTCAAAAATTAATTCTCATTATTGATGATGATAACAGAAACATTTTTGCCCTAAAAGCTGTTTTAAAGGCCAAGGGCTTCAATTGTTTGTCCGCTATAAGCGCTCAGGAAGGCTTTTCTATTATGGAACAGCAAGATGATGTGGCCATCGTTTTAATGGATATGATGATGCCCGATATGGATGGTTATCAGGCCATTGCCACGATGAAAAAATCGGCCAGGATGCAAAATATACCTGTTTTGGCGGTAACTGCACAGGCAATGGTTGGCGATAAAGAAAGGTGTCTCAGTGCCGGTGCATCGGGCTATGTTTCAAAGCCGATAAATGTTGATGAATTGTTAATGCAGATAGAAAAATTTACCAATAAATAGTGATAAGTGAAGTAATAGATAACGAGCAGGTTGAACTGTTGCTGAATGATGTTTTAGAAACTCACGGTTATGATTTTCTCGAATATTCGCATGCTTCGATAAAAAGAAGGATTATACGGCTCTATGCGCTCGATAGTTTTGTAAGCTTTGCCGAGTTTCGTTATACCGTAAGAACCGATAAGCAGTATTTTAAGCGTTTCCTCGAAGAAATTACGGTTAATGTTACCGAAATGTTTCGCGACCCCTCATTTTACAAGGCTTTGCGTAACGATGTGCTTCCGGTTTTGGGTACCTATCCATTCATCCGCATTTGGGTTGCAGGTTGCTCTACCGGCGAAGAAGCCTATTCGCTTGCCATTTTGCTTAAAGAGTTAAACCTGCTCAACAAATCGCTTATTTATGCTACAGATATTAATCCCTCGGTTTTAGAAAAGGCAAAAAAAGGCATGTTTCCTTTAAATTACCTTAAGCAATACTCCGAAAATTACCTGCAATCGGGTGGCATGAAAGATTTTTCCACCTATTACACCGCAAACTATTCGCTGGCTAAATTTGATGAAAGTTTGAGCAGTAAAATGATTTTTTCTACCCACAACCTGGTTTCTGATCATTCTTTTAACGAGTTTCAGCTTATTTTATGCCGGAACGTGTTAATTTATTTTGATAAAGACTTGCAGCACAAAGTTTTTAGCCTGTTCGATAACAGTATCGAAAACTTAGGCTACCTGGCCTTAGGCAGCAAGGAAAGTTTAGATTTTTGGCCCAAAGCCAAAGGTTATAAAAGAATTAAACAGGAGAAAATATGGAGAAAACTGTAAATAATGCCTCCTGTAGTGCATTAATTATTGGAGGCTCGGCCGGTAGTTTGGATGTGCTGCTCGAAATTTTTCCTCAATTGAACCCCGACCTCAATTTCCCTATTATACTGGTTGTACACCGTAAAGCCAGCAATGAATCGTTGCTTACCGATTTAATTAGAAACCGCACCTCGCTGCAGGTTAGCGAAGCTGAAGAAAAAGAGCTGTTAACCGCTGGAAAAGTATTTATTGCACCAGCCGATTATCATTTGCTGATAGAGGAAGATCGCAGTATTTCGCTAGATTACTCAGAAAAAATTAACTATTCGCGACCATCAATCGATGTTACCTTTCAGTCTGCAGCTGAGGTTTTTAAAGCCGGATTGGTATGCATTTTGCTCTCCGGATCTAATGCCGATGGGGTAGAAGGCTTAAAAAGTGTAAACAATTTTGGTGGTAAAGTGGTTATACAGAATCCAAATACGGCCATAATGCCGTATATGCCCCAGCAGGCAGTATTACAGGTACAGCCGAATGTGGTTTTGGATGGTCATGATATGGCTGCATTTATAAATAAGTTGAATAGTTAATTTACTTTTTCGGAGGTTAAATATATGGCAGGTGTAAAGAAAGTATTTGTTTTTGATGATAACAGGGATATCCTTGATCTATGTACATTTATTTTAGAGGATGCGGGTTATGAAATCAAAACATCTGAAAACGCAAACGATATTGAAAAGCAAGTGGCAGAATATATGCCCGATTTAATTTTTATGGATAACTGGCTGCCTGATTTAGGAGGTATACAGGCTACAAAAGCATTAAAAAGTCATCCGGATTTAAAGCACATTCCGGTAATTTATTTTTCGGCCAATAATGATATTTCTTCACTGGCTGATGAAGCAGGGGCCGATAGTTACTTATCAAAACCTTTTGATATTGCTGCGTTGGAGGATATTGTGAAAAAGCATTTGAGTTAGTGCTTTACTATATTGTTAACCGCAAAGTGGTCAAAGACAAAACGCAAAGTCTTTAAGTAAAATATTACTTTGCGTGCTTTGCGAAACACTTCGCGGCCATTGCGGTTAAGGAATCTTAGTTAATCTTTCCCCCAGATCCGCGTATTCAAATCAAGTTCCTGTACAATATCATACATAAACTTAACGGCTCTAATATCATCATTCAGGGATTCGGCATTAATTAAAGATTTAAACACCGGTGCCTCGAAGTAATTCCGGTTTAGGGGAAAAGCAATGTACATCCTCGATTCGATAAAAGATAAGGTAATTTCGTATTTACTTTCGTGGTTTAGTTTTAAAATCCGATCCATCATGGCCGGGGTTAATATATAGCGCGCTTCTACCTGGTCGGAACCATAGGTTACAAAGGTTTTATCAAAATCCGGATTTTCGAGTTTTACCACATCACTGCCACCAAAGGAGAAGACATTTTTCGAAAACCAGGCGCCCAGTGCATTGGCAAAGCCCTTAGGGCGTACTATGGTGATGCCATTAAAGTTTTTGTTAAAATCGGCGGCGAAAATAATTCCTTTAAAAATGTCGTGCCATTCGGTACGCGTGCCATTTTTGGTTGTGGTTACCGTTTTATATTCGGCATGTACTTCGGCAAAGTAAAACCGGGTTTTACCGGCACTTCCGGTTACCAGGTCTTCGGTATTATAACGATCAGGTTCTTGAGAAAAAAGTTGTGTGTAAACAAATTCAGAGGCTGCTATGCCTGCTCCTGGCTGTAGCGTTAAGCTTTCATCCAGAAATTTAAGCGCTGCCCCAATTACATCCTGTTTATAGGCATTTTTATAAGCCGTTAAATTGGCGCTGATTTTATAATGCAGCACAGCTCCATAAATAAACGGAATTAATCCTGCAATAATTGGGAGGAGAATCGGGAAGCCTAATACAAATCCGAGCACAGCCAAAGCTATGCCCAGCAAAATAAAGATATAGCCTTTGGTTTGGGTTGAGGCAATCTTTTTGCGCTCAATTTCCATTGTAGCCAATACTTGTTGCAGGGCTACATTTCCATCAATACCGAATTGCATTAGTTGTTAAAAAGATCTTTTGCGCTGATATTTTTGCGTTCTTCGGCTGCGGTTTCTAAAACCTGTGTAGGCTGAAAGTTAAGCATGCCGGCAAATAAACTTCCAGGAAACATCATAATAGCATTGTTGTAATCGGTAACAGAAGCATTATAAGTTCTTCGTGCTGCGGCAATTTGCTCTTCACTTTCCGTCCAGGTGGTTTGCAGGTTTATAAAATTGGTGTTGGCCTTTAAATCCGGGTAGTTCTCAATGTTTACCATTAACCCCCTCATGCTACTGCTCAGCTCGCTGTCTAACTGGGCTTTTTCGGCCGGGGTAATGTTTCCTGAGGTAGCCTTGGCCCTGAGTTCAACAATTTTGGTTAGAGTTCCCTGTTCGTATGTAGTATACTGTTTCACTACTTCAACAAGGTTTGGAATTAAATCGAAACGTTTTTTAAGCATTACATCAATAGCCGAAAAGGCATTGGTAACCTGGTTTTTCTTTCCGATAAGTGAGTTGTAAAAGAAAATTCCGAACAGGAATATAACTCCGATAATAATGAGGGCAATAATCATAATTGTAGTTTAAGGTTTAGAGTATAAATATAGGCAAAGGTTACAAATTAACGTCTTTCGCGTTTTTCCTGCCGCTCACGGTTCTGGCGGCGCTCCAGTCTTTTCTGTTTTCTTTGCAGGTGACTTGCCCGCATGGCCTTAAATTTTGCAATATGCGCCTTTACTTCGTTTTGTTTTTCTTCGGTAATGCCAATGCTGTATTTAATGCCGGTAAATAGGCTGCGCCAAATCATGCTAAAGAAAGAGGTGTTGGCCGGACGAGTATAATTTACATTTAAGGGAATCAGTTTTCCATCAGGTCCGGGGTTTTCTGACTTGATAATTAACGCATTGGCTAAGAAAGACAGCAGCCCCCTGGTAACCAAATGGTCTTTCTCCGGGTCGTTCCTCATCAGGGCAACCGACAGGTCGTAGTACGAAAAGGCAACAGTGCCCTTTGCGCCCAGATCGTTAGCCTTGAAGTTAAATTTAAGCTGATCTACATTGCCGCGGTTAATGCGTACCAGCCCCAGCGGTTTGGTAATCTGGTTCAATACGCGCGCATTAAAACTATGCAAGGTTCCGTTATACGAGAAGGCGCCATCTTTAGCTGTCAGGTCGAAAATAAAATTTACATCCAGCTTGCCCTGACCACAAAGATAGGTCGTCAGGTCGGCTTCCATGATTGGGTTGATGTCTTTAATACTTTGGATGTTGGTGGCGTTTTTAATAAAGCCCGAAGTATGCTGGAAGGTAATCTGACCTTTCTGGTTACTTTCGGTATTGTAAACCGCATAATTGATGCCTACATCTTTTACCTGTATTTTTTGCACCAGAATGGGCATGCTTACACGTTGCAATAGTTGATGGGGAAAGCGACCAATTTTATTCTCTACCGGTTTTTGTTTCAACCCCTTTTGGCTAAATACCGATACATATCCATTGGCAATAGCCATTTCTTTGGCCCAAAGCTCTTGTTTGCTGATATAAAGCGGCATATCAATCCCGTTAAACATAATATCGTTCATGCTGATATTAAAACGCTCGCGGGCATATCCGGCAACTTTGCCAAAGGCCATTTCATCGTGCAAAGGCTGCAGAGCGAAATGATTAACGCGTAACTTACCGGTGCTGGCCCTGAAATCGAGTTTTTCCAGCTTAATGTCGTACATGTTATCCGGCGTACGATAAGCATAGTTGTTCAGGTTGATTACAATATCTTTGAGGAGATAAAAGCGGGTCGGATCTTCGGCCGAGGTCGGATCTACCAGTAAATCGGTGAGGGTAATATTTAAATCATCGATAGCAAAAGGCACCTCTTTTTTAACATTGTTATTCACATACTTAAAGCTCACATCCCTAAACCTGATCGATTTGATGCTAAACTCCTTAAGATTTTTGGAAATAAACGCGTAAGGCGACTTAATGGGGCGGGGTGCCCGGCCTTCGTTAAATGCAAGTTGGCGGTTTACCATGGTCACTTCGGGCTTATCAAATAAAACCTCTTCCAGCTGCAGTTTTCTTTCGCGGTAAAGTGTTAAGGGGTGGAAACGTTTAACTACCAGCTTTTTTAACGAAACCGTGTACAGGTTATTGGGTGCCCGTTTCAGCGCAATTAGTTGTTTATACCGGTTCTCATCCGGAACAATCTTTACGTTTTGCAGGGTAGCATTACCCGTAAAAATATTGGTGGTTACCTTGGTAAAACTAATGGTGTATAAACTATCGGTTGAAGTATAAAGCAGCGTTTTGATCCTGCTGGTAAGCATGGGGCGCGATTTTACATTCAAAAACCAGGCAATGCCGGCCAATACCAGAAAAACACCGACTAAGGAGCCTGTAATCCATTTTATAACTTTATAACGATATCTTTTAGTAGCTGGCATTAAAAACTGGGACAATTTTTTAATAGCAATATACAGTTATAAACATAATTGCAAGGCAACAGGACTTAGTTATTTTCTCTTTTTGCCTTTCGGGCAGCCTTTCTATCGGCCCGCTTTTGCTCCCTAACCTTTTTTGCGATTACCTTTTGCTGTTTTACCGGATTTTTTTCGGGCACTACGCCCACACCTACAATATCTTTAATGCCCACAAATACGGTTTTCCACATCAGGTTAAAAAATGATGCCGAATTGATCCTGTTATTGGTCATGGTAGCCTTACGGACTGCTTCTCCCTTCTGCGGGTTTTCATTTTTAACCAGTATCGTATTGGCCAGAAAAGATAAAAAGCCTTTTTCCTTGGTTCCCTCTCCATCAATGTTGTCAGATAAAAGCTTGATTTTTAAATTACTATATAACATGTTCATCGATCCGCTGGCTGATCTTAGATTTCCATCCGCTTTAAAATCGATGTGTTGCACGTCGCCACTTTCTATTTCTACTAAACCCAATGCTTTCGATAAGGGGTTTAAATTTTTCAGGTCGAAATTGCCCAGGTTGCCGCTGTAGCTAAAAGCCCCATTGCGATCAGTAAGGTTAAAATCGATTTTTACGTTCAATTTCCCAAGGCCCATTAAGCGCGAATTGAGATCGGCCAGGGCATGATGGCGCTGCTTCAGTTGGGCGCTATCGTTGGTTACGTTTAAAATGGTACCAGTTAAATCTTTAAAGGTTACTGCACCAGTTTTTTTACTGGCAGGGTTATATTCCGAATATTTAACATCCACTTTGCTCAATTTTACCGTATCAATTAGGGTAGGCAGGTTTAGCCGTTTGAGCGCCATGTGCGGGTAATTTTGACCCTTATCTAAACCTGGGGGTGGCGGAGATTCACGACTCATAAACACTTCTACATTGGCCGGACCAATTTTTAATGATCGGGCATGCAGTGATTGATCGGTATTTAAACCAACAAAATTAACTCCGTTAAATTCTATTTTATCAAAACTTAAATTATAGCGGTCTTTCTGCACTTTATATTTACGGGCGAAAGTTAATTCGGGATACAAAGGCAAAAGGGTAAAGCCTTTAGCAGTTATGCGCTTTGATTTGGCAGAGCCCGAAATGGTATCTACTTTCATCGAATACATTTTATCTTTAGTGATGGATTTGTAGCCCGCCAGCTGAAACGATATATCTTTGGTATAATAAAATCTGCTTGTATCATTACCCGAAAGCGAATCCAGTAAAAAATCGTTAACGGTAATATTGAGGTGTTTAATTGAGTTTTTTACCTTTTTCGAACCGGTTTTGTTGATATAGTCGAAATCGGCATCTACAATTTTTATGGCCTTAACATGGATGGATTTAAAAATCTTCGATACCTGATCGTAAAGAGTTTTCTCGCTTTTAACCGTATCGGTCTTTTTAAGCACCTTATTGTAAATCATATTGATAGAAGGCTGCTGTAAAATAATTTCGCTTACTGCTACCTGTTTTTTAAAATAAGCTGTTAGTATGCCAACGCGGCTAATTTGTAGTTTCTTCAATTTGAGCTCAAAAGTATGTGCCGGAGCCAGTTTGGCCACTTTTAAACTATCGAAAACCAAAGGATTGGGCTTTAGGGTTACATCGCGCAGGGCGAGGCTGCCTGTAATTACATTCAGGTTAATGCTTTTGAAATCGATATTGTACAGGTGGTGAGAGCCATTATATACTCCCTCCTTTATTTTTTCGGTAAGCAGGGGCTTCCATCTCGCACTCAGAAACATGGCGCCGAATAATAAAATCAGGATTAAAACCCCCAGGATACTGCCAATCCAGATCCAAACTTTGTTTTTATGTTGAGCTGTCATTTTTATGGCTTAATTGATACGTAACAGCTGTGAGGAAGAAAGGTTTTTAATAGCTAAAAGACCAAAGCTTAAAGACCAAAGCGTGATTATTACTAAATAGTTGCTTTGTGCCTAAACCCGACCGTGGCGGGATGCCTTTCCCGTACAGGCGGGGGAGATCTGTCTCGATGGATCTCTCGACTTCGTTTCACTGCGCTCGAGATGACGATAACTGGAAGATCATAATCGTACTGTAAACATTTAAACAAAATATGTCAATTTGTCACTTTTAATTTTATTTGTGTATTTTTGCAATCCCCAAAATGTTTTTAAATAATGATTGATTTACAAGTACCAGATAAGACGCATGATGAGGCAAGGCAAGGCGAAGCGTTAATTTTAGATACGCCCGTAAAAGCCGATGCCCGTAAATTATATATCGAAAGTTATGGTTGCGCCATGAATTTTGCCGATAGCGAAATCGTTGCCTCTATTTTGTCGGAGACTGGATTTGAAACCACAGGGGATTACCACCAGGCCGATGTGATTTTTATCAATACCTGCTCGATCCGCGAAAACGCAGAAACCAGGGTAAGAAATCGCCTGTCGCAGTTTGGGGTAGAAAAACGCCGTAACCCGAAATTAATTGTTGGGGTTTTAGGCTGTATGGCCGAGCGTTTAAAATCTAAATTTTTAGAAGAAGAGCGTTTGGTTGATGTAGTGGTTGGTCCCGATGCTTACCGCGATTTACCAAATTTAATTGAGCAGGTAGAAAGTGGTCATAAAGCAGTTAATGTGCTTTTATCGCGCGAGGAAACTTATGCGGATATTAGTCCCGTACGCTTAAACAGCAATGGCATTACTGCGTTTATCTCCATTACACGTGGTTGCAACAACATGTGCTCGTTCTGCGTGGTGCCTTTTACCCGTGGTCGCGAGCGTAGCCGCGATGCCCATTCCATTATTGAAGAAGCAAAAGCCTTGTTTGAGAGCGGTTACCGCGAGGTTACCCTTTTAGGCCAGAACGTAGATTCGTACACCTGGACTTCGGAAGATGGTACCGAAACCGTAAACTTTGCGCAGCTTTTGGAGCTAACCGCTTTGGTGAGTCCTGAGTTAAGGGTTCGTTTCTCTACTTCGCATCCTAAAGATATTACCGACGAAGTTTTACATACCATCGCCAAATACGATAACATTTGTAACTATATCCATTTACCAGTTCAATCGGGTAATACACGTGTGTTAGAATTAATGAACCGGACTTATACCCGCGAGTGGTATATTAACCGTATTGATGCTATCCGCAACATTATTCCAGGCTGTGCAATTTCGACCGATATTATCGCCGGCTTCTGTACTGAAACGGAAGAAGAGCACGAAGAAACCCTGAGTATGATGGATTATGTGCAGTACGATTTTGCCTATAATTTTACTTATTCAGAGCGTCCGGGGACATTAGCGGCACGTAAACTGGAGGATGATATCCCTGAAGAAGTTAAAAAACGCCGTTTGGCCGAAATTTTAGCTAAACAACAGGCACACTCGTTAATGCGCTTGCAGGAGTGGGTTGGTAAAACCGTACGTGTTTTAATTGAAGGAACTTCAAAAAAATCGGATAAAGATTATTGCGGCAGGGGAGATAGTGGTGCTATGGCCATTTTCCCGGCTATTGAAGGTGTTAAACCAGGTCAGTATGCCAATGTGTTTATCGAGAAATGTACATCTGCTACTTTGATCGGTAAAATAGTTTAAAAGCTGAACGACCAAAACAGAAAGCGAAAATAATCTGAAATACCCAGTCTTGATACTAGGTACTTAATACTAAAGATAGGCACTTGACACTAAAGAATGGATACACAAAATATTAAACAACGGTTCGGTATTATTGGCAATTCGCCCTTGCTTAACCGTGCTATAGATATTGCCAGCCAGGTGGCGCCTACTGATATGTCGGTTTTGATTACCGGCGAAAGTGGTAGTGGTAAAGAGGTATTCTCGCAAATTATCCACCAGATGAGTGCCCGTAAACACGGTGCTTTTATTGCGGTAAACTGCGGTGCCATTCCCGAAGGAACGATAGATTCGGAACTTTTTGGTCACGAAAAAGGCTCTTTTACCGGTGCACACGAGGCACGTAAGGGTTATTTTGAAGTGGCCAACGGCGGAACCATTTTTTTAGATGAAGTTGCCGAGCTGCCTTTAGGTACCCAAGCCCGCTTGCTGCGGATTTTAGAAAGTGGCGAATACCTGCGTGTAGGTTCATCTAAAGTGCAAAAAACTGATGTACGTATTATTGCCGCAACGAATGTTGATGTCTACAATCGCGTTAAAAATGGCAAATTCCGCGAGGATTTATATTACAGGTTAAATACCGTTCCATTGCGCATTCCGGCTTTGCAGGAGCGTAAAGAAGATATTTATTTGTTGTTCAGGAAATTTGCAGCCGATTTTAGCGATAAATACCGCAGTCCGGCTTTGCACCTGGAGCCCGATGCCATACAGATTTTAACCAATTACAGCTGGCCAGGAAACGTACGCCAGTTAAAAAATATTGCCGAGCAGATTTGCGTGCTGGAGAAAGACCGCAATGTTACTGGTCAGGCCATTTTAACCTATATCCCTAACGAAGCGGGCAGTAATTTGCCAATGGCGATTAATGCACAATCCAAAGAAGATTTTACCGAAAGGGATATCCTGTACAAGGTTCTTTTTGATATGAAGAAGGATATGGTTGAGCTGAAAAAACTGGTTGCCGAAATTATTCAGCATGGTGGCAATACGGCAACCGTGTTGGCCGATAACCCGCAATACATTAACCAGCTTTACAGAGATGTAGAGTTACCTGCCGGTCAGGAGCATGCTTTTACCATACAGCAACCTGCGCCTAGCAACAATAATATTAATGGCAATAGCAATACCGATTATTTTACGCACGAAGCCGAGGAGGTAGAAGAATCACTTTCGCTGATTGATAAGGAATCAGATCTGATTAAAAAAGCCCTGAAAAAGCACAAAGGCAAACGCAAGTTTGCGGCTCAGGAGCTGGGTATCTCAGAACGAACTCTTTACCGTAAGATTAAAGAATTAAATTTATAAGTTTAAGCCACTGTTGCCGTTATAAGCATGCTGTAAAAAAGCATAACAATCTATCATGATGAAAATTAAAATACTTGCGCTGATATTGGTAGCTACTATATTGAGCGCTTGCTCGTACAAATTTAGCGGGGCATCTACAACTGGCTTAAAAAATGTGGCCATTCGTTTATTCGAAAACAATGCACCTCTGGTAGTACCTACTTTAAGTAACCAACTTACCGAGGCCTTAAAAAACCGGATTCGGACCCAAACTAAACTGATTCTGGTAACTGGCGAATCGGACGCTTCATTTGAGGGCAGGATAACAGGTTACGATATTAAACCGGTGGCGCTTCAAAACAGTGCTACGCCAACATCTGGCGCCAACAGGCTTACCATTACCGTTTCGGTAAAATATAAAAATAACATCAAGGAGCACGAAAAGGAGAGCTTTGAAGAAAGTTTTACCCGCTATTTCGATTTTCCGGTAGGTGGTGCACCCATTCAATCCTTATTGCCCGGTGCTATCGAAAATATTAACAAGCAATTGGTAGAAGATATTTTTAATCGTGCTTTTGCGCAATGGTAGGCAAAACGGCCCGTTAAACACAAAATTTTTAAAAACCCGTCTACATTTTTTTAACTTAGCAGCAAACCTCAATAATGGATAACAAACAGCTACTGGCAGATTTACTTGCGCAACCCGGAAAGGTTGGTCCAGAGCATGCATCCATGTTGCAGGAAATGGCAACGCAATTTCCTTATGCGCAGCCCATTCAATTGCTTTTGGCACGGGCCAATGCAGCATTTGTGCCTAAAGCCGCTTTATATGGTCAGGGGCACGTACTGTTCCATATATTAAATATGGTGCCCGTTAAAGCAACAGGTACTTTAGAGGTAGATGAGCAGGAAGTTTTTGAAGAAATTGGTGAGCCGGCAGCGGCTGTACTTTTAAACCATAACGAGGCTGTAGAAGTAGAAACGCCAGATCATTTACCGGGTTCTGACAGTCATTTGGTAGATTTACCTGCTGTAGATCATTCTTTCATCGAGGCAGCATCGGCAATTGATTTCTTTGCTTTTGAAGAAAAAACAAGTACTGAAATAGTTGCTCCCGCTCCTGAAATTGAAACGGTGGTACCCGATAGCCATGAAAAGAGTTTCGTTTCCAAGTATGACGACGACGAGCTTCCTTATACCTTTTTATGGTGGCTGGCCAAAACGCGCGCTGAGCACGAACAGATTTTTCAGCCTTATGCACAGGCAAAGCCTGCCAGGCAAAAACCAAAGCCCCAAACTACCCAGCCGCAGGAAAAAGCTGAGTTTCAGCAGCAGTATGTAGAGCATATTTTTCATATTCAAACCCCTTTCGAAGTAGCCGACCATTTGGCCGAATATCCTGCTCCTGAAGTTAAAGATGTGAAAGGTGCAGAAATTATTGAACGGTTTTTAAAAGAAGACCCTACCATTAAGCCGCCTAAGCCCGAACTGATTGACAATGAAAACAAGGCTAAGAAGAGTGCAGAGGATCATTACGACCTGGTTTCGGAAACTTTAGCCAAAATTTACATCGAGCAAATGCTTTACCACAAAGCCATAGATACTTATAAAAAATTAAGTTTGAAATATCCAGAAAAAAGTGGTTACTTTGCCGACCTTATCCAATCTATAGAAAAGAAATTTTAAAAATATATTACCATGATAACCTTTTTAATCATTTTATTAATTATTGTATGTATCGCTTTAGGCTTATTTGTATTGATACAAAACCCTAAAGGTGGTGGTTTAGCTACAGGTGGTGGCACCAGCAACATGTTTGGTGTACAACGTACCGGCGATGTTTTAGAAAAAGGATCGTGGGTTTTATTAACCGCAATCGTTGTTTTAACCTTATCAATTACCACAATTGCTAAAACAAGCGGTGGTAGTGCTGCTGTTGGTAATTCAGCTATTCAGGAGCGTTTAGATAAAACACCTTCACCATCACCACTTGGTGGAAACTTAAACAGCGCTAAACCTGCTGCAACAACTCCGGCTAAAGCAGATTCGACTAAAAAATAGTAACAACAATATTTTACCGAAAAAGCTTTCCTCAAAAGGGAAAGCTTTTTTGCGTTTATACCTTTTGCTCTAGATCAGCTTTGGTGCATAAAATATAACAGGACTAAAATGCCCTTATATGTCTTAGGTGGTGAAAAAATCGCAAAAAATTAACCATATAAGTCATTTTAGCTCTATAGTCTTAAATGTTCTCATATTTCTTAAATGGTAAAAAAGGGTGCTAACAGTTAAACATATAAGGTAAATAGGTTTAAGTATCCTTATATATCTAAATGGTGAAAGAATGTAAGTGCTAAGGTTAAAACAATAAGGTGGAGGTTAATATTTAGCTCGCAGCCGGTGGTACATCGCTGGCAACTTAAGCACAGCTGTTAACACATATTTAACATAAAAGCTTTAAATTGCCACATGAAATTAAGTGTGCTGGTTTTGTTTACTGCCCTTGCCGTAGGTCTTTCTATCGGTATGGTTAATTTTTACTTTCAGCATAGCTGGTATTACCTGGCTATCTCTTTCGGGGTATCGTTTCTGAGTAGTTTTCTGGTTTTTTATTACCTGCTCGAAAAATACATCTATACCAAAATTAAACTCATTTATAAGCTTATCCATAACCTTAAATTGGGTAAAGATTTAAAAGATGCCCTTGGCGAGTATGTAAGTTCTGATCCCATTAATGATGTAGAGCAGGAAGTGAAGGAGTGGGCGGGAGCGAAGAAAAAAGAGATCGATTTGCTTAAAAAACAGGAACAGTTCAGGCGCGAGTTCCTTTCCAATGTATCGCACGAGTTTAAAACGCCGCTTTTTGCCATTCAGGGTTATATCGAAACCCTGCAGGATTGTTTGGTAGATGATCCGGATCAGGCTGTTCTATTTTTGAAAAAAGCTGAAAATAATGTAGAGCGCTTAAGCTACCTGATTAACGATCTGGATGTAATTTCTAAACTCGAAACAGGCGAATCGCCGATTAATTACCAGAAATTTGATTTTGTGCAGTTGGCCAAAGAGGTGATGGAAAACCTGGAGGACCGGGCAGAACGCAAAAACATTAAACTTTTCTTTAAAGATAAATATACCGCCATTACCCCCGTTTCTGCCGATCGGGAAAAGATCCGTCAGGTATTGATTAACCTGATGGTAAATAGCATTAAGTATGGCATTGATGGCGGTGAAACGGCCATTAAGATCTTCGAATTGCACGATCAGGTGTTGATTGAGGTTACCGATAACGGTATTGGTATTGAAGAAAAGCACCTGGCAAGGTTATTTGAACGTTTTTACCGCATCGATACGCACCGTGCGCGTGAGGTCGGCGGAACGGGTTTAGGCTTAGCCATTGTAAAGCATATTTTAGAAGCCCACCAGCAAACCATATCGGTAAGGAGTACACCCGGCATCGGTACAACCTTTGCCTTTACCCTGCAAAAAGGAGGGTAAGAATGTCCTTTTTTTGATCGTTCAAAGTCAAATCTAAAAAAATAGTTCATTGTCTGCAGGCCTTTCCCAGTGTAAAATCCTGACATTCTTGATGGTAAAGTGATTTTTGATGTTGTTTTTGTTAATATAATTAAGAAATTAACATTAACTTAACATTGAGCTTGTAGCTTTGCAACATATTAAGAATTAACATGAACAATATTTTTAAGTTCTTTACGCCTCAAGACAGAAAGTTTCACCCACTTTTCGAGCAGGCAGGAAGCAATGCATTAAAAATTGCTGAAGCCCTTTTAGAAATGGTGAGCACAGCTGACGCTGAAAAGAGAAAAGCCATTTTTAAAGAAATTGAACGCCTTGAGCACGTAGGTGATGACATTACCCACTCAATTTTTCTTGAGTTAAGCCGGAACTTTATTACGCCGTTTGATCGCGAAGACATTCACCAATTGGCTACTGCCGTTGATGATGTTGCCGATTACATTTATGGTACTGCCAACCGCATGCAGATGTACAACATGAACGCCATTAACGAGCCAATTGTTAAAATTGCCGAGCTTTTGGTAGAAATGTGTACCGATATTGATAAAGCAATTAAAGAGTTACGCAATTTCAAAAATATCCGCGTTATTGCTGATGCTTGTATCCGCATTAACAGCGGCGAAAACCAGGCTGACTATGTATTTACATTAGCGGTAGCCCGTTTATTCGAATACGAAACCAATGCAATTGAATTAATTAAACAAAAAGAGGTTTTACAAACGATAGAGAAAGCAACAGATAAGTGCGAGGATGTAGCGAATGTGCTTGAAACTATCTTGGTTAAAAACGCTTAATAAATAACAAACATGGTAACTACCTTATTGGTTGTTGTTGTAATTCTGGCCATTGCTTTCGATTACATTAACGGCTTTCACGATGCCGCTAACTCGATAGCAACGGTTGTTTCTACAAAAGTGCTTACGCCTTTTCAGGCGGTTTTGTGGGCTGCGTTATTCAATTTCGCTGCTTACTTTTATTTTACCGACCACAAAGTGGCCAACACGGTTGCTAAAACCGTAATTGAAAACTACATTACCTTAGAGGTGATTCTTGCAGGTTTAGTAGCTGCAATTATCTGGAACCTTTTAACCTGGTGGTATGGTATTCCTTCCAGCTCATCGCACACGCTGATTGGTGGTTTCGCCGGTGCTGGTATGACACATGCTCTACTCATAGGCGCTAGTCCGCTTGATGCTGTAAACATGGGTTACGTAATCAAAATTGTTTCGTTCATTGTATTGGCTCCGATTATCGGTATGGTAATATCGGTGATTTTAACACTCATTATTATCAATGTGTGCCGTTATGCTAAGCCGGCAACTGCCGAAAAATGGTTTAAACGCCTGCAGCTTTTATCATCTGCTGCATTGAGTTTCTTCCACGGAGGTAACGATGCCCAAAAAGTAATGGGTATTATTGCAACAGCTTTAATTGCGTCAAAAGTGATTCCTAACTTCGAAGCGATGCCTGCATGGGTGCCAATTGCCTGTTATTCTGCCATAGCCTTAGGTACCATGAGCGGTGGCTGGAAAATTGTAAAAACCATGGGTTCGAAAATTACCAAGGTAACTGCATTAGAAGGTGTGGCTGCCGAAGGTGCTGGTGCTGTAACATTGGGGATTACTGAGCACTTCGGTATTCCGGTTTCTACTACGCACACCATTACAGGTTCTATTGTGGGTGTAGGGGTTGTTAAAAGTGTATCGGCAGTACGTTGGGGGGTAACCATTAACCTCATCTGGGCCTGGATTTTAACCATTCCGGTTTCAGCAACGTTAGCAGCTATTATTTACGCTGTGATTTATTACTTTAAATAAAAACAAAATCCTTTATACTCAAAAGACCAGGGCCAAAAGCGCTGGTCTTTTTTGTTGGGGGTAACCGCAAAGAAAGCAAAATTTTTTTCGCAAAGGACACAAAGAACTTTGCCGTTAAATATTTAAAGTTTTCTTTCGTTTCTGTAAATGTAACCCCCTCGGCAAACCGTCATTGCCAGCTTGACTGGCAATCTTAACCCGGGTGCGTTGCACATCCTTAATTTCAGATAAAGTTGGGAATAACAGTTAAATAAAAGCCACAGATTAACAAATTGGATCTAATCTGTTAATCTGTGGCAAAAATATTTGTTGCCAGGAATATTGCTGTGTGTGCTTAGCGCCTTCTCTTCGCGGCCTTGCGGTTAAAACGCGAATTAAAATTTAACGCTCAGTTCAACAACATTGGTGCCTTTTTTAGGTAATACCCAATCCGGGCCATCCTGTATCAACCTTTTGGCTTCCGCATCGGCTTTTTTGTTTAGCGATTTAATTACCGTAACATCCGTTGGCCTTCCGTTGGTTTTTACTTTGAAACTTAAAATTACAAACTGTTCAGGGCCTTTCGGGTTGTAAAGTTTATTGTTGTTTTCGAGGTATTGCTGATAGTTAATTGTTGCAACTGGAATAGGCCTGGTAATATCTTCTGCCGATTTTCCGTTCAGGTTTTGCTCCGCACGAAGTGTAATTTTAGGCGCAGGTATATTTTCTTTCTTGCGACCGTTTGATCCGGTAATCAGTGCAATTTCATTAAGTGTTTTGCCTCCGCTCATAGCCGTTCTGATTGCATTTGGATCTTGCATGCCTACAACCGGAATCTCTTTAAAGCCTATGGCGCTGATTAACAAATCTTTGTCTTTAGCGCTGCTATCAGCTGGCAGTACAAAATTTCCTTTTGTATCAGTCGCGGTAATGTTTTTCGATCCTGCCAGTTTAACTACGGCGCCACCAATAGGCTTTCCATCACGCTGATCGACTACATTGCCGCTGAAAACAATTTTATCCGATCCAAGCGATTGAGGAGCAAAACCCACTACAAATGGTTCTTCAAATTTAGCTTTAACAGAATCGGCCCTGCGTTCTGCAAAACCTACTACTTTGGCCTTGCTTTGGCGTGATTGTTCTTCAATTGCCTTATTTTCTGCAATTTCTCTTTCCGCACTATAATCTGCAGGCGTTATTTTCTTGTTAATCGCCAGATCACTGGTTTTGGCATCTGCAATGGCTTTATCAATTAGCGTCGGTTTGGAAAATTTGCTCAAAGTATCAACTTTAGGGCTAACGGCGGCTACGGCAGTAGTGGTATCGAGGTTAACCATAACACCACCTGATTTACGGGCAGCAATTTCTGCATTACGGCGATTGGTTTCGCGCATAAAGAACAAAATGCTTACCGCAATAAAAGCTACCGTAGCGGTAGCAGCAATACTGAGCCTTTGTGTGGTAATCCCCCAAAGCTTACGCTTGATCGGCCTTTCCGAAACCCTGTCGTGCAATTGCTTTTGTAAAATAGATAGCGTTTGCTTGCGTTTAGGCGATTGTTTTAAGCCTTCTAAAGCTTCGGCAACGAAAGGATCCTCTAACGCCTGCCTTTCTACAAAGTGCATAGCTTTAGCGTCAAGCTTACCATCCAGGTAATCTTCCAGTACATCAATATCTAACCAATCGTTATTCACTACTGTTTTTCTCTATACAAATCTTTAAATTCCGCTTACCGTTCTGGATGTAACTTTTAACTTTTAGCATATCGTAGCCCGTAATATCGGCCACTTCTTTATAGCATTTCTCTTGTAAATAAAATAAATCTACGCTTTTTCGCTGTTCTTCGGGCAAAGTTTCCATACACTTTTCCATAATGGTAAGCTGCGTTTCTTTTGTGTTGTCTATATCCAGATGCACAAACTCGCTGTTTTCCACAAAAGTATCGTCTATAGAAACGTTATTCTGCCTGGCCGATTTCCGCAATGCCATTAAACAATGGTTCCGCGTTAAAACATGAAGCCAGCTTTTGAAATTCTGCACCTCGTGTATTTTTAGTTTCGTAACCAATTCTTCAAAAATCTGCATTACCGCATCTTTACTTTGCTCTTCATCTTTAAAGTAGTTTAAGCAAACCCCGAAAACCAAATGCATGTATTTATTGTAAAGCGTACCCAATGCGTCTAAATCGCCGGTATTTTTATACTCAGCAATTAATTTGGCATCTTCCTGCTGGGTGTTTCCAGCTGTATTTTTTATAAATCTCAAAAAAAAGGTAGCTATTTCGAATTATCTTTCAAGTATAAAAAATATTTTTGAGTGATTGGACATAAACTAATTTTTTAGGCTATCAGCTGCCGAAATTTTGATATCGTAACACCAATTTTAACTGATAACTTAAGTAAGCCGTTTGTAAAGGATTATATTTGAAACAACAATTAATTAATGGCAGCTCTTTTGCTTAAGTTTGATTAAACACACAAAATGAAAACAATCAGGAATTTATCAATATCACTGGCCATGCTGGTATTTGTTAGCTTAAATGCAGGAGCACAGATTAAATTAAGCGATATATTTAAGAAAATTACGGAGAAACCGGGTACAACCACTGCTGCTACAAGTACGCCATCTACACTGGAAATAGGACAGGGGATTAAGGAAGCGTTGCAGATAGGTGTTTCTGCGGGTGCAGACCGGCTTTCGGTTAAAGATGGATTTTTAGGCAATCTTGCAGTTAAAATATTAATGCCGCCTGAAGCACAGAAAGTTGAAAAAACCTTGCGCGGCATAGGTTTGAACAAACTTTGCGATAATGTGATTGTGAGTTTGAACAGGGCTGCTGAAGATGCTGCTACTGAAGCAAAACCCATTTTCATTTCTGCCATTAAACAAATGACTTTAACAGATGCTACGAATATCCTTTTAGGTAATAATAATGCAGCTACCGAATACTTTAAAAGAGTAACCACTTCGCAGCTGATGCAAAAATTTAGTCCGATTGTAACCACGAGTTTAAATAAAGTAAACGCAACAAAATATTACAGTGATTTAACTACACAATACAACCGCTTGCCTTTAGTTAGGCCCGTAAATACCAACCTTACAGAGTATGTTACCCAAAAAGCAATAGATGGTTTATTTGTTGAAGTTGCAAAAGAAGAATTAAAAATCAGAGGTAACCTGAGTTCAAGAAGCACAACCTTATTGCAAAAAGTATTCGGTTACGCAGATAAGAAGAAGATTTAACCGGTTAGCTGGTTCGCGATGACACGAACCATAAATAAAAATGAATGAGATCTAATTTCGGTTTGTGGGGACACAGACCGGGGCAATTTATTTCCCTCCGCCGTTGGTTCCCGAAGCATGATAGAAATAGAATCAATCAAGACAAAGTTTGTTTTAGGTAAAATATAGCTCCACCACGGCATGTGGAATGACAAAAACAAAAACTATTTGTAAAATTGCACATGATGATGTTTAACAAACCATTCGCCTCAGCCTGCATTGCAATTTCACTTTTTTTAATAGCATGTAACAGCAATAACTCAGAAAATGATGCAAATAAAGCTGTTTTAGATACCATTTCTTTAAGCAATAAAAATTTTGCTCTTGCTTATCAGGATGGCGATAAAATTGTAGCAACCAGTATTGATACCATGAAACAGATTTCGTTTGGTGGTGCTACTGATCCTGCGATTTCGCCAGATGGCAATAAACTGGCTTATACGCTAAGTGATTCTGTTGGAAATAGGTCTGTTTGGATTGCCGATCTGGAAAATAAGAGCCAGGGCAAGCTACAGGTAAACAACAATAATTATTATGGAGCGGTATGGTCTGCCGATGCAGGTAAAATTGCCATTAATGTTTTTAACAAAAACAGTGTGTGGAAAATAGGTGTGATCAAAGCTGATAATTCCGGTTATATCATGCTGGATAGTGCATCGAAAATAAATGCTTTTTCTCCCGCCTGGAAAAATGATCATGAAATTATTGCGCACGATCTGGAAAACCTCTATACTTTTGATCTTTCAGGAAAAATAATCGGTACGGAACCTATAAAAGCTTTAATAGGGACTGTCTATAATATATCGAGTAGCAACGGTTTCTTTTATACCAAAGATGGCAAAAAAATAATTTTTAATGCCGCTAACGGCCCTCTAATAGAAGGTACGCATGATGAAGCTGAAGCAGTTTATCTTCTTGATGTAGCCAGCAAAAAAATAACGCAAATCTCCCCCAAAGGAATTCATGTATCTTTTCTTTTTGTAACTGCGGATGACAGGATTTTTTACAGTGGTGCTGAAAAACCTTACAAGCAAAGCAAAATCTATGTGGCAGATTTAAGTGGGAACATTAAAACGGTAGTTGATAAAGGAACTTATCCAACTGCAGCACTAAAATAGGGACAACTTAATACGTTTACTGAGTTATTGCAAAAATAGCAAAGATAAAAGGATGCATACAGATAAATATCCATGTTTATCTATGCTCAGCCGTTGTTAAAAATGCTTAACTTATTGATATTGGATTATCGCTTCACCTAGGAATTGGCATTAGCAGCATTTCATTTTCAAAAGGAAAGTATTGAAGATTTTGCTCCTCTACATATGGTTTATATCAATACTTGAGAAGTAAGTTTTTGCGCGTAAAATGCTATAATCTAATCTGACCAAAAAAATAAAGAAAATTTAAAGTAATATTGAGTTTCATCCGTTTACTGAATTATTAAACAAAATTTAGTGCCAACAAACGAGCCTCAAAATATCATTTCAACCGTTGCCAACTATGGTAAACGCCTATTCAGTTTCATCCGCGGCAGGGTGAATACAGATGAGGATGCAGAAGATATTTTGCAGGATGTTTGGTTTCAGCTCAGTAATCAACCTGAGGCAGGTGCCATTGAACAGATCAGTGGTTGGCTTTACCGGGTGGCCAGAAATAAAATCACTGATAAATACCGGAAGCAGAAAGAAGAATCGTTAGAAGATTTCACTTTTGAGGGCGAGGATGGCGAGATTAATTTTAAAGAAATTTTGCTTGCCGAATCTTTCTCGCCAGAGGAGGAGAGTTTAAAAAAACTCTTCTGGGATCAGTTGTTTTTGGCCCTTGAGGAACTTCCAGAAAACCAACGCTATGTTTTTGTTCAGAATGAACTGGAGGAACGCACCTTTCAGGAGTTAGCTGATGAAAGCGGCGAAAATATTAAAACACTAATATCAAGAAAAGGTTATGCAGTAAAACACCTGCGGAGCCGTTTACAAAATTTATATCAAGAATTTATTAACTATTAAGTTTACAGACATGATGAATAGAAAATTTAATCGCGGTAAGAAATTCATGTTCTTTTTCCCTGTAGCAGTGCTTATTGCTGCGGTGCTGGGTTACGTAGTTATGTTTTTATGGAACTGGATTTTGCCTGAAATAGCGCATACAGGTAAGCTAAATTACTGGCAGGCAATTGGTTTACTTGTGCTGTGCAGAATATTATTCGGCAATTTTAATAAAGGCGGCCATGGCGGGCATAATGGTTTCCGTGAGCGGGCAATGGGTATGCGCGCCAAATGGGAGATGATGAATGAAGAGGAGCGGGCAAAATTTAAAGCGGAATATAAACGGAGATGTGGCGGATGGGGCCACTATCGTAACAAAGAATAATTGAAAGCTTTTAGCGAATCGTTATCTAAAAAGTAACGCGGAGCGATCTATTAAGACAGATTTCTCCATTTCGCTGCACTTCAGTCGAAATGAAGATTGATTTTTTTACTATCATACTAATAAGGACTTTCTACTTGCCATAAAGATTGCTTCGTCGGCTGAAAAAGCCTTCTCGCAATGACGATACCCGTTGGATATTCATTTCCTTAAAATCAGGTCACCTCCGTGCTTTCTGTGTTGCCGTGGCAAAAACTGATCTCTATGTAAAGCTGTGGCTAAAATCCTTGGACTACGCTACCATTAGCAGGCTTCAGTAAAGCGTCGGCTGAAAAAGCCTTCAGCAATGACGATACCCGTTGGATATTCATTTCCTTAAAATCAGGTCACCTCCGTGCTTTCTGTGTTTCCGTGGCAAAAACTAATCTCTGTGTAATTCTGTGGTTAAAATCCTTCCATTACGCTACCAACTAGAAATAACACAAGTATTTTAAAAAATCCAAAATAATTTAAAGTAAAAATAAAAGTCTTGCGTCTTCCTATATAAATAACAAAAACAACAGTATTGGTGCTTCAACTAATTTAAGGTGAATGGATTACAGTACTTAAAATTATAAGAGATGAAAAAAATATTAAAAACCATCGGATTCGGAATTGTAATCGGAGCAGCCGCTTTCTTCATACCATTTGTATTCAAATTTATATTCGCCGCAATGTTAATTGGCCTAATTTTCAGGGTGATTATTGGTAGAAGACGCCATCATTTCCACCATCGCTTTAACGGCTTCGAGCAATATTACAATCCAATTGTACCGATTGATAACCAATGGTACAGGCCAAATGTGCAAGGTAATGGAACAGTGAACAACATTAACGTAAATTATTAACAGCAATGAGAGCATTTAGAATATTATTAGCAATTGCTGTAGCAGCAGGCACTTTTTACAGCTTAAATGTATTGGCTGTTCAAAATGGTTACCGCGATCGGTTAGACTTTAAAAACAGGCATTACCATGATGATTGCCAGCAAGAGCATTACAGGAATCATAGTTTCAGCCATCACAATAGAAAAATGAATGATAGTGTGATTAAACCTATCGACAGTATAAATAAGGTAAACAGATAGAAATTATGTCGCAAGTACTTTTTTTAAGTGATCCATCTCAAGCGGATGTTCGGCCTATTTTAGGGATGGCGAATGATCTGATTACGAAAGGAGAAAAGGTAACCTTTTTCAGTTCTGATGAATTTAAGGGCTCCGTTGAGGAAATTGGTGCCGACTTTAAAGCATACAATCAGGAACTGAACATTTTTCGGGAGAAAAAAGAGGTGGCTGAAGATGAGAAACCGAAATCGGGATTGATTAGTGCACTACTTGAGCCAATGAAATTTATTGATGATATTTTGGTTCAGATAAGGGGTTTAAAATTTGATTATGCAGTTTTCTCACCATCATATCCTTATGCAAATATCATCACGCAATTATTGGGTATCCCTAAAACCGAACAACCGGTTTACAACTAACATTGGCTTGCCAATAAATTAACAGCATTAACAACAATTAAAAATTAAACACAATGTACAACGAAAATAGATGCCATTCGGGCAAGATGCATAGCCGTTTCGGCTCAGGAGCAGGCAGATTTGGAAAACAATTTGGCGGGCCCTTTGGTCACCATAAATTTGGGATGTTTAACCAGGGATTTAGAAAAGTACCTGTAAACATCGAAGAAACGGAAAGCAGTTTTATTATTGAGCTTTTTGCACCTGCATTAGTTAAAACGCATTTAAAAGTGATTACTAAAGATGATGTATTAACGATCAGTTACCAGCCTAAAGAGGAGGCAGATGCTGAAAAAAAATACAACCGCAGGGAATACAGCAACGCTGGCTTTGAAAGGGCCTTCGGCTTAAATGGAAAGGTTTTATCAGATGATATTTCAGCACATTATGCTGATGGAATTTTAAAGGTTACGCTACCTAAAAACCCTGAAACGAATACACCGGAAAAAGATATTCTGGTAGACTAAGTTTCGTCTATTATAATTTCCAAGCCTCAATTGTTTTTTTACAGTTGGGGCTATTTTTTTATGCTTTGCCAGAAAATGTAGTTTTTTTGCATTTCAAAATCGTTAAACTGTAGCTATATTGAAATGCGGTTTGCTATTCGCCGTATTTTAAGGTACTTTTGCTAAAAGACATAAACACAACAGATTGAATTTTAACGACTTTAATTTTAACCCCGATTTATACGAAGGCTTAATGGCCATGGGGTATAAAAGCGCTACTCCAATACAAGAACAAGCCATTCCAGTAATTTTAGACAATCATGATCTGATTGCCTGTGCACAAACCGGAACGGGAAAAACCGCCAGCTACCTTTTACCAGTAATGGATAAAATCAGCAAAGCTGCAGACAGACATAATAATACTTTGATATTGGCTCCAACACGCGAGCTGGCCCAACAAATCGACTTACAGGTTGAAGCATTGGCTTATTTTACAAATATCAGTTCTTTAGCGGTATATGGCGGTGGAGATGGGATTGCATATGAGCAACAAAAACGCTCAATGCGCGATGGAGTGGATATTATTATTGCCACGCCGGGCAGGTTGATGGCGCATTTATCATCCGGCGTATTAAAATTGGAGCATTTGCAGCATTTAATTTTAGATGAAGCCGATAGGATGTTGGACATGGGTTTTTATGATGACATTATCCGCATCATCAGCTACCTGCCAAAGAAAAGGCAAACACTTTTATTTTCGGCTACAATGGCGCCTAAAATAAGAACAATGGCAGGCAAGATTTTGCACGAACCGAAGCAAATTACCATTTCAATTGCTAAACCAGCTGAAGGAATTGATCAGCAAGCCTACAATATCCACGATCAGCAGAAACAGGCATTATTAACCGATATTTTTAAAAGCGGACAATACAAAAGCAGTATTATTTTCGTTTCGACTAAAGAAAAAGTAAAGGCTTTATACAAAACTTTTAAAGGTTTGGGCATTAAAGCAGAAGCCTTCCACTCTGATTTAGGACAGAAAGAGCGTGAAGATATTTTATTGGCTTTCAAAAACCGCAGACTGCCAATTTTAATCGGAACAGATGTTTTATCCAGAGGGATTGATGTTGAAGGTATCGATTTGGTAATCAATTACGATGTTCCCGGCGATCCGGCTGATTATGTACACCGTATTGGCCGTACTGCAAGGGCCGCCACAAAAGGAACCGCCATTACTTTAGTAAATGGAAGAGACAAGCGTAAATTCGATAACATCGAAAAATTGATTGAAAAAGAAGTTCCACGCATGCCTCTGCCCGAGAGTGTAGCCGCAATAGAAATTACACATGTTGAAGAAAAAAGACCTCAGCATAGTAATAATAATAATGGAAAGAAAAAGGTTTGGCATAAAAAGAAGAAGCCAAAACCATCTGCATAAATTATTAAAACGCCGATAAGTACAATTCTTATTGGCGTTTTTCTTTTATAAACTATCTTTGCGCAATTAGATGGCAAACTTCATTCTTATAGGTTTATGCATTTTAGCGGGAATTCTTTTCAGAAAAAGTAAATCGCTACCTAAAGATGCTCATAAAGGCATCAATGCCTGGATTATTTACATCGCACTCCCTGCTGTTTCTTTTAAGTATCTTCCACATATCACCTGGACTAAAGATCTGTTATTTCCCGCCCTGGCACCGGTATGCATCTGGTTGTGCGGTTGGTTATTTATTACAATTTACAGCCGCATCACAAATATTAGTAAAGCAACTTCAGGCGGTTTAAAACTCACCAGTTCCTTAAGCAATACATCTTTTGTTGGCTTTCCGTTAATTGTAGCATATTTTAGCGAAAAAGAGTTGGCTATAGCCATTATCTGTGATCAGGTTACATTTACGCTATTATCTACCATTGGCATCATTGTAGCCATTCGTTCATCGCAAAATCAACAGTTAAGTCCGAAATTGGTACTTAAAAAGGTATTGACATTTCCGCCGCTTATAGGTTGTATTTTAGCTTTAAGCATTCCACATTTTATTGATATTTCTGCTTTCGATCCATTGTTTGATAAATTAGCCGGAACGGTAGGTCCGCTGGCATTATTTTCAATAGGTTTACAGCTAAAATTCGGGGGGTGGTTTAGCGAACTAAAACACATCAGCTTTGCACTATTGTATAAATTAATTTTGGCACCCTTGGTTGTTCTGCTTGTTGCGCTTGCTTTGGGCATGAACGGAACAATTACCAAAATAACCATTTTCGAAATGGCTATGCCAACATTATTAACGGCTGGCGTGGTAGCCGATCAGTATAATCTTAACCCAAAGCTTTCTAATTTAGTGGTGGGCATCGGGATTTTGCTTTCTTTCATTACCACGGGCTTATGGTGGATGGTGCTCACTTATTCGGGCCTGGTTTAAGTATTTTTCAGTTATGAACGGGGAAATACAAAATACTATCCTTCAAATAAAGGGTTTTTAATCAATCATTTATCCTTAATTTCAGCATTAACATTCAGGCAAACTGATCGGAATATTTGTTGCCAAACCACCATCAGATGTTTCTTTGTATTTGGCATTCATATCCAAGGCGGTTTCCCACATGGTATTTACCACGGCATCTAAACTCACTTTTGCTTTATCAGGATTACTTTGTAAAGCCAATTGACTTGCAGTAATGGCTTTGATTGCTCCCATTGTGTTTCTTTCGATGCATGGAATTTGCACCAGTCCGCCTATCGGATCGCAAGTTAAGCCTAAATGATGCTCCATGGCAATTTCGGCAGCCATTAAAACCTGCCTTTGCGAGCCTCCTAAACATTCTGTAAGTGCTGCGGCTGCCATAGCTGATGAAACTCCTATTTCGGCCTGGCAACCACCCATTGCTGCCGATATTGTTGCCCCTTTTTTAAAAATACTGCCAATTTCTGAAGCACAGGCAATAAATTGAATAATTTTTTCTTCACTATAACCATCACAAAAGGTTATAAAATATTGGAGTACCGCCGGAATTACCCCTGCCGCGCCATTTGTTGGTGCCGTTACCACACGCCCAAATGATGCGTTTTCTTCATTAACTGCCAGCGCGAAACAACTTACCCAATCTAACGTGTAATTAAAGCCGTTACCGCCTTTTTTAATGGCTTCTACCCAGGTATCATAGTTTGAATATTCGCTGTTGGCAATAAGGCGTTTATTTAATGGGAAGGCCCTTCTGGCAACATTTAAACCTCCAGGTAAAAAACCAGTAGTATGGCAACCACGATAAATGCAATCCCGCATTACGGCAAAATGTTGTAAAATGCCTCTTTTGGTTTCTGCCTCACTGCGCCAGGCCAATTCGTTTTCCATCACAATTTCGCTCACTTTTAAACCGGTTGAGAGGCACCAATGCAAAAGTTCTTTGGCTTTTTCAACTGGAAAAGGAAGATCAACCTGTGCTTTTTTACTACTGTCTTCACCCTCTTTTACCACAAAACCACCACCGATGGAGTAATAAGTTTCTGAAACTCCGGTTCCGTTTTTTAAAAATGCCTGAAAAGTAACCGCATTCGGGTGAAAGGGCAGGCTTTCTGCAAAGAGAAAAAGAAGGTCGTTGCTGTAATCGAAATCGATAATTAAACTACCTGCGAAGTTTAGTTTTTTGTCTTTTTTTATGCTTTCAAAAGTAGGCGTAACCGCATCTACATCAAAAGTTACAGGATCAGCACCGGTTAAGCCAAGTAAAATGGCTACATCGGTTCCGTGGCCCACACCTGTTTTGGCAAGTGAGCCATATAACAATATTTTTATACCCTCAATTTCATTAATTAAGTTGTTTTGAGCGAGCGATGCTGTAAATTGTTGTGCTGCACGCCATGGGCCAAGAGTATGTGAACTGGATGGGCCAATGCCTATTTTAAAAATATCGAAAACTGAAATCTGTTCCTTGATCATTATGATTATAGTTACACAAAGCTAGGATTGTTTTATGATTTTGGATAAATTAATTTTGCGCTATGGTGAAAATATTTTAACTTGGAAAGGTCTAATATAAACGCCTCAAAATGAACTTCGACAACAGTTATCAAGAAATTGATTTAGAATACTGCCGTGCCAGCTCTGGCAAAAGATTCGCTAATTATATTATAGATACAGCCGTATTTTACATCCTTGCATTTGGACTTGGTATAGTGATTGGCATTTTTA